>JAEEGF011655667.1_pt1 | contig 30273 bp, 28 predicted proteins | sample 9134171 | NCBI WGS metagenome assembly JAEEGF01 (sample SAMN16246542, study PRJNA631951) | gut metagenome | biome: gut microbiome; feature: rumen; material: AP-attached | host: Bos | place: Iran: Karaj | collected 2018-10 | reverse complement strand
AAAACCTACCATATAAAGACCGGAGACGTGAAGGCGCTGGACGGCGTCAGTCTCGATATCGCGGCCGGCGACATCTACGGCGTCATCGGCTATTCCGGCGCCGGCAAATCCACGCTGGTGCGCTGCCTGAACCTCCTGGAGATTCCGGACGCGGGGAGCGTCACTGTGGACGGAAAGGAGCTCTGCCGCACCGAGAACGGAAAGCTCGTCCGCCTGCCGGACAGGGAGCTCAACCGGGTGCGGCGCGGCATCGGCATGATCTTCCAGCACTTCAACCTGCTGGACCGCTCCACGGTCTTCGACAACGTCGCCTATCCCCTGAAATATACGGGCCTCTCGAAGGAAGAGATCCGGGACCGCGTCTCGGAGATGCTGGCCCTGGTGGACCTTTCGGATAAGGCGGACGCCTATCCCTCGCAGCTTTCCGGCGGCCAGAAGCAGCGCGTCGCCATCGCAAGAGCCCTCGCCGGCCGGCCGAAGGTCCTGCTTTCGGACGAGGCGACCAGCGCGCTGGATCCGGACGCGACGGACTCCATTCTGGAGCTTCTGGCGCGCTTAAACCGCCAGCTCGGCCTCACCATCGTCCTGATCACCCATGAGATGAGCGTCATCAAGGCCATCTGCAACAAGGTCGCGGTCCTGGAGGACGGAAAGGTCGTAGAGGAGGGCAACGCCTACGACGTCTTTGCGAACCCGCAGGCGCCCATCACGCGGAAATTCATCAGTTCCGCCTCCGCGCTCGGCAAACTGGAAACGCTGGTAAAGAAAGGGCAGGTCACGGCGGACGGCGGACGGCTCATCATCCTGACCTTCAGCAAGGACAGCGTGGGCGACGCCCTCATCTCCGCCATCTCGCGGGACTACGGCCTGGCCGTCAATATCGCCCTCGCGAACATTGATATGCTGCACGACGGCGCGCTCGGCCGCCTGGCCTGCGTGGTCAAGGGCGAGCCGGAAAAGGTGGATGCCGCGCTGCAGTACTTAAGGGACAACAAAGTCGGCGTCGAGGAGGTGGCCTATGCCTGAATGGTTCCAGAAAATCGCTCCGAACGTGGTCACCTACTGGGACCGCTTCGTCACCAGCTGCGAGGCGACGCTCCAGATGTTCCTGATCGCCGGAAGCATCTCCTTCGTGATCGGCTTATTTCTGGGAACGCTGCTCACGGTCTGGAAGAGCGACGGCATCCGGCCGCGGAAGATCCCGTACACCGTTCTGAACGCGCTGATCAACTTTTTCCGCGCGATCCCCTTCCTGATCCTCCTGATCTTCCTGATCCCCTTCACGCGGGCGCTCGTGGGGACCGCGATCGGCGTGACCGGCGCCATCGTGCCGCTCATCTTCGGGACCGTACCCTTCTTCACCAGACAGGTGGAGACCGTGCTGGCCGGCGTGGATCCGGGCAAGATCGAGGCGGCGCGCAGCATGGGGACCGGGACCTTCGGGATCATCTTCCGGGTGTACTGGCACGAAGCGGTTCCGGGCCTCATCCGGGTCACGGTGATCACCGCCATCAGCCTGATCGGCTTAACGACCATGGCCGGCGCCGTCGGCGCCGGCGGCATCGGGAGCTTCGCCGTCAACTACGGCCAGGGCCTGCACTATCAGGATATCGTCAACGTCTGCGTGATCATCCTGCTGCTCGCCGTCTTCCTCCTGCAGACGCTGGGGAACTGGCTCGCCAAGAAAACCACAAACAGGAAACTGTTCAACAAGTAATAAAGAAGGAGCACCACCATGAAAAAACTTACCAGCATTCTTTTGATCCTCGTCCTGGCGCTGTCCTTATGCGCCTGCGGCAGCAAGAAGGAGGCCGTCAAGATCGGCATCCCGGACGACGGCACCAATTTGAGCCGCGCCTTGAAGCTTCTGGAGACCGCGGGCCTCATCACCGTAAGGCCCGAGGCCGGCTATACCCCGCAGATGGCGGACATCACCGGGTATCTGTACAACATTGAGATCATCCCGACGCAGGCCAACACCCTGCCGGCCACGCTGGACGACTACGCCGCCTCCACCATCAACGGCACCTACGCGATCCCGACGGGCCTCATCCCCTCCCGCGACGCCCTGATCATCGAGAAGCAGAGCGAAAGCGGCGACAACCCCTACGTGAATATCATCGCGGCGCGCAGCGCGGACAAGGACAACCCCGTCTATAAGACCATCGTCGCCGCCTACCAGACGCAGACGGTCGCCCAGTTCCTGCTGGAAAACTACAAGGAAGCCTTCTTCCCGGCTTTCAATTACGACAGCAAGTACAGCGCGGACGCGAACTTCGTGCAGGATATCCTGAACTACAAGTCCGATAAGGCCGGCAAGACCGTCGTCAAGGTCGGCGTCTGCGGCGCGAACAACGACCAGTGGCTCGCCGTGCAGAAGGTCCTGGACGAGCAGGGCGCGAACATCTACATCGAGCTCGTGGAATTCGACGCCTACAACCTGCCGAACGAAGCTTTAAGCAGCGGCGACATCGACTTAAACGCCTTCCAGCACAAGGCCTACCTAAACAGCGAGATCGCAAGCCAGGGCTATAAGATCGAATCCATCGGCGACACGCTGATCGCTCCGCTCTCCCTGTATTCCAAGCAGGTGAGCTCTCTGGACGCCTTAAAGGATCTGGCGGGCAAGAAGTAAGCCGGCACGCAAAAAGTTTTATCCGCTTGCTTTTGCTATCAATTTCGTCTATAATAGCCTCCTGTCAGGGACGGGAGGCTATTTATGACACTGCAGCAGATCCTATATGCCTTAAAGATCTCGGAGACCGGGTCCATGAACCGGGCGGCCTCGGAGCTTTTTGTTTCGCAGCCGACCCTGACCAACGCGATCCACGAGCTGGAGGCTGAGATCGGGCAGGCCCTCTTCCTGCGCTCCAACCGCGGGGTGGTCCCCACCGAAGCCGGCCGCCGCTTTCTGGGCGACGCCCGCAGCATCCTGAACCAGTATCAGACCCTAAAGGACCGCTATACCGGCTCCGGGCCGCGCCGCAGCTTCGCCGTCTCCACGCAGCACTTCTCCTTCGCAGTCAAATGCTTCGTGAGCATGGTGAAGGCGCTGGATCCGGCCAGCTACAAGCTGGCCATCCGCGAGACCCGCACGCTGGACGTGATCCGGGACGTGGGCAGCGGCATCAGCAACCTGGGCATCCTGTACTTAAGCGAGTTCAACCGCAAGTACATCGTGAAGCTCCTGGACGAGGCCGGCCTGGATTTCACGCCCATCACCAGCTGCCAGGCCTGCGTGTACCTGCACAAGGACCATCCGCTGGCCGGCCGGGACGCCTTGAGCCTGGAGGATCTGGCGCCGTACCCCTGCCTCTCCTTCGACCAGGGCGCCGACAGCCTCTTCTATCTCGCGGAGGAGATTCTCTCGGACAACGAATTCGAGCGCAGCATCAAGGTCTCCGACCGCTCCACGGTCCTGAACCTCATGATCGGCTTAAACGGCTACACGCTCTGTCCCGGCGTGGTCTGCGAGGAATTGAACGGCGACGTCTGCCGCGTCATCCCCTATCAGGAGGACGCGGACAATCCCAACCGCCGCATGGAGATCGGGTACCTGACCAAGAAAAACGCGCTGCTTTCCGAAGCCGCGCAGGAATACATCCGCCAGCTGACCGCCTATTTTGCGGATCGGCACGAAGAAGCCAAGGAGTAAAGACGCATGAGCAAACCCGTCATCATTACCGCCGACAGCACCGTCGATCTTTCCGCCGAGCTGATCGAGCGTTTTCAGATCCAGATCATTCCGCTGACCATCGTTCTCGGCGAGGAGACCTTCCTGGACGGCCAGGGCTTTACGCCGCTGGAGATGTACGCCCGCTACCGGACGGACGGCACGCTTCCGCACACGGCTGCCCCCGGCGAACAGGACTTCTACGATTTCTTCTCCGCTTTCACGAAGAAGGGCTTTGAGGTGGTGCATATCGATATCAGCTCGGAGCTGTCCAATTCCTTCAACGCCGCCCGGCTGGCGGCCCGGCGCCTTCCCGGCGTCTACCCGGTGGACAGCCGCATGCTTTCGACCGGCGGCGGCCTGCTCGCCATCGAAGCCGCCGAGTGCCGTGACAAGGGCATGGGCGCTGCCGAGATCGCCGCGCACATCGCCGGCCTGACGGACAAGGTCTCCACCAGCTTCGTGCTGGACACCCTCACCTTCATGTGGAAGGGCGGCCGCTGCTCCGGCGTGGCGGCGCTGGGCGCCAACCTGCTGAAATTAAAGCCGGCCCTTCGGATGCGCGAAGGGAAGCTGGAGGTCTTCAAAAAGTACCGCGGCAACATCGATCACGTCTATAAGCAGTATATCTCGGAGATGCTGGAGGGCAGAAAGATCCGTCCGGACCACATCTTCATCACCGAATCCGGCGAGGTGGAGCACGCCGTGATCCACGAACTGAGCGAACTGGTCAAAACGCTTTCGGGCTGCCGCGAGGTGCATCACACCCTGGCCGGGTGCACGGTCTCCTCTCACTGCGGGCCGAAGACGCTTGGCGTACTTTTTATCGAGGAGTAAGGGCCGGGGGAGGAGCCCCGCGCGAAAGAGGTACTGAAATGAAGAAACGTATTATGCTGATGATCCTCTCGGCTGTTCTTCTGCTGACGGCCGCTTTATCCGGCTGCAGCAATTTCATAGACCGGCGGATGCGGGAAATGCGGGAAAAAGCAGAAACCTATCTGTCCCAGATGGAAAAAACGTCCGGCGTTTCGGATCATTTTACCCTCGGGGAAACGCCGAAAAATATCGAAAAGGCGGATCCGATCGGCTTTTCGGTCGCGTCGGAAACGTACGGAAAGAATTTCACGGTCTACGTCAAACGGGACGGCAGCGAGATCACGGATACGTATTATGCCCTGTATCTGCAGGAGGAAGCCGACCGCAGCGTAAAAGCCGCCTTTGAGGAAGCCTCGGCAGGCGCCGCCTACACCCCTTCCGTCAGCTTCAGGAAGGGTTCGTTCCCGGCTCTTTCCAGGCACGCCGCCGGCTCGCTGAAGGATCTTTATGCCTTAAGCGGAAACGAGGAGATGCTGGAGATCCGCATCAGCACCGCCGGCAAGGACAATATGGACGACGCGCAACTCGACCGGCTGCTGCTTACGCTGCAGAAGGCCGGTCTGTACGGCACTCTGACGCCCTATCCCAGCAGCTCCGTCTGGTTCGAGATCTGCCCCGACGGCTTCTGGAAGAACGTTCAGACCGGAGCGGACAGCGGCGCCTACTTAACCCGCGACGCCTATACGCCGGCGCCGTAAGGCCGTTTTCGTCCCTTTATCAGAAGAGCACGCCTTTTTCAGCCGGCGTGCTCTTTCTTCTTTTCTTTCAGATACCGGACCGCGGTCCCGATCAGCAGCGCCAGGAGCACGCCGCTGAAATCGATCAGGACATCCCGCAGCTCCCCGCTTCGGCCCTCCACGCCCAGCTGGACGCCTTCGTCGGCAGCTGCGACCAGAAGCCCGGCCAGCGCCGGCAGAAGGAAACGCAGCGCCCTCCGCCTGCCGTCCGCCGCGCCGGGAAAGGCCCTCTCCCACTGACGCGCCGTCAGAAACAGCAGCACACCCAGAAGAAAGAACTCCGTAAAGTGGCCGAGCTTCCGGATCAGGAAGGAGGTCATGAAGGGCAGGATCCGCCGCACCAGGGCCAGGATCCTGTCGCTTTCCGCCAGGGAAGCGTCCGCCGGCTTCAGCGAGCGGCTGATGATAAAAAAGATCCAGAGCGCATCCAGAACGAACAGCAGCGCCAGCACCGTCCGGCTCCTTTTCTTTTCTTTTTCCACGCGGCCTTCCTCCTTTCCCGCTTTGTTCTCTTCTATCATATCAAAAAAGAGGCGGCTTTGCCAGCGCGCCTCTTCATGTTTCGAAGACCCGCTCCGGAAGGCCCGGAGCCGCAGGTCTTTTGTCCGCTCTTACGAAGCCGGCTTCATCTCGGCGGGCGTCATCTCCGGCTTCTTCAGCTCGGGGACCCTGACGCGGCCGGGCTTCGGACGGATCATGGCGCCGATCAGCGCGCCGAGCACGGCGGGCAGCACCCAGGCAAAGCCGTATTCGGCCAGCGGCAGTCTGGCGAGGAAGGGCATCGAAACGCCCAGATCCCTGACGGTATCCAGCAGTGAAACGATCAGCGCGCCGATGGCCGCGCCGCGGTTGATATTCGGGTTGTGCAGCTGCTTATTGAAGAAGGACAGCACGACCTGCGTCAGGAAAACAGGGTATACGACGGTCAGGAGCGGCGAAGCCAGCGAAATGATCATGCTGATGCCGAAATTGCTGACGAGGATGCCGATCGCGCAGATCACGAAGACCAGCATCCGGTAGGAGACCTTGTTTTTAAACAATATGTTGAAGTATTCCGCGGCCGAGGAGGTCAGGCCGATAGCCGTCGTCAGGCAGGCGAACAGCACGATCATTCCCAGCAGGACCACGCCGAATTTCTTTAAGAGCAGCTCCGTGACCAGCGCCACCAGGCCGGTCTGGTTGATGTCGCCCAGCTCCATCAGGGACGTCGTGGCGCCGAGATAGCAAAGGCCGCCGTAGACCAGGAACAGGCCGGCAAAGGCCACGATGCTGCCGGGCGTCATGACCCGGAAGATCATCTTATGCTCCGTAAAGCCCTTGTCCTTCAGGCTCTTCAGGATAATGATGGAGATGGGGATCGCGCCAAGGGCGTCCATGGTCTGATAGCCGGCCAGGATGCCGTCCTTGGAGACGTTTACGCTCTTCGCCGTTTCCGAGATCTCTCCGACCGGAGACAGAACGCCTTTGATGCACAGCGCCGCCAGCGTGATCAGAAGGACGGGGGTCAGGAACTTGCCGATGATGTCCACGACCGCCGTGGGCTTTAAAGTCAGCAGCGCCACGATCCCGAAGAAGATCAGCGCGAAGATCCAGGAGCTGAAGCCCGGCAGCAGCTGTTTGATGCCCAGCTCAAAGGTCGTGGCACAGGTCCGCGGGATCGCGACGAGCGGTCCCACGCAGAGGATAACGATGGTCAGAAGGATCCGCGTGGGGATCCGTCCCAGCGGAGCCAGAAGATCTTCGATGCGGCCCGAAAAACGCACGCAGGCCAGCACCGTCATGATGGCCAGGCCGGCGTCCGCCATCACGAAGCAAAGAAAGCCTTTATACCAGTCCGTTCCCGATTCCAGCCCCAGAAAAGGCGGAAAGATCAGATTTCCCGCGCCGAAAAAAACGGCGAACATTGCGAATCCGCAGATAACGGCTTCGACTAAAAAACTGCGTTTTTTCTCCATGACAGTTTTCCTCACGTGCTTTTTCGGTATGATACGTACTTTTCGGTGATTTCATTGTAATCAAACGGCGCGCAAAACTCAAATGGCGCCCCGCTTCCCGCGGCGAAATTTTTTCTCTTATTATTCTCTTCAGAGTAGAAATTCCGTTCTCTTTTGTGCTATACTGATGTCAGCGAAGATATTTCGGCCGGTAAAACAGAATAAAAGTTGATTTATACGAAACGGAGGTGTTTCATGACTATGCTTTCTCAGGCGGTCGGAGCAAGGATCCGCCTGTACCGTCAGATGAAAAAGCTGACGCTTGTCGCCCTGTCCGAAAAGATCCACAAGAGCAAGGCCACCCTTTCCAAATACGAGACCGGGGAGATCACGGTGGACGTGGAGACGCTGTTCGACATCGCCGGCGCGCTGGGGATCCGCCCGCAGCAGCTATTGGACGTTCCCCGGGAAGGTCCGGACGCGCCGGTTCCGGGTGGGAGCTTCTTCGCCGGACGCCGGATCTATCTGTATTTCTATGACGGCCGCAGCAGCCGCATCGTCCGCAACCTGCTCGCAGCCGGACAGGACGGCGATCCCGCCGGCGCCACGCTCTACTACGACCTGCCCTCCTTCCGTCATCCGGAGGAATGCCGCAATCTCTACGTGGGCACGGCGGAATACTTCGACACCATCTCCAACTTTTTCCTGGCCAGCCAGAGCAACCGGATCGAGCACATCTCGCTGTGCGCCGCCAATCCCTTCGACCGCCGCTCGCAGGTCCTGGGGATGCTCTCCGGCCTCTCCCGCCATCCGCTGCTGCCGGTGTCCATCAAGTGCATCCTCTCGCCCGACGAACTGGAGGAAAACGACGCCTTAAAGGAAAAGCTGCTGCTCTCCCCGCAGGACGCCCGGCTGATCCGCAGCATGAACATGTTCGCTATCAAACCGCTTGAATAAAGCGGAAGCCCTTATCGATTTACCGTTCCCTGCAAGGAGGAAGGATCCATGCGCAGCATCCAGACAGTCTACAAGATCGGCCAGGGGCCGTCCAGCTCCCACACCGTCGGTCCCTTCCGGGCCGCCAAATATTTCAAGTCCCTGTATCCGGAGGCGGACGCCTTTGAGGTGGCGCTCTTCGGCTCCCTCTCCTACACCGGGGAGGGGCACGGCACGGAGAAGGCCATACGGCGCATCCTCCCCGACGTCACTGTGCTCTTCGACCACGGCAGCGAGGCGCTGCCGCACCCGAACACCATGCTTTTCAAGGCTTTCCAACGCGGGGAGCTGCTCGGAAGTCTCCGGATGTTCAGCATCGGCGGCGGCTCCATCCGCTGGGAAGGCCATACCGAAGGCGGAAACCGGGAGGTCTACCCGCAGAAGAACTTCGGGGAGATCCTCTACGACTGCTATCAGGAAGGGATCAGCCTGAAGGAATTCATTTACCGCAGCGAGGGGCCGACCCTAACGCCCTATCTGTCGACGGTCTGGGCCGCCATGAAGGAATCCGTGGAGCGCGGCCTTGCCGCCGAAGGCGAGCTGCCGGGCGGGCTGCATCTGATGCGGCGGGCCAAGGAGCTCTCCGAGGCGCGCTGCTACAACGAGAACGCGGACGTGACCATGAGCCGGCAGATCGCCGCCTACGCCTACGCAGTAAGCGAAGAAAACGCCGCAGAAGGCGTCGTGGTGACGGCGCCGACCTGCGGCAGCTGCGGGGTCCTGCCCTCGCTCCTTTACTATATGCAGTTCAACAAGGGCTTCCCGGAGGAGGAGATCCTGGACGCGCTGGCGGTGGCGGCCCTGATCGGCAACGTCATCCGCACCAACGCGAGCATTTCCGGCGCCGAATGCGGCTGCCAGGCGGAGATCGGCAGCGCCAGCTCCATGGCGGCCGGCGCGCTGGCGACGCTCTACGGGCTCACGGCCAAGCAGACCGAATACGCGGCGGAGATCGCCATGGAGCACAGCCTGGGCCTGACCTGCGACCCGGTGAACGGCCTGGTGCAGATCCCCTGCATCGAGCGGAACACCATCGGCGCCATGCGGGCCGTCGACGCCGTCAATCTTTCGCGCTTTCTGGTCGGCACCCGCAAGATCTCGCTGGACGACGTCATCGCCACCATGTACCAGACCGGAAAGGACATGAACGAAAAATACCGCGAGACCTCTCACGGGGGCCTCGCGGCGATCTACAACAGCCCGGTTTAGGCGCCGGGCCGCGCTTTTTCTTCTTTATTCCGCCTGCCAGATGCGCTTTCCGCCCAGGAAGGTCGCGAGCGGGCGGATCTCCCGCAGCCGCCGGGCCTCTGTTTTAAAGGGGTCCGCGCTCAGGATCACAAAGTCCGCATACCGGCCTTCCCGTATGCGGCCTTTTTGTTTTTCCTCAAAGCTCGCCCGGGCGCCCGAGACCGTGAAGCTGTCCAGAGCCTCCTTCACGCTGAAAGCCTCCTGCGGCAGGAAGGGACCGGTGCCGTCCAGCGAACGCCGGGTCACGGCGCATTCGATCCCGGCCAGAACGTTCGGCAGCTCGACCGGGCAGTCCGAACCGTTGGAGACGCAGACGCCCTTTTTCAGCAGCGTTTTCCAGCTGTAGCTGTGCGCGGCCAGCGCCGGCGGCACGAGCTTCTCCACGATATGGTTGTCGTAGTCCAGGAAGATCGACTGCGCGTACACGTGCAGCCCCAGCCGGGCGATCCGCTCCAGCTGATCCGCGCGGGAGACCTGGCAGTGCACGATGCCGTGGCGGGGATCCGGGCGCGGATGAGCCGTCATGGCCTCCTCCAGCGCGTCCAGCACCTCGTCCAGGCAGGCGTCGCCGATGGCGTGCACCGCGATCTGCATGCCGTTTTTATGTGCGAAAGTGATCATCCGCTTCAGCTCGTCCGGCGGAAAGAGCGACATGCCGCAGCCGCCGCCCGTTAAATACGGCTGCGAAAGATGCGCCGTCCGGCTGCCCAGCGAACCGTCTCCGAGCAGCTTCAGCGGCCCCATCCGGAAAAATACACTGCCTTTTCCCGTCACGTTCCCCGCTTCCACGAATGCCTTAAACGCCGCCAGCTCCGCAAAATTGCACTGCTCCGTGACGCGCAGGGTCAGGCGGCCTTCGGCCTCCAGTTCGCGGTAGGCCTCGTTGATCCGCTGCCAGGGAACGGCCCGGAAGGTGCTGTAATCGTCGGACTGCACGCTGGTCAGGCCGTAACGGGCCGCTTCTTCCATCGCCAGCAGCAGCATCTGTTTGATCTGCTCCTTGTCCGGCAGGGGCTGGGCAGCCTCCGCCAGTTCGACGGCGTTCTCATACAGCCGCCCGTCCGGCTCGCCGCTCTCCTCCCGGCCGATGCGCCCGCCCTCCGGGTCCGGCGTATCCCTGCCGATCCCCGCCAGCTTAAGCGCCGCCGAATTCAGCACGCAGGAGTGTCCGCAGGCCCGCGTGATCCTGATGGGAACGCTTTCGGAGACGCCGTCCAGGTCCTGCCGCAGGGGCATGCGCTTTTCATCCGCGAAATAATCCTGGTTCCAGCCGCGCCCCGTCAGCCATTTTCCCGGACGCGGCGGCTCGTGCTTTAAGAAGTCCCGAAGATACGCCAGCATCCCCGCCAGCGAGTCCGTATGCTCCGCGAGCCGGGCGCCGTAAAGCGTCTGCCCGAAATTCAGCAGGTGCATGTGCGAATCATTAAAGCCGGGGCTGACGAAAAGGCCTTTCAGATCGACCTTTTCGTCCCCCGGCATCATTTCCGCGAGGATCTCCTCGTCCGAACCGGTCCGCCCGAAGCGGCCGTTCTCCACCCAGAACGCCCGGGCCGGAGCTTCCTCTCCCGTATACACGGTCCCGTTATGGTAAACGGTCTTCATTTTTCTTCTCTGCTTTCTGCGGCCGTCCGTCCCGTTAAAGGGAAGCGCCGCGTCCCGCCGCTCTTACATGTCCGGCAGGCTGGCCCCCTCGATCGTCACGTTCGTGATCTCCAGGCCGAGTTCTCCCGCCGACTGGCTGGCCTTGCCGCAGACCAGGGACGAGATCTCCCAGGGATGGTTGACGATCTCCGGCACCGGCATCTTCAGCTCGCTGACCGTGGCGGCAAAGGCACTCGCGATCAGGGTCGGCAGAAAGCTGACGATCTCGTAGGTCGTCTGGAAGCCGCGGCTCCTGAAGACCTCCAGCATGAAGGGGATCGCGTCGATCACCCGGAAGTCGTAGGTCCCGTAGGCGCGGACCCGGTAGGTCTCCCCGTTCTCGCGCACCAGCGCCGGCGAGCGGGTGGCCCACTTCCTTTCCGTGACCGGATTCATGTTGATAAAGTACAGTTCCGCCTGGATCGGCCTGATCGGGCGGGTCCGGAAGGCGACCTTTTCCGCCAGCATCGGGAAGTTTTCCGGCGTCAGGACGTAGCTGCCCTTGTCGAAAACGTCCGCCAGGGCGTTCTCCACCACAAAGGCGATCGCCTGCCCGGCAGCCACTTCGATCCGGCTTCCCGGCAGAAGGGGCAGGTCCCGGCTGTCCGAGCCGTAGCGGTAGATCACCAGGCCCCGCCCCCCGTCCGCAAAGCGGATCACGCCGTCACGATTCCATTTTCTTCCGAATAACATCTTGCCGCCTCCTCTACGAACGGGCTCCGGCCCGCCCGGCTTCGTTCTCACTCCTTAAGGGGAGTCCCTGTGCATCCTCGAATCTGTCCGTAAGGATCAGGATCAGGTCTACCACGACGCCCACGCCGTAGAAGCCTTTGGTCGCCCAGTACAGGATCCCCGTCCCGATCTTGCCGACGTAGAAGCGATGGATCCCCAGCCAGCCGAGAGTCAGGCAGAGGACGAAGGCCACCCATTTATTCCGGGTGCTGGCCACGGTTTTCACCGAGGCTTCTCTCGGCTCCGTCCGCCGCGTCCTCTGATCGAAGCGGCTCTCCTGTGCGCCGTATCCGCTCTTCGCACGGCTCTCACTGTTCCAGCTGTTTTCCGCCGTCCTCCGGCTGTTCTGCGCCGGAGTTCCGCAGTAGCTGCAGACGCTGCCCGTCAGCGGGGCTCCGCAAATCACGCATCTTCCTGCCATGGCCAGTACCTCCTTTCTTCTTTCTGCCCTTATTGTAGCAGAAAGGAGGGGGAAATAAAGGGGCTGCGGCAGGAAAATATGAAGGCCTATTTCTCCGGAAGGGGAGAAATAGGCCGAAAAGCGCCGGACGCCTGCCGGCCGCTTTACATAAAGTCACCCATCAGGCTCATCATGCCCAGGAACACGGTCATGAGCACGGTCTGGTAATCGGACTCCTCCGCCTCGATGCCCGCAGGCATCGCGACCGCATCGTCGGCCAGGAAATCCATCTGCATGCCCTGTACGTTCTCGGGATCCTCCGGGTCGACCATCTCCATCTCCATCCGGACGATCTCATGCGTATCGGCCCTGACGGTCAGGACGGCTTCCTGCGGCGAATCCGAATCCGAGCTGCCCGTCGCATCCTTCATCAGGATACGGTCGTATTCCACGCCGTCCTCGATGAAGCTGTCCAGATAGGTCACGTCCATGTCTTCGCCGTCGACGTCTTCAAAGATGTTGCTGGGGCCGCCGAAGCTTTCGAAGGGATCCTCGCCTTCCGGGATCTCGCAGCTATACCAGTTGTCTTCCCCTTCGCCGCCATCAGTCGGCTTTACGTAAACGTGGGCGTACAGCTTGCCGCCGTCCCGGTAGAGTTCGATCTTTCCGCCCTCGGCTTCCATGATCAGCGCGTCGGAAGCGTAGGTCATGGCGTAGGCTTCTTCCCCGTTGAGCAGCATGGCCATGCGGACGTTCTGGCTGAGGGCCTTCATGTCCTCGCTGCCGAGATAGGTTTTGTAATACTCGTCCTTGCCGGCAACGGGCTGCGTCTCGACAGGCTTCGTTTCCGGCGGCTGCGTCGCGGCCGGCGTGGTCTCGACGGGCTTCGTTTCCGGCGGCTGCGTCGCGGCCGGCGTGGTCTCGACGGGCTTCGTCTCGGGCGGCTGCGTCGCGGCCGGCGTGGTCTCGACGGGCTTGGTCTCGGGCACCTGCGTCTCGGCAGGCTTGGTTTCGGCAGGCTGGGTCTCGGCGGGCTGCGTCGCAGCCGGCGTGGATTCCGCAGGCTTCACCTCGGCAGTGCTTTCGGCAGGCTTATCCGTCGGCGCCTTGGTCGGAATGGCATCCGCACCGCAGGCCGCCATCATGATCACCATGGCCAGCGCTGCCAGTATCGCTAATCCTTTTTTCATCTCGTTTCCTCCCTCTTCTGCTCTCCTGCCTGGCGGCAGGCGCTTATACCGCCGATTCTCCGGACGGATTTCTCTCATCATACCTAACGGAATGACATCTGTCAAGGTTTTCAGATCTCCCGGACCCTTTTGCTAAGCAGAAGCATCAGGGCGGCGGCGGTAAAGCCCGCGGAGCAGAAGGCCATCAGCACCGAGCTGCCGAACAGCTGCAGGATGATCCCCGCGACCACGGAGGCGATCGGTACCAGTCCGTGCGACAGAACGCTGATGATGCTGGACACCTTGCTCAGCTTATCCCGGTCCACCACCCGCATGATGGTGGTGTTGGTGGGAATAGTGATATAGGAAAGCAGATACCCCATCAGCAGACAGCCGATGCCGAACAGGATCAGGAAAGCATTCAGGGAGACGCCGCGCTCCACCAGGATATAGTAGGCGGCCGTCAGCGCGATCAAAAGCAGCGCCATCAGGCCGATCTTCCGCGCGCTCGATACGCCGCACTTCTCCTTCTGCGGCCGGCTGCTTAAGATCGCCGCCCCCAGAAGGGAACTGGTGCCGATCAGCATGCCGAAGACCGAATCCCACAGCTCTGGCGTCAGGATCCTATCAAAGAGATAAGCCGGCGCGCCGGCCACGTCCGTTTTGATAAAGTACGGCAGGAAGTTGCCGGACAGCGGCGCGATAAAGAAGTTGATAAAGAGGATCGCTCCCATCAGCGTCAGCAGGGCGCGCTGCGTTTTTAAGTAGCGCAGACCGTCTCCCATGTCCGAAAGCGCCAGCCGGAGCGTGAGCTTTTCCGCAGACGGACGGTGCTCGTAGCGGATGAACATCTCCGAGATCCCGGAGCCGACGTAGCAGAGCCCGACCACGCAAAACAGGAGCGTCACCGGCAGGACCGCGTACAGAATGCCGGCCAGCAGCACGCCGATAATGCCGAGCAGCGAACTTTTGATGGTAAAGAAGGCGTTCGCCTGCTGCAGCTGGTCCTCCTCCACGATATGCGGGAAAAGCGAGCCGGCCGCCGGGGAAAAGATCCCGCCGATGATATTGCCGAGGATCCCCAGGATGAACAGGATCACGATATGGGCCGTGTGAGACGGGGCGATCAGCATGGCGGCGGCGGCCAGCAGGAAGAGCGCGCCCTTGATATAATCGCAGAGGACCATGATCTTCGCCTTGTTGAAGCGGTCGCCCAGAACGCCGCCGACGGGCGTCACCAGCAGGAGCACCACGCCGCAGACCGCCAGGAACACGCCCTGCAGCAGCGCGTTGTTGCCGCTGATCTCCAGGATATAAAAGCTGATGGCGAAGCTGGAGAGCGTCGCCCCGAGCTCCGAAACCAGGGCGCCCAGAAAGACCAGGCGGAAATTGCGGCTCGAAAATACGCTGTTTTTTCTTTCCGTCTTCTCACTCATCTTCCGTGATCTCCTTCCACATGGTTTCCAGTTCCTTGTCCTTCAGCAGGCGGAGCAGCGTTTCGACGCTTTCCCGGGCGGTCACGCCCAGCGAATCCCAGAACGCCGTCTCCTCCTCAAACTTCGCAAAACCGATCTGTCTCAGGCTGTAGTCCGGCGCCTTGTCAAAACGCCCGGCGTATTCCGCCGCCTTCTTCAGCGCAGCCTGCGCCGCTTCCCGCCGTCCCTCGGCCAGATCCAGGGACGCCCGCATGATCTCGGCATACGTCATCTCTTTGTCCAGAAAAGCGGACGGTGCTTCCTGAAAGAAGCCCTGCAGCAGCGCCTGCGTCCAGTCGATGATGGCGCGGGCCGACGCATTATCGCCCCGGGATCGGTAAAGAAAGGCATAGCTGAAAGCCGCATTGTTCAAGTTCGCCACACTGTCCGCGAAGGCCTCGGCAAGGTACGTCTCCGCCTCCTCCGGGCGGTCCAGGAAAATGGCCAGGCTCGCTCCGATATCGCCGCTGAAGAACCCGCCCATGTTGTTCTTCTTCATGAGCTCCAGCCCCTTTTCTTCCTCGCCCAGCAGGATCAGCGTACCGCCGATCACGGCCAGGACCGTATATTCGCTGATCCTCGGATCGGTATTCTGCCCGATCAGAAGCCGCGCCTGCTCAAACAGTTCCACCGCCCGGCGCAGCTTGGTCCTGCCGCCTTTTCCTCCGCCGAAGATCCGGTACAGCTGCGCACAAGCGTGAACGATCTCAAAGGAATTCGGGTACTTTTTCAGAGCTTTTTCCGCCTCCGCAAGAGCCTCCGGATCTCCGTTCTTCGCCAGCTGTCCCAGACGGGCCAGCGTCGCCTCCCGGCGGTTGTCCTTCATGCGGTAGCCGAGGAGCACGTCGACCGAGGTGTCGAAGAAGTCCGCCATCTCAACGATCAGGTTCAGCTCCGGGACCGAAAGGCCCGCCTCCCATTTGTACACGGCTCCCGTGGTAACGTTCAGGACTTCGGAGAGCTGCTCCTGCGTCAGGTTCCGCGCCTTGCGGAAGCTTCTTATATTTTCAGCCAAGGTCAGTTCCATCTTCTGCCTCCTGTTCCTGTTTTGTGATCTGCCGCTATTATGACACAAAAAAAGCGGTGTGGGAAGACACCGCTAATACTGATAAGATATTTATTTTTCTACTTTTGGTATGGATTTGGCTTGCCGGAGGCCCGTTACAGCTCGGCCGAGTATTCCGTGACGTTCAGGACCGTGTCGCCGTCGATCTGCGCCGCGCAGGGCCGCGAGAACTTCACGCGGATCTTATTGCCGGTCAGGACCGTCGTCAGGTCGGCCTTTTCCACGTGCTTTCCTTCAAAGATGGACGGGAAGTTGATCAGCGCCTTCAGCTTGGACCGGCTCCGGTAAAGCACGACGGTCAGCTTGTCCGAGTTCCTGTCCTGCGCCGGCGCGATCATCATGCCGCCGCCGTAGTAGCGCCCCTTCATGGCCGGCGCCAGCCAGACGTGATCGTATTCGTGCGTCACGCCGTCCACTTCCACGACCGCATGGCAGGGCCTGAAATGGAACAGCAGGCCCTTGATCGCGATGCCGGTATAATTGATCTTCTTGTTCGGCGTTTTCGCCTTGATCTGATCCGCCACCTCGCAGCAGTAGCCGTCGATGCCGAAGCCCATGTTGTTGATGTACTTCCGCTCCAGACCGTTCACCCGGACCGTCGGCAGGTTTTTAAGGTAGGGGTTCAGCAGGATCTCCCTGCCGGGCTCCTCGCCGATATCCTTCAGGAAATCGTTGCCGGTCCCGTTCGCCAGCAGATACACCTTGTTCTTTAAATTCTCGCAGTCGACGTGGTTGACGAGATAGTTGACCGTGCCGTCGCCGCCGATCAGCACCACTTCGTCCTCCGGCTTCAGCTCTCCGAAAAACTTCGCGTAGTCCAGGCCGGACGCGTCGATCATTTCCGCGCCGGGCACTTCCGTCCGGATGCCGTTGTTGGCCAGGGGGTTATATAAATAGTATTTCATCGGGAGACCTCCTTATCCCAAGATCAGTCCTAAAACGATCAGAAATTCGCCGAGAGAGTACGTGAGCATGACCGGAAAATGCGTCTTCAGCCGGCTCCTCTTGTGGAAGCGCACGTAGAAGAGCGAGCAGTCCGAAATAAAGAACAGCAGGGCGCCGACCGCCGTGATCACGCCGGCCGCGCCGCCGATGGAAAAGGCGCGGAACCAGGCGAAGCAGTTCATCAGGCCGTTGACGATCAGATAGACCAGCATCGGGTAGAACAAGGCCTCCGGCAGATGCGGCTTCAGATAGCGGAAAATGACCAGCGCGGCGGTGACGAAGAACACAAGCAGGGCGGCGGCCGCGGGCCAGGAAAAGGCACTGAAATCGGTCTGCGAGGCGTAGGTGATGATGAAGAAGATATGGCTGACGCCGAAGGCGATCCCGCCGGCCGTAAACCATTTGGTCCCCTTCGGGATCAGGAGCACGTCGCCGAGCCAGGAGAAGATGAGGGCCAGGACGGCGGTCCAAAGGACCGGTTGGGCGGCGGCAAGGTAAAAGCCGAGCAGGCCCAGCAAGATGAAGGGCTTGGTTTTATTCCGCAAGGGTTTGTCTTTTTTCAGAGATGCATAAAGATGGATGCCGGCCGACGCAAAAAAGACCACAAGCATCGCGTATTTCAGAACAGTCATGGGCGCCCCTTTCTTTCGCTCCTACGATATCATATCCGTGCGGCAATTGCAAGAAAAATGCAGTTGACACGCTCCCGGCCGCCTCGCGCCCGGACGAATACTTTTCCAGAACGCGTGCCCCTTTTCAAGGGCCCCGCTAGCGCTCACTAGTCGCTTTGCTAAATCGTTCGAAAAGAATTGTCCGGCTCGCTCGGCGGGTCAGGCTGCCTGCTCTCCCCTTGACAATATCCGGCTTCGGCGGTAAGCTTATGGCGAAAGTTTGTGTTTCGGAGGTGTTTCCCGTGTACAATTTCACATTTGAACTTCCCACCCGCGTTCATTTCGGGCAGGGCTCGCTGGAAAAGCTCGCCGAACTGAAGGAAAGCGGTTCCAAAGTCCTTCTGGTGTACGGCGGCGGCAGCATCAAACGCGCCGGCATCTACGGCGACGCCCTAAAGATCCTGCACGGCGCCGGCCTGGAAGTTTTCGAACTGTCGGGCGTGGAGCCGAATCCCCGCATCGGGTCCGTCCGTAAGGGCGCTAAGCTCTGCAAAGAGAACGCTATCGACACGGTGCTGGCGATCGGCGGCGGCAGCGTGATCGACTGCGCGAAGGTCACCGCGGCCGGCGCGAAATACGACGGGGACGCCTGGGATCTGGTGATCGATCCGATGAAGATCGCGGACGCCCTGCCCATCTACGTGGTCCTGACCGTTGCGGCAACCGGCTCGGAGATGGATCCCTACGCCGTCATCAGCGATCTGTCCAAGAACGAAAAGTGGGGCACCGGCTCTCCGCTGCTCACGCCGAAGATGAGCATCCTGGATCCGTCCTACACCTTCTCCGTCTCGAAGAAGCAGACGGCGGCGGGCACTGCGGACATCATGAGCCACACCTTCGAGAACTATTTCACCCCGGTGGAGGGCTTCCTGCAGGCGCGCTTCTGCGAGGCGGTCTTAAAGACCTGCATTCACTACGGCCCCGTCGCGCTGAACGATCCGGAAAACTATGAGGCCCGCGCGAACCTGATGTGGGCGTCCAGCTGGGCCATCAACGGGACCTTAAGCGCCGGCAGCGGCGTGAACTGGTGCGTGCATCCGATGGAGCACGAGCTGAGCGCCTTCTACGACATCACGCACGGCCAGGGGCTGGCGATCTTAACGCCCCACTGGATGATGCACGTGCTCTCCGAAGAAACGGCCGGCAAGTTCGCGGAATACGGCGTGAACGTCTGGGGCCTGGATCCGAAGGCGGATGCGTGGACGAACGCCCTCGCCGCGATCGAGTGCACCCGCCGCTTCTTTAAGGAGGAGCTCAAGCTGCCGATGACCCTGCACGAGGTCGGCATCACGGAGCAGGACAAGTTTGAGATCATGGCGGAAAAAGCGGCCGCCGGCAGCGAGGGCTGCTACGTACCGCTGACAAAGGAAGATATCGTAAAAATCTTTAAAGCCGCGTTCTGAGAACGCCGCTCTTCTGTTTTTAAAACAGCTTACAGACAGGCCGGGCAGCCGGCCAAACAACGGGAGGAAACGGATTATGACAGTAGGATTTGTCGGTTTCGGGGAAGCCGCGTCGTCGATCGCGGCCGGCCTGCATGAGGAAGGCGTGGAACGCATCGTCTGCTTCGACGTGATGCGGAACAATCCCCGCTTTCAGGACGCTTTTCAGAAGAAACTGGCCGCCTGCGGCGGCGAGATGCTGGAAACGGCGGCACAGGTTTGTCAGGAAGCGGATATCGTCTTTTCGGCCACGCCGTCCCAGTTCGCGGTCGCTGCAGCGGAAGGCGCCGCGCCCGGCATGCGGGAGGGCCTGATCTTCGCGGACGTTTCCACGACCACGCCGCTGGAAAAGAAGAAGATCGCCGCCATCGCCGCCGAAAAGGGCACCCTCTTCGTGGACGGCGCCATGATGGGCGCGCTCTTAAAGGACCGTCACAAGGTCCAGATGCTGCTCTGCGGAGACGGCGCGAAGCCGATGATGGAGCTGATGGCCCCGTACCACATGCGCCTGGAATACGTCGAAGGCGAAGTCGGAACGGCGACCTCGATCAAATTCATCCGCTCCATCACCACGAAGGGCGTCTCCTGCCTGCTGATCGAATCGCTCTGGGCCGCGAAGCGCTTCGGCGTGGAGCAGACCATCGTGGATTCCATCATCGACAGCTTCGGCCCCGAATTCAAGGGGATCGTGGACAGCTACGTCTCCGGCGCCATCATCCACGCGCTGCGGCGGGAGCACGAGATGGAAAACGTCGTCGATTTTCTAAAGAGCGAAGACCTGCCCTATACGATGGCGGACGCCACCCGGCAGTGGCTGGCCTGGCTGGACGAGAACGATATCAAGGGCCGCTTTGCGAACGGCGTCCCGCGCCGCTGGGAAGGCGTCCTGGAGGAGTGGGGACTGGAGTAAGAGACTCCGCTGTATCCAAAAAGCCGGCGCTCGCATGAGCGCCGGCTTTTCATGTGTGTTCAACCCTCTCTCCGGTCAGAAGACTCTCTTTCCCCCGACCCAGGTCTCCAGGACCCGGATCCCGGACAGCTTCATCGGATCCGTTTCAAAGGGATCCGCCGACAGGATCACAAAATCCGCCAGGAAGCCGGGCAGGATCTTCCCTTTCCTGTTCTCGTCAAAGCTGGCCGGCGCGGCTTCCGTTGTGTAGCCGGCGATGGCTTCCTCCAGGCTGAAGGCTTCCTTCGGATTCAAAGCCTCTCCCGTCCCGTCCAGCGGCCTTCTCGTCACGGCCAGTTGGATACCCCGCAGCGGGGACGGGATCTCCACCGGCGCGTCGCTGCTGTTGGAGACCGGGATGCCCAGTTCCCGCATGCTCTTCCACGCGTACGACTCTTCCGCCCTCTTTTCTCCCAGCCGCAGCTTTGCGATCCGGCAGTGATAATCCAGAAACGCCGTCTGGAAATGGACCCGCAGGCCCAGCGCCTTAATGCGCGGCAGCTGGTCCGGTCTCGTGACCAGGCAGTGGATCAGCGTGTCGCGGTGATCCTCCCGCGGATGCTCCTGAAAAGCCTTTTCATACGCGTCCATCACCATGTCCAGGCACCTGTCGCCTATGGTATGGATGGCGACCTGCATATCGTTCCGGTTGGCCAGACCGATCATCTCGTCCAGCACGGCCTGCGTGTATACCATCGCCCCGCAGGTGTCCGGCCGGTCGCTGTAGGGCTCGGACAGATACGCCGTATGCGCGCCGACCGCCCCGTCCACGATCATCTTTAACGGCCCGATGCGGAACCGGTCCGATCCGGTCCCCGTCGTATAGCCCGCCGCCCAGAATTCCTTCAGCCGCTTAGGCTTATCGAAGTAGGACTGCTCGTAGACCCGGACCGTCAGCTCTCCCGCCGTTTCCAGCTCCTCGTAGGCGCGGACCACCGGCCGCCAGGGATAGGCGTTGAAATCATCCGTCATACTGGTGGTGACGCCGAAGGCGTTCAGCGCGCGGCTGGCGGCGCGGATGTAGCGCTTGAAGGCTTCCACGTCCGGCTCCGGCATGGCGAGACGGATCAGGTCGATGGCGCTGTCGAAAAGCATGCCGTCCGGTTCGCCGTTTTCCCGGCCGATGCGGCCGCCCTCCGGATCCGGCGTCGCAGCCGTGACGCCCGCCGCTTCCAGCGCCTTCGAATTGACGCAGACGCAGTGCCCGCAGGTCCGTTCCGCATAGATCGGAACCTCCGTGCTGACCTGATCCAGGTCGTGACGGTTCAAGAAACGGTTCTCATCGGCAAAGCGGTCGTTGTTCCAGCCCCTGGCATAGAGCCACTCGCCCCTCCCGGGCGGATTTTTGGCGGAAAACTCCCGCATATATTCCACGACTTCCTTCAGGCTGCCGGTATGCGCGTCCAGATCGCAGGAAAGGATGGCCCGGCCGTACTCTGCCAGATGCATGTGCGTGTCGATAAAGCCCGGGCAGACGAAGGCGCCCTTTAAATCGATCACCCGGTCCGGCCGGACCGCCTCTTCGGGAGAAACAAAAAAGCCGTCCCGGACTGCGAAGGAATCCGAAAACCCCAAGCCCGGCGTATAGATCTTTCCGTTTTCAAATAAAGTCATCATTTGCCGCCTCCCCGGCCGAAGAGCCCCAAAAGCAGGCCGATCCCGATCCACGCCGCGAAGGCGATGACGGCCGTCCAGCCGATGAAGGCCGGATTGCCCGGGACGAACAGCAGGATGAAGACTGCCGTGGCGGCCAGCGCGGCAAACCAGGCGATCGACAGGCCGCCGGGCACCTTGTAAGGGCGCGGGATCTCGGGCCTTGTTTTCCGCAGGCGGATCAGGCAGTAGGCCGTGATCATCCAGGTCAGAACGTAGGCGGCCGAGGAAAAGCTGGTGACCGTATCGATCAGGCCGGCGCCCAGAAAGGGGCCGATCAGCGAAAGGACCAGGCAGAGGATCAGACCGGCCTCCGGCGCGTCGTTTTTGTTCTGCCGCGCGAAGACGGACGGCACCAGGCCCTTGCGGCCCATGGCCATCAGCAGATTGGCGGAAGCGGAGAAGAAGCCGTTCCAGGTCGTGATCAGGCCGGCGATCGCACCGAGCACGATCATCCAGTAGAGGACCTCGCCCCACGCGCCGCCGTACATGACCCGGAAGACCGCTGCGGAGACCGGCCGGTCCAGGCTGCAGAAGGCCTGCCAGGGCAGCGCCGTGCCGAAGCAGAACAGCAGCAGGGCGTAAAAGATGCAGGCGAGACTGACCGACGAGACCACCGTTTTGCTGATGGAGGTCAGGCTCTGGCCGGCCTCCTCGATGCCCTGCGGGATGGTTTCAAAACCGGCCAGGAAAAACGGAGCGGAAGCCAGGACTGCCAGCATTCCGCCCATGAAGCCGTGCTGCGTCGGGATCTCATTCACGTTTTCATACGCGGGGAGAAGGTTCTGGAAGCTGCCTCCGATCACGGCGGCGGCCGCCCCGATCAGGGCCGTGACGACCAGGAAAATGCATAAAAAGCGCTGGACCTTTGCCGCCGTAGCCAGGCCGCGTTTGTTCAGCGCGAACAAAAGCAGCGAGACCGCGCTGCCAATGAGGATCGTTACCAGATAGACGTCCGAGCCGTACAGGGTATAAAGCGGCTCGCCGGCAACAAGGCCGGGGACCAGATAGCCGAGCATGGTCGTGATCTGGATGGCTTCCCAGGGCAGGATCGCGACAAAGGCGCCGAAGGCCGCCCAGCCCGAGACCAGGGCGATCGCCCGCCCGAACGCCTCGTAGGAGAAGATCATGCCGCCGCCGGCGACCGGGAACATCGGGACCAGCTCGCAGTACATGAGCGAGATGGGGATGATGAGGATCAGGGCCAGCAGATACCCGGCGGCCGCCGGCAGCGGCCCGCCCGAGTTCAGCATCCAGCCGTTTAGGGAGACCGCCCAGCCTACGCCGACGATCGCGCCGAATCCTATGCAGAAATAGTCGATGGTTCCGATCTTACCGTTGCTTTTTTTTCCGTCCATATCGCTTCTACCTGCCTGTTTTGCCGCCGTCCGGCCCCCAGCCGGAAAGCATGACCATATTTTCTCCCCTTTCGTGATCTTCCGCTATTATCGCACAAAAAAAGCGGTGTGGGAAGACACCGCTGATATTTATGAGACATTATTTTTCTATCGGCAGTATGGGGGCTTCGGATGATCGAGATTGATATCAGTCTTATTGCTTTGGCAGATCAATTTCCTCTATCTTATAATCAACTTTTCTTCCTATAGGATCCGTTAAGATATAGTCCGGTGCGAATTCGATTCTGGATATCACAAGGACTCCGTCTTCCGGCATGTCATACTCAATCTTCAGCAGACCGTCCGATAAATAATGGATGCTTGTGCAGGGATATCCATAAGCGGCTTGACCTTTTGCACCCTTCGCATCTAACTGCCAGACCTCGGTAAGCAGTTTCCTGTAGAGCCCGGCGACAGGATCAACGGCTTCAACGGTTTCTATGCTGTCACCCGCTTTTAACCCGGCAAAGTCGGAAAACTGCAGCAGTTCCTTTACCACGACGGGGAAGCCGATCGTGAAGGCGTAATCAAGATTCCGATCATAAAACAGATACATGCGATAGCCGCTGTCTGTTTCGTAAATCGAGTACATGTCTCCGTTGTCTTTTAAGCGAATGGCAGACGTAGGAAACCTTTTCTGGATCCCTTCTGTTGAATTTTGCCCGGCATTCAAGTTGTAATAACACGCAACATCCCGCCCCAGATAAAACCCATCATTGTTCACGTCAAAAAACAAAGCCGATTCAGAATACACAGGGATGTCAAGCGGCTCTTCACCGCCGGCGCCCGATTCTGTCTCCGGAGGAGCAGAAGTCTCGTCAGGAATCGTCTCTTTCTGAGTTTCTTCTGTCTGCGGCGGGACCGTCACCGTCGCTTCGCTGAGGCTTTCTTTCGTGCTTTCTTGCGGCGTATGGCTCTCTTCCGCAGGCGCCTGATTTGCCGTACAGGCCGCCAGAATAAGGCTTAAGGATATAATGGCAGCGGCAATGCGCACCGGTAAAGTGTTTTTCATATCTTCCCCATTTCCTTGGAAATAAGCTTGATGTCCGTACCATCCGATAAATCTTCAGATATGATTATCATAACACAACCCTCACCTTCAAAAAAGCTTTTTTTCTGGAAGAATTACCGTTCCGGCAGGTCTACCTCCTCTATCCTATAATCAACTTTTTTCCCCAAAGGATCCGTTAAGATATAATCCGGCGCGAACTCGATTTTGGATATTACAAGGATCCCGTCTTCCGGCATATCATACTCAATCTTCAGCAGCCCGTCCGATAAATAATGGATGCTGGTACACGGATATCCACGGTTTGCATGACCTTGGGCTCCCTTAACATTTAGTTTCCAGACATTGGTAACCACCTTGTTGTGAAGCCCGGCAACCGGATCAATGGCTTCAACGGCTTCTATACCGTCTCCCGTTTTTAACCCGGCAAAGTCGGAATACTGCAGCAGTTCCTTAAGCACAACCGGGAATCCGATCGTGGCTTCATAATCAAGACTCTGATCATAAAACAGGTACAAACGATAGCCGCTATCTGTTTCATGAATCGAGTACATGCTTCCGTTGTTTTTTATGCGAATCGCGGAAGTGGGAAATCGCTTCTGGATTCCCTTTGTCGCATTTTGCCTCATATTTGTTCCAAAATAATAGGCTGCATCCCGTCCAAGATAAAACGTGCCGTTCGTATCAAACAACAGATAATCTTCCAAATATACAGGAATATCAAGAAACTCTTCACCGCCGACGCCCGGTTCTGTCTCAGCAGGGGCAAACGTCTCATCCGGAATTGTATCCTTCTGAGGGTCTTCCGTCGGCGATTGCGTCACCGGCAATTTGGCAGGATCTTCCGTAAAAGGAACGAAAGCATCATATCCTGAAGCCGTCAGTCTTTCAACCAGCAGCTTCTCCCCTGTCGGATAATCATATAGGTACATTTCTCTCATATAATAGATTCGCGCTCCGGCTTCCAGATGTGTTGCGGCACCTTCTTCTGCGGGAATCTGTTTATTATCTATTTTTTTCACGGTTCCGACTTCCTCAGCATCTGACGGAAGTCCCACAACTGTCGGGACTTTTTCCCAAAGTTGTCCCCGGAAGTATAAATAAACCCACCCCACTTCATCCTTCGGATAACCGGTCGGCGTCTTTGCTGCTGTAGTTTCGGTTTCTAAATCATTTTCGGATGGAGCAATTTCCTGTGTGTCTATGTTGTCAGTCGCACAAGCCGCAAGAAAAACAATACACACGATAATTCCAAGCAAGAAGCATATTTGGCTTTTTTTCATTCAGGAATCACCTCCTTCTACTGCTGATGGATATGCAGGGTGATTATGCAATCATTATAATAACTCCATAACCTTGTTACCATACTCGTAGTGGACTGGTAGTCTATTTTGTAGTGGGCTTTTATGCCATATACATACTTACTGACTATCCAGCTCTTTGGCCCATCTCCTTCATCCTGTAGGCTACCGGGCTCATGTAGATACCATAGAAATATTACCGCATCACCAACTCACTCAATCAGCTCCATTCCCAGAGAAATGTCGCCTTCCACATAAATGCCATAATTCATATTATCGCAATTATCGAGCATCGTATATAATCGATCCAGTTCCACTCCCGCAACAACTTTGTTCTGAATGACATCCGTTCCCGTTAGCAGGCTTTCACTGCCCCTGATAGTTTTCCTAAGATTTTGCAATTCTTCGAATAGAATACACTGCTCGTCGGATGCTCTACCGCTCTCAACCATATCAGAAAGTTGAATGTAACGATTATCTGTATCTGTACAATATAATACATCGATATAAATTTCATCTACAAAGCCCATTCCGCAAACAAATCCGAGTTGAAATTTATAACCGTCAATAAAGGCCGGTTCTTGATACAAGGCATATAAGGGTTTGTTCAGACTATAAAGATCCTTGGGTTCCTTGGCTTCACTCTCTAAAGCTTCATGCATCAGCTGGAAAAACATTTCCTTGTCTAATACGTGAAAACAATAATTCTCCGGATTCAAAGATAGCAATTCATCAACACTTTTTTGAGGATCCAGTATTTCACTGATTATTCTGATGTCTTCTCGTTCTTCTTCATTGGCAGATCCAAAAAACATAATGGATGGAGCAATTTTCTCATAGTATTTGTGTTGTGATATCTCACGGACCACCTTGATAGTATGCAGATCATCGAAGCGATAGCGAAGATTGATTCCCAAGAAAGAATAACGAACAATATGTGAATTGTCTAATTCGTCAGTTTTATAATCTTCATATATAAATTGGTAAACCCATCCATTTTCATCTGCCCGACTTTCTGTCGCAATTTTTCTAAAAAACAATAATTCAGGATTGCCCCAGACGGTTTCTTTTAAATCTGACGGTACAACAACAGAAGGAGTCTCAAACACACTCATCAGCGGCGAGTCAGATCGTTCCTCTGATAAATGTGTTTGAGAACTGCAACCAGTTAATGCGGTTAACACTATGATTAAGAGAGTAAGACAAAAACGCATCATACCAGTCCAGTACCCACTATATCTTATCCTGATAACACATTTTTAAAATACATTTACTATGCGGCAAATACTCTATCCGAACCACATCTTCCTTGTGAAACCATTTCGGGCTGATAATAAAATACCATTCATCTTTGATTTTTATATCCGCACCATACAATCCATTGACAATAGATTCTTTTGAAAACACCCCTTGTTTTTCCGCCGATTGATTGACTATTGGATTAACTGTGTTCGATCGTATCGGAACTAAGATACTTCTATCCAGCAGTCCAGGATAATAACGAAAACCTGTCCACTTAGAATTAATCCGTACTTCCTCTATTTGCCCAAACACATAAGTTGAATCATATTTTGATTCTTTGTTTATTATAACACCTCGTCGAATCAATGGTATAATACCTTTACAAATTGTTATTATCACGCCTATTAGAAAAAAAGACAGGAAGCAAAGAAGGCTCGTGACGTTTCGCTTCTCCTCGTCAGATAATTGCTGTAAAAAACTAAGAACACATACACTGCCAAAAACACTGCCTACGACAATCGTTATGATGGGAAAAATGTAATTCGTCAGACGATAATCTTCATAACTATAAACAACCGAGTTTTCCACTAGTAACACCTCTGCTATTTTGTCAAAACAAATGGCTGGAGTGCGGCGACTTTTGGACACTGGTCCTTAATCGCTCATATGAGTACGTTCTCTTTGTATTTCAGGCGCTATGCGCCAGTCTGTATTCTCCATCGGATATGGGCTATCCGATTTTTTGTTGCCAATATGTTGCCAATGATCCGATTACAAGCGATTTACAACGATCCAGCGTCCGTTCTTATTGGGACCTTCACGTTTGATAATACCAAGTTCCGTTAAATGCTTGATATACCGCTGTACGGTAGCCGGAGACTTTCCGATCTTTTCGGAAAACTCCTGTTTATTCCGCGCCTGCCCTGTTATGATCAACGTGAGCAATGCTCGCTCCGGATCTTTGAGATCGCTTATCGGATCATTTATCAGATCATTTATTGCCGCATTTTGATCCCGTAAAAATTCAAACGTAAAACCGAATTGATTGTTGTTATACTGATACGGGATGTCTTTGCACAATCTGAATACCCGTTCAAATCCGGTCCCAAAGGCATCTATCGTCCTGTTGTAATACAGAACCGTTGCAATAAGAGGATTCCGTATCATAGAGCCCTGCTCACCGCTAGCAAACATCTTTGGATCGGTGCCTGGCACCAGCGGTCCCGGATTGTAAATATGGATCTTTGAAGGTGTCAGGTATATCTCGTTTGAAGAGGATTTGCTGACTTTCATATGAGCAAAGCTGTTGACGATGATCTCTCTGAACGCCTCCACCGGGACTTCCGGTGTTTCGACTCTTTCAAGTCCGACTATTTCAGCCCGCCAGCGGATATTGTTGGTCACATATTTAACTGCTTCGTTGATGCACTCAAATATGTTTCCCCGGAATTGCTTCATATCACTAAAGCGAACTCTTTCATCTGTAGGATATGTCGCCAGTTTCAGTAAAAGTGGCTTCTTATCCGAAAACAAATAATACCCGGCGTTGTTCAGATGATTTCCGCTAAGCAGATTAAGCTTCCGCAGCGTGGTTTCTGCATCCCTGTACAGGAAATTGATTCTTCCGCATTCATTGCCCCTGTTGACATAGTCGATCAGAAGCGTTTCATCGATATCATCGGCAGTATACTCGGTCTCAGTGAGTTCCCACTGTGAATAATCATAGCTGCGATTGGAAAAGAACCGTTCTAGCTGAGCGCTGGTCATTAGGTTGTCTTCATCATCAGAGCGAATATAATAGCGGTCGTAAGCCGAGTAGGGAGCATCTTCTCCCTGCACATAAACATAAATGACCTTTTTCCCTTCAAAGTCAAGGATCTCTATCTTTGGGGTGATACGGGGCTTCAGATTATTCTTGATCTCTCTGGAGATATCCTGCGTTGTCTGCGCGCCTATTTGTTGACCGCAAATTTCGCCGTTGTTCTTTACCCCAAAGTATACGGTCCCATATCCGCACTTATTGAGCATAGAAGCAAGAGAGATAATTCCCTCTTTCAGTTCTCCCGTCGTCTTTTTGAACTCGATGTGCTCGTTTTCGCGGTTTTCCAAGTCCTCACCTCCCTGACTGTTTGAAATTATTGTATCACTTATCGAGTCATTTATCAAGTCGTTTTATCGTATCAATTTATAAAGAGAGCCGATCTCTCGACTCGCCCTCCCGAATCCCGCACCAGTAGAGCATTTCAAAGGCGTAGAACGAAACAGGCTTATCCATCATTTCATCGGCAAAGCGCTGATACTCTTCTTTCGTCCAGAAGTTGATTTTGCCGCTGTCTTTATCGCCTATGCTGCCCGCTTTGGCGGCCGGATTGGAGCGAAGATCATAGTGTCGCACGGCATGGTTGAAAATGGCGCTGAGTTGATTGTGGACGGTTTTCAGATACGTCTGCGAATAGGGCTGCTTCTTTTCATCCCTAAAGGCAAGCAGTTCATTCTGCCAGGCAATCACGTCCTTCGTGGTGATCTCGCTGATATTCCGCTTTCCGAAATACGGCAAGATCTTCGTCTTGATGATGTGCTCCTTTGTTAGCCAGGTGTTTTCCTTAAGGCGAGGCCGGACATCCTCTCCATAAAGTTCAGTAAAGGCTTCAAAGGACATATCCATATCGGCGGCATTCTGCAGTTGAATGGCGCGCTCCCATTCCTGCGCCTCCCGTTTGGTGGGAAAGCCCCGTTTGCATTTCTGCTTGTGTTCGCCCTTCCAGTTCGTGTACCGGGCCATGACATACCAGGTACCATTGTCTTCATTTTTATGAACGGACATTGTTATGATCCTCCTTTCCCGGTCCGTAGACCCTTTCGTTGAAATACTGCCTGTTGATCCTTCCTGCGATCGTGACGAAGCCTTTGGCCTTTAGCTCGTCGTTCAGCCTCCGTATGACCTTATAGGCATAAGAGGCGGAAACGCCGAGTTCGGCGGCGACTTCCTCTACGCGCATAAACTTGTTTTCCATAAAATCTCCTTTCTTCGTTTTTGTAGTTGTTGTTGAATAACCTGCGTCAGAGCATAGACTTATCTTGTTTAGTGTCAGAAGTACTTTCTGGCCGCCATCCGATTTGCCCGGGCGGGATGCATCATCACTCTGATGCTGGAGGTTATTCAGTTGCCAGACTTAACGCTATTAGTTTAAGTCGAGCTCATTATACTAAACGTATATGTTAATGTCAAGGGGTTTTCGGGAAAAAATTAATTTTTTTTGTTTAAGTTATTCTTGACGCACTTAAACACATTCGTTATAATATATGCAGAGACTTTTTTCGGAGGTTACTTCCTATGGCAATCGGTGAAAGAATACGCTTCATCCGCAATCTGCGGGGCATGACGCAGAAATATCTTGGTATACTGGTCGGCTTTCCGGAGAAGACTGCCGATATTCGCATGGCTCAATACGAAGCCGGTACCCGCACCCCAAAAGAGAGTCTGACCAAAGCTCTGGCATCTGCACTCGAGGTATCTCCGTTGGCCTTGAATACGCCGGATATCGATACATATCTTGGTCTCATGCATACCCTGTTCGCCCTGGAAGATCGCTACGGCTTAACCATCGAGAAGAGGGATGGAGAAACCCTGTTCCGTTTTGACCCCCGCAAAGGAATCGATGCCCTTGAAATTTCCCAAATGGTAAGTGCCTGGGCTTCTGTTGCGGAGAAATACAG
>JAEEGF011932942.1_pt1 | contig 30282 bp, 21 predicted proteins | sample 9134171 | NCBI WGS metagenome assembly JAEEGF01 (sample SAMN16246542, study PRJNA631951) | gut metagenome | biome: gut microbiome; feature: rumen; material: AP-attached | host: Bos | place: Iran: Karaj | collected 2018-10 | reverse complement strand
TGGAATGAAAGTCTTTGAGCTGCTGCCCAAGCCCCTGGGAAACATCTTCAGAAAATTGACTCACTTCACTTGCAATTCACCTCGGCACGCCATGCGCAACGTACAGCAATGGGTTAAGATGCTAGTCGGTCTTCTGCATGTCGCAGAGGCGGCGGTAGGGTCCGTTTGCCGCGTAGAGCTCGTCGTGCGTTCCGCGCTCCACGATGCGGCCTTCGTCCATCACAAGGATGAGGTCGGCGTTGCGGATTGTGGAGAGGCGATGGGCGATGGCGAAGGTGGTGCGGTCCTTCATCAGGTTCTCGATGGCGTTCTGCACGAGGCGTTCGGTAACGGTGTCGAGCGCGCTCGTGGCCTCGTCGAGGATGAGGATGGGAGGATTGCGCAGGATGGCGCGCGCGATGGCAATTCGCTGACGCTCGCCGCCGGAGAGCGCAAAGCCCTTCTCGCCTACGTTGCGGGAATAGCCTTCGGGCTGGGACATTATGAACTCGTGGGCGTTGGCCATCTTGGCGGCGGCAACCACCTGCTCGTGCGTGGCGGATGGGGTGCCGTACTTGATGTTCTCCTCGATCGTGTCGTTGAAGAGGAGAGTCTCCTGCATCACGCTGCCGACGAGCAAGCGGAGATCCGCCACGCGCATGTCGCGAAGGTCTACGCCGTCCATCGTGATGCGCCCCGAGTACGGATCGTAGAAACGCGCAAGCAGTCCGCTCGTAGTCGATTTTCCGCTTCCGGTGCCGCCTACAACCGCCACCACCTTGCCGCGCGGGATGTCGAAGGTAGCGTGCGAGACGGCGTCGCGATCTGCAGTGTCGTAGCGGAACGAGACGTCTTCGAAGCGGATTCTGTCGTCGAACGTCGTCTTCGGCGCGGCGTCCGCCTTCTCCGGCAGCTCCATGCGCACGTCGAGAATCGAGAAGAGGCGCGCGAGCGCGGCCCTGCACTGCTCTAGCTGCACCTGCAGCTTGGAGAGCTGCTTGATGGGGCGGTATATGAGCAGCAGCGGCGCAAGCATCGGCGCTATCACCGAAAGCTTGATCTTCGCGAAGAAGCACCACGTCACGAACGCGCACAGCAGGAGGATGCCGACAGTCTCCACGGCAGGTGTCACGAATAGGCTCCACCTCACGGCCCTGAGCGACGCCTTGAGCATGCTCTTGTTCGCCTGCTCGTACTTCCTGTTCTCGAACTCCTCGGTGTTGTACGCCTTCACCACCCGTATGCACGTGAGTATCTCGTGGATGCGCGAGCCCACCACCGAGAAGCGCTCGAGCGCCTTCTTGGCCCACTTGCGGATGCGCCTGGAAAGCAGCACCACGGGGCACATGAAGAGCGGGAAACCCACGACGAGCAGCACGAGCGTGGGCAGCATGTCGTTCTGCACCGCGCTCCAGATGATGAATCCCACGGAGACCACGATCTCGAACGGCGCCTCGGCGACCTCCTGCAGCACCTGCTGGATGATGTGCTGCACGAGTCGCGGGTCGCTCGTGGCGCGGCTCATCAGCTGACCCACGTCTATGCGGCCGTGGAACTGCATGGACTGCTCCTGTATGTGCCTCAGAATCGCGCAGCGGATGTCCTGCACCGTATGTAGCGCAGCCCATGAAAGGCAGTATTTGTTTAGGAAGAGGAACAGGCATCGCGCAATCGCCGCAAGTGGCACGATAACGAGAATCGCCACGAGAAGCGGCGCGCCCAGGGCTTCGTCCTCGTCCTGCAGCTTGAAGCCCAGCTTCTCGGCATACTTGCGTATCTTGCCGAACTCCTTCTTGATCTTGCGCTCGCTCTTCGAGACGGCATCGGCCCGGCCTTCATCGCGCGCCTTCTCCGCAGCCGCATCCGCCCCGCCATCAGCCGGCTTCTTCTCGGCCCGCTCAACCTGCTGCGCCGTGCCGCCCACCTTGTCGAGCGCCGGCTGGATGACGTTGAAGAACGGAAGCAGCGTGCTGGCCGTGAGGATTCCGCACACTAGACCGAAGAATATGCGCGCGCGGTACTTGCGGGCGAACTCCCACAGTCTCCCGTACGCCTCCTTGGCCGAATACTCCCTGTCGAAGAACTCCTGCTTGTATTCATGCGTCTTCATCGCGCACCCCCTCTTCCGCTATCTCCTCGTCAGTGAGATAGCAAGTGGGGTCCTCGCCCCACATGTCGCCAGTGACCGCTTCGCCGCGCGCGCGGAAGTTGCCGCCGCATATGTCGAGCCAGCGGCAGGCGCGGCAGCGTCCCTTCACATGCTCCTTCTTGTGGCGAAGAAGGTCCAGCAGCGAGCCGGATGGCGGATTGCCCCATATCTCGGAGAACGGCCTCTCCAGCACGTTTCCGACTGGACGGTTCCGCCAGAACTGGTCGGGATACACCGTGCCGTCCCAGGAAATGCAAGCGATTCCCTCTCCGGACGAGTTGCCGCCGTTGAGCCGCAGCAGCTCCAGCGCCTTAGCCGCGTTCGGGTGACCTTCCTTCGCCATCTTCATGTAGAGCGCCACGCCGTCGCAGGCGTTGTCCACCGTAAGCACCTCCACCGGGAAGCCGGAGTCGAAGCAGCGCCTCGTCTCCTCGATGATCGTCTCCAATGCGGCCCTCGCCTCGGCGTGGTCGAGGTCCGTAGCCGCAATCTCCCTGCCCCTTCCCGTGTAGACGAGGTGGTACAGGCAGATGCGCGGCACCTTCTCCTTGCGCATCAGCTCGAAGATCGCGGGAATCGCCGCCACGTTCGTGCGCGTCATCGTCACCCTCAGGCCCACCTTCACGCCGCGGTCACGCAGGCGGCGAATCGCCGCAAGGGATAGCGCGTATGCGCCAGGGCGCCTTCGGAACGCGTCGTGCACAGCCTCTGTGCCGTCTATCGAAATGCCCACGTAGGCAACGCCCAGGTCGCGTATCCAGTCAGCGCAGTCGTCGTCTATCAAAGTGCCGTTCGTGGAGAACGTGACGCGCAGTCCCTTTGCCTTCGCGTGGGCGGCGAGAGTGCGGATGTCGGCGCGGGCGAAGGGTTCGCCGCCGGAGAAAAGCACCACAGGCGCGCCGAACGACGCCAGATCGTCGATAACGCTCAATGCCTGCTCAGTGGAAAGTTCATGCTGCTCGCCCTCGTGGGCGGCGTAGCAGTGGGAGCAGGCGAGATTGCATCTTGGCGTGCAGTTCCATACGACCACAGGACGGCGATGCGCCCCCTTCTGGTAGCGCAGGGCGTCCGACGCCTCAATCGTGCCAAAATATAATTTTGAAATTCCAATCATGTCAGCAAGTATGATATCAAAACTGGTCCATTGTGTCAAAATGGCGAAACGGCAGCTAGACTTTGGCGGCGGACTGAGCGTCCGAAAGCACCTCCTCGAGGTCCACGTCTAGCGTACGCGTCTTGAGTATGAATCCGCCCGGGTGCGCGAATAGCGTGTACGGCTTGTCCGCGCACCGCGAGAAGTCGATTCGAGGATCGTCGGCCCAGCGGAGAAGCGAATAGCCGTCTCCGCGGCTAACCCGCATCAGCAGACAGGCCGGCCGGTGCTGGCGCGCCCATGCGGAGGAGCAGCGCGAGACCTCCTCTGCAAGACAGCCGGTGAGATCGGCCACGCGAAGGCCTGCGATCGTGCGCTCGACGATCTTCGGGCACATCGAGCGCCAGCAGCGGCGCGTGAGGTCAAGCTCTTTCGACAATGTAAGCGAAAGCTTGCGTCGAAGCGTGGGGTCGTCGGCGAAACGGCGAATCACCCAGTCCGAGAGGGGATTCGAGACGAGTCCGGCAAGGGCTTCGACCGGCGCGCCGAACATGGCTGCCGTGCGCGCGGTGCCGCATACGTCGATGTAGTTCCATGCGGTGTACCATGGGCAGAGAACGCGCAGCTCGGCATCGGCGCCAAGCCATTCTGCGAGAAGACGAAAGGCGCACTTGGGCTCGTCGGTTGCGGCGCGCTGGTGGTGGTCGAAGTCGAGGCGCGCCGGATCGTACACGCCGCCAACGTCCATCACGAGCACCTTGTCGGAGTCAAGTTCGTCGGGCGTGGGGTTGCGGCGCTCTATCGGGGCGTCGTGCGGAACGCCGAATGCGTACGCGATGGCGCACGACATGATGTCGTCCATGTGCGCAAGCCCTCCGTGCACGACGATCAGCCGCACGCCGGCAAGTCGCTGAACGGCATCCATCTCAGATCACGCCCTTGATGTAGCGCTGCTTGAGAGCGCGCCACAGCACCACCCAGAAGGCGGAGAGCGGAATCGCCAGCAGCAGCCCGAGCATCGAGTGGAACACGACGCCCCAGAAGAAAAAGCTGAAGATCACGCCCGCGTAGCCAAGCCCAGTCTTCTCGCCCTGTATGCGCGGCGTGATGAGATAGCCGTCGAGTATCTGGCCGGTGAGCCACACCGCCAGCACTCCGATGAGCCTCAGCGCGCTTCCGCCGTCGCCGAAGTAGGCGATGGGCAGCGCGATGGGAAGGCACGTCACCGTGCCGAACAGCGGCACGAGGTTCAACACGCCGAGCATGAAGCCTATCACAAAACCGTAGGGCAGGCCCACGAGCATGAATCCAACGCCGTACATCACGCCCTCGATGAGGCAGATGAGCACCTGGCGCTGGAAGAAGTTCACGAGGATGTCGAAGAACGAGTCGATCTGGCGCGCCACGAAGTTCTTCGTCTCGTCCTTCAGGAACGGCATCTCGCGCACGTAGTCGCTGCCCTTCATCGGCGGGCGCGTGAGGAAGAACGCGAAGAATATGAGCGCCACGAGCGCAGAGCCCAGGTTCATGAGGTACTTGAGGAATCCCACGCCGACCTTGACGGCGTTGGCGCCGTATTCGGGGCCGAACGTCGAGAGGCAGGTCTGCGAGAACTTCACCGGATCCACGAGGAACATGAGCACAAGGTCGTCAGGCTGCGCGCCAAGCCCGGAAAGCGTAGTCTGCGCATTGGGGAAGCGAACATTCACCCATTCGCTGAGACGCCCCACGATGGTGGGCGCGGTCTTGACGAGGTGGCTCACCTGCTCAACCACGAAGGCGCCGCCGAACCAGCACAGCAGCCCCATCGGCAGCAGCACCGTGATGAGCATCACAAGCAGCGAGACAGTGGGGTTGTGCACCTTGCCGCGGATCCACTCGTAGTACGGCTTGAAGAGCAGCGAGAGGAATATTCCAGTTATCACAGGCGTGAGCGCGGGCGAGGCAAAGCGGATGAACTTCAGCAGCACCCACCCCACCATGAGGACGAACGCCATGACAACGGCGAACGAGAGCACCGTCACGCCTGCGGCAACCGTCTTCTTCTGCGAGGGCGACAGGTCGATCATTGTCTGGCCTCCGGCTTGTCCTTCGCGCCTTCCCTCACGTAGTAGTGCTTCTCCATGCCGTAGGGGAAGTCGGTGGGGATGTAGTTGCCCACATGGTCCCACGCCAGCGCATGGCGCTTCGTATGGCTGAGGAACACCCACGGGCAGTCCTCGCGGAGTATCTCCTGCGCCTTGCGCCAGTAGTCCAGGCGCTCGGCGGGGTCGTTGGTGGCCATCGCCTTGTCGTAGAGCGCGTCGAACTCGGGGTTCGAGTAGCAGCCGTGGTTCGCGCCCGGCGAGCAGTTCTTCGTGTGGAAGAGCTGCAGGAAGTTCTCGGCGTCGGGATAGTCGCCCACCCAGCCCATCATGAACATCGTGGTGCGGCCTTCGTTCACGGCCTGCAGGAACGCGTCCCAGGTCATGTAGCGGGGCTCGAGCCTGATGCCGATCTTGCCGTAGAAGCTCTGCACAAGCTCAATCTCCTCGCGCACCTCCTGGTTGGCGCGTCCCGCCGAGACGGATATGACGAGCCTGCGCCCGGTCTTGGGGTCGATGCCGCCGGGGTATCCGGCCTCCTCGATGAGGCGCTTAGCCTTCTCGAGGTTGTAGCTGTAGGCGAAGGGGGTCTCGAGGCGCCCTTCCACTCCTGGCGGCACAGGACCAGTGCTGGGCAGAAGCCGGTTGTTGCAGAAGCGGTTCCATGTGTCGAAGTCGAACGCGCAGTTTAGGGCCTGGCGCAGCTTCTTGTTGGGACCAAGCACCGGATCCTTCATGTTCACGCCGAAGTAGCCCACCTCCATCGACACGTGCGAATAGAGGCGCACGCCCCTCTCGCGCAGCTCCGGCACAAGGTCCCCGTCGGGACCGATCACCGCGTCCCAGTTGTCGCTCGCGATACCGCGCAGCATGTCCACCTCCTTGGAGAGGAACATCAGCCACATTGTGGACGCATCGTCTATCACCAGATACTCTATCTCGTCGTACGGCTTAGTCTTGATCTCCTTCCAGCCATGCCAGTCAGGAGCCCGCTCGAAGCGCATGCGGTGGTTGCGCCACCATTCGGCGAGGCGGTACGGACCCGACCCCACGGCCACGCCGCCGAAGTGCGTGCCGTACATCTCCACGGCCTCGCGCGGCACCACGCCCGTGTACGTCATCGACATCAGCCAGGGAAACACATGCTGCGGCGTCTTGAGCGTTATCTTCACGCGCCTGTCGTCAAGCGCCTCCACCTTCTTCACCGACGCCATGGTCCACATTCCGCTGGACGCGTTCTTCTTGTCGGCGAGGCGGTTGAGCGAATACACCACGTCCGCAGACGTGACGGGGCGCCCCTTGCCGCCGGGGAAGCACTTGTCGGGATGGAACGCCGCGCCGGGACGGATGGTGAACACGTACTCGAGTCCGTTCGACGACACCTCGGGAAGATCGCAGAGATTCGCGCGCAGCTTGTACGGGCGGGCAAAGTAGTCCACCTCCAGAAGCGACTCGTACGCCAGCGATATTGCCGTGGAGTCGTATATCGCCGAGGAGCGCAGAGGGTCCATCGAGGCCACGCGCTCCAGCGGACGCTTGTACGTGACCGCCGCAGCGGCACCCGCCACCGCAATGAAAATTAATGTGAATGTTCGCTTCATAATGCCCCCTTCATCAGGCGCCGCCCGTCATCCACGCCACGCCGCTTACAAGCGCCGCGGTGTACACGGCCGACACAACGTCATCGAAAAGAACGCCGCTCGCAGTGTGGATGTTGCGGTCGATGTACCGCGCAAGCGGCAACTTGATCGCGTCCAGCACGCGGAACGTCGCAAAGCCCACAAGCGCCCAGGCCCACACGGGCAGCGCGCTGTCAGCCGGGATTGCCCACAGAACCGGCACGCATAAATAGCCCACTATCTCGTCCAGCACAAAATGCCGCGGATCAGGATCTCGCCACCGCGCCACAGCCCACGGCGTGAGACGATAGTGAATCAGCGAGAAGACCACCGCGCCGACAAGACACCATAGACGCACAGCCCCTTCGCCCCAGCCAAGAGCAAGCGCCAGACAATGCCAGCCAAGCCCCACCAAAGCACCAAACGAGCCCGGCGCAAAAGGCGCCAGGCCTAGGTAGAAGCCGCTTGCAAGCAGCAGTCTGAAGGAACGCTCATTCTTCACAGCCGACATTATACCATTTCCCCGCTCTGCGGGCAAATGCTGGCCAAACTACTTTTTGGCAGGAGCGGCAGGTGCCGGTGCGGGCGCGGGCTTAGCAGGCGCAGCTGCAGGTGCCGGTGCGGGCGCAGGCTTAGCAGGAGCAGCCGCAGGTGCCGGTGCAGGCTTAGCAGGAGCAGCCGCAGGTGCCGGTGCAGGCGCAGGCGCAGGCTTAGCAGCAGGTGCCGGTGCGGGCGCAGGCTTAGCAGGAGCAGCCGCAGGTGCCGGTGCAGGCGCGGGCGCAGGCTTAGCAGCAGGTACCGGTGCGGGCGCGGGCTTAGCAGGCGCAGGCTTAGCAGCAGGAGCAGCGGCAGGTGCGGGCGCGGGCGCGGCTGGAGGCAGTGCGGGCATCTGCTGCACTGGAACCGGGGCCTTTTCGCCGGCCATCAGAGACTTGGAATTGGCCTTCGAGGTGAGACGGGCGAGAACGAGCGTGTTCGCGAGGAAAATCGCGCCCAGCCAAATCGTGACCTTGATGAGCACGTTTCCGGCATCCGCGCCGAACACAGCCTCTCCCATGCCGCCGGCAAGGCCGCCAAGGCCGCCTTCTTTCGGCTTCTGAAGCATCACGACGAGCCCGAGCAGCAGGCACGCCACCACTTCCACGACATAGAGGAATCCAATCAGATAGGTGATCATTTTTTCTTTATCCTTCTTTTTTGTTCTTTTCTTTCGATTGCCGACGGCCGCCGCCGAACTCATTCGGCCTAAGCCTTAAACTCTTTAGGGATCCACAAACTCCAGTTTAAGAGAATCAAGATCTATTCTGCGGTAGTAGCAGTTGCGCGGCGCGCCGCTCTTGTTCTTCGTGTGGCAGATGCCGCCCCGGCACGGACGCACGATGTACAGAAGAGAGTTCTGCTCGCAGTTCACGTACGCCTCGAGAAGGTCGAACGTCTCGCCGCTCGTCTCGCCCTTGAACCAGAGCTTGTTGCGGCTCGTGGACCACAGGATGAGCTTGCGCTTCGCGAAGGACTCCTTCATGGCCATCTCGTTCGTGTACGCAACGAGTATGACCTCCCTTGTGTCCGCATTCTGCACGGCCACGGGAATGACGCCAGGATCGCACGCGGCCGTTCCGGCCGCGCGCGTATCCGCCACCTGACGCCCCACCTTCTCCAATTTGGTGAAGTCGAGGCGCAGCTCGCTTGTTTCTTCTAAATCGCCCATAGGCATGATATTATAGCAAAAACACCGCCGCTTGTGAACCGCGTTTTTGCCGCAATTGCGATGCTATCTGAAATAGATGAGAAGGCCCTTTCTCACGTAGATGCCGTCTTCTTGCACTATGATGCTGCAGCGCGAGGCACTGCGGCTCTCGTCGTCCAGCACGAATGTGACGTTCGCGGGCGGCGAATCCCACGCCACGATGCGCTCGCCGTTGCGCACCACGCGGCCGACCAGATGGATTGTGATTGAGGCCTCAGCCTCGTAGGTGGTGGTGTCGCATCCAAGAACGTTCGGCATGCGCGCCGGAAGCTCGCCGCGCATGCGCGAGAGGTCCAGCACCGCGCCATTGTGGAGCACGGTCCCGTAGCAGCCATCACCCTGCGGACTGTACCATCTCAACGCATTGATCGGCAGCACGCCCCTGCTCGTCAGATCGGTTGCGTCCATGAAGAAGTCGCGCACCGTCACGTTCTGGCCGATCCACACCGACGCCCCGCCGGAAAGGCGCAGATCGACGGTGGACATGTCCAAAGCAATGTTGGTCGGGCGGAAATATCCTTTGCCCACCAGCTCAAGCGTGCCGTTCTGGAATGGCTCTCCAACCCACATCGTCTTGTCTTCGCCCAGGTTCACCGTCAGCGTATGTCCGCCGAGATCGACCTTCATATCGGGACAGTACACACTCGTCGAATATGGAATGTCGAGCACCGAGTCGGCCGTGAGCGTGAGATTGCCTATTCCGCCGTGGCCGGTGTTCGTCTGGTCCGGACCGTAGTTGGCGAGCGTTCCACCGTTCAGCACGATGTTGTGCACACGGTAAGCATAATGGCCCGCGATGTCGAAGGTTGCGCCCTCTTCGATCACGATGCTGGAGCTGTCGCCGCCCCAGAAGTGCTGCGCCTCGTAGTAGGTGAGACTGTCCTTGATTGCCTGGCGAGGACGCGCGAGGCCACCCGCGATTACGGTGCCGCCGCAATATATCTGGCCCGAGATTCCGCCCACCAGCTCGCCCTCGCCCTCCTTGAAGAGCTTGAGATTGCCGGTGATCACCGTTCCGTAGTTCTCAACCACCTTGCCCTCCGGCACGTCTACATGCAGTTCGCCTGGATCGGTTCCCCAATAGCCACCCACGTTGCCCTCTACGGTCAAGGTTCCAGTACCGCTCTGAAGCAGCGTGCCCGTGCATGTGTCGAGCAGTCCCGCCGCCCCGTCGTTGATGCGGCGCGCAGGCAGATACTCGTGCAGAAGCACTCCGTCCTTGTTGTATATCCTGAAGTAGTAGCACCTGCCAACGAACTTGTTGTCAACGCCCGTGCCGGGTGCCGACGTGTGGGATGCGAAGAGGACGAGCGCGCTGCCAGGGGTGAAGTCGCCGCTAGGCATATTCACGGCACTGCCGCCGTTTACAGTTGCTCTAAGCGTGGCGCCGTTAGCATCAAGCTCGTAGTCCGTAGTGGTGTTGATCGTAGGCGAGGCGTTGACGGTGCCGGCATTGCGGTCGAACCGGAACTTGCTTCCTATCGCGAAGCACGAGAAGGTGCGGACGATGTTTTTACCCGACTGTGTGCGCGAGCAGTAGATGTTCTTGTTGCCGCTCGTGTTGTCCAGACGCACCTTGGCCTGCATGCGGTCGGTGCAGTTGGGCGTGTAGCCCGTGTTCACCCACGCGCCTGCCGGCACGGCGACATAGTCTAGAATCTCGTAGCCCCTCCTGTCGGTAATCGTGAACGCTCCGCCGATGCTGGAGACGTAGAGCTTGTGTCCGGCCAGGTCAACCGAGCCTTCTGCGGTCGAGAGGTCGAGGCCGCGCAGATCGCAGTCCGCCGCGAGCACGAAGTCGTCGAACACAACCTTCGCGCACGGAAGCGAGTCTGCGGCGGGCGCCTGCAGAGACGCCGTGCCGGCGATGTGCACAATGGCGCCGGAATGCGGCAGGCCGTTCTGCACCGCAGCCCCGGCGATGTCAACGCAGGACCAGTTGGCCGGATTCGCAAGGTTTCCATCGCCGGCCGCACCCGTCCAGGTGGCCACTTCCACCGCGCCCGCGTTTCCATAGAAAAGACCAGTGTTCCCCGCAATTGGCGCCACTCCCGCGGCAGCAGTCGCGTCGTCGAACACGAACGTGACGCCCGTCGGCTTCTCGGTCCAGCTCACGATCATGTCGCCCTGGGCAAGGCTGCGCCCGTGAACGTCCACCTTCACAGTCGCCCCCTCCGCGAACGAGACGAGGCCGGGTTCATCGTATTCGCGCGGGTTTCCAGTTCCCGCCACGGCAGGCACGCCCTCCGAGTTCCACACGTCCGTCTTCTGGGAGAGGTCGAGCGTGGAGCCGTTGCACATCGTGAGCGCGGGATACATCGCGTCAGGACGGAACACGCCGTTCACCAACAGCTTGCATGCCGTGGAGTTGAGCTGCCACTTTGCGGCATCGTACGAGAGACCTCCCACGTTGTAGTTGTTGAACTCCTTCAAAACCGCTCCGCCTGTCACCATCACGTCCAAGCCGGCCGGACCGTAGCTGCCAGACGACGTTGTCTCGAAGCGAGCCCCTTCGCCGGTGAAGACAAGCTTTCCGCCCGACCCGTCGTCGACCCACTGCCCGAGAGCCACGAAGCCGTTGGACGAGAACGTTAGCGTGTGCCCGTTCAGGGCGAGGATGCCAGGCGCCACGCCGCAATACGAGAAATAGACTTCTTTGGCGCTTCCGAGAATCGTCGCATCGCCGGAGAGCGTGATGTTTCCGAACTTGAACGTGTTCACCGAGAGCCCGTTGGTGACCGAGAGCGTGCCGGCGAGGTCCAAGTTGTACGTTCCATGCGTCGTGTTGTAATAGGAATCGACGTCAAGACGCGCTCCCGCACCAATTTTCACCTTGCTGCGTCCAAGCGGCGCGTCGCCCGTGCTGAAGCGCACGTTGCCCTCTGCGATCTCCGTGCCCATGTTGTACGTCTGGCGCGCCTTCTTCGCCAGCATCTCTCCCTCGCCCTCCTTTACGAGGCGCACATTGCCGTCGATGCGCGCGTTCAGCACGGCGACTTCGCCAGCAGGCACCTCGAAGCACACAGTTCCGAAACCAGGCTCTGCGAGGCCGTACTCAAGCTGCACGAACTCGACGTAGCCGTTCGACGGGAGCACGCTGTCGGTGATGGAGATGCGGTAGCGGCGGTAGGCGGTAGAATTCTGGAATGTGAACGTGCGGCACTCCCAATGGGTCCAGCCCGTCTCGGACGTGCGCTCGTCAAGCACCGTCCAGTTCTCGCCGTCGTCCGACCCGGAGAACGTCCACGCCTTAGGAGCGCGCTGCAGTTCACCGTCGCCGACGGGACCGAAGTGGATCTTGTACGCCGTCACTAGCGTCGCCTCGCCGAAGTCGTAGTCCACCACGATCGGCAGGTTCGCGTAAGTGCTGATCACGCGGTGGACGGCGTCCCCCTGACGCTCGAAGTTGTTGCTGAAGAGGTTAGCTGCCACGCCGTTGTAGAACGTGGTGGTGGACGTGGCACGCTCGGCCTCGGGCTTCGTGAGGTCGAACGACGAGGTGATCGCGCCGTCGCCGTCAAGGCCCGCAACGCGCAGAGTGTGGCTGTTTAGATCGAGCGTGCCATCGATCTTCGCCGCGCCGAGTCCGCGCCAGTCGCAGTCGGCGGAAAGGCGAGCGTCTTCGCACAGGATTCTTCCGTATTCGAGACTTGCGCCCGGCGGCACGTTGAACGCAAAGTCGCCCGTGAGCACGACGTCCGTCATCTTCCCCGGAAGCGCGTTGGCGAGCGCAGCCCCCGCCTGGTTGACGCACGCCCAGTTTGCGGGATTCGCGATGTCGCCATCGCCTGCGGCGCCGGTCCATGTGGCCGTATTGGGATACGCGGCCGTCTCGCCGCCGCCGTAGTATAGACCGTCGTCCGCCACGAAGGGAGCGATTCCGGCGGCCGCGGTTTCGTCGTCGAACGAGAACGTCACCGTGTCGGCCGGCTTCGCGGGCCAGCGCATCAGGCACATTCCCTCGGCGAGCTGGCGTCCGCGCAGGTCGATCTTGACGGCCGCGTCGGCGGCGAAGGTGATCGTCGTCATGGCGGCCGTGGCACCTATGTTCTTGCCCACAGTGTTGAACACGGCGTCGCGCCCGCGCAGATCAAGCGTGGAGCCGTTCTGCATCTCGCAGCCGTGGAAATAGTCGGTGTTCGGCCTGAGCGTTCCGTACACCTGGATTCCCTGCGTGTAGTTGGCGCTTGTGTCGGCCGCCGCGGTGTTGAACGTGCAGTCGCCGAGCTTCAGCACTCCGCAGTTGGAGTTGAGACGCAGCTGGCCGTTGACGATCACGTTCGCGGCGGTGAAGTCGGAGCTCTCGCCGTGGTAGAATTCGGTGATTCCGTTCAATATCAGCGTGCCCGCCGTGGCGGTGGTGTTCACGATGTAGAAGGTACCGGTGGAGCGAATCGAGAGCGTGTGCCCGCCAAGGTCGAGAGGCGCGAGCGCGTAGCCGCCGTTGAGGATGCCGTACACGCTGCTTCCGGTGTCTATCACCGAATCGGCGCCCACGCGCACGTCCGCAATCATCGCCTTCGTCCACGCACTTGCCGTGGTGACGGAGCTTGTGATCGTGCCGCCTTCGAGGAAGAACTTGTAGTTGGCGGCATGGTCGATGGTGCCGCGCATGTCGAGCCAAGCGCCCTCGCCCACGTGTATCTCGCCGCCCGCCGCGCCCATGCGAAGAGAAGTGCCGTTGGCCGTGGAATTTACAAGCCCCTCGCGTATTTCGAGCCCGCCGATGAACGTCTGGCCGTCAAGCATGCTGGAATAGGCGCCAGCACCTTCCTTCACCACCTTGATGTTGCCTGTGATTCCGACGAGCGAGTTTTCGACCGCGTCGGCAATGTCGATGTGAAGTTCGCTCATGGTCACGGAGGAATTGGTGATGGTCGCCGGAATGTTGAACGTACCGAGGCGCAGGTTGTGCCCGTTGAGGTCAATCGTCGCGCCGCAGTGCGTAAGGGCGATGGCGTTCCACTCCTCGTCCTTCTCGAGAACGACCGGCGGACCGTTCCGACCGAGGTTCCTGAAAGGCCTGGAACCCAGATTCGGGTGGAAGGTGCCATTCTGCGTCTCATAGACGCCACACGCGGAGCGCGCGTCGGCGGCCTGTAGGTCGAGGGCGGGCAGATATTCGCGCACGAGGTTGCCGGCTGCATCGTACACGCGGAACGAATAGAAGCGGTAGTACGCCCAGTTGCTCATTGCCGAGTTCTCGTCGAGGCCCATTCCCGACTCATGCGACGCGAAGAGGGTGAGCGGACTTCCCGCGTTGAATACGCTCGCGTTCGACATGGTGTAGACGAGATCGCCGTTCACAGTGCATTCGCGCGTTGCGTAGTCGGCCACCACGATGTAGGGCACATTCGTCACGGCCTGGAACGAACTGCCGCCGTTGGAATAGCGGTCAAAGCGCATAGTCTTGCCGTCCAGCACAAAGCCAGACATCGTCAAGGCGCTTGAAGTGGAGCCCCGCGAACAGTACATGCATTGCGTGGCGGACGGATTCTTCAGCAGCAGCGATATCTCAAAGCGGTCGGTGCATTTTGGAACATAGCCGGTCAACACCCACTGCGCGCCGTCTGCCTCCAGCCAGTCGAGCTGCTCATATCGAGCAGGCATCTCGCCCTGCGATGCGTGAATGCAGAAAACCGCAGCCGCGCTGGCAAGCGTACACTTCCAAAATGAGCCAACCTTATCCATGGCGAAAACTCCTTGATTTCTGCCGTGAAACGACTTCGACATACAAATCGCTCTACAGAGCATGGCAACATTATGCCATACTCCATCCGCCAAATCAAGCGCAAAAAGTTTCCGCTCTGAGTCTCCGCGAGCGAGACGCGGGATCACCAGCCGGGCAGGCGCTTCTGGCGAAGCTGGGCGTTTGCGGCCGGGCTGTTGGCGAACTGGCGCCTGGCCTTGTCCCACACGAGCGTGCGCCCGGCGTCGAAGAGCGCCGCGACGCCCGTGAGCGAGCACTGCGTCATGGCGCCCGCGTAGGCGAAGTCGCTGCCGACTTTCGCGCCGCCCTTCACCGCCGTTATGAACTCGGCGAACGGCTTGCCCTCCGGATTGCTGCCGGGGAGGCGGCGGTACTTCTCCTTGGGGCAGCCGCCTTCCGCACGCATCTTCACGAGAGTCATGTCGGGCAGCATGCGCAGGTAGTTGGCGCCATGGTGGCCGTACTCGATCACGCCGCGCGTGCCGTACACGAACGCGCCGTTCGTCATCCCGTCGCGCTTACCGCGCGCCTCAGCGGAATTGTACGGCGGATAGAACTTCATGTCGTCCTTGTAGCCGGAAGGCACCGGCACCGACTTGCACGCCTCGCCGTCGAACCACACAAGCTTGAACGGCCTGCCGTCGCGCTTGACGTACTCGAACGTCGTCTTGACGCCCTTCGGGAACGTGAGGCCATGCCGCTCGGGCGTCCAGCTGCCCACGATCTCCGCCTTAACCGTTTTGGGGAGTCCCAGCCCGAACGTCCAGAAGAGCGGGTCCATCAGGTGGCAGCTCCAGTCGCCCAGCGTGTTCGTGCCGTACATCGTCCAGAAGCGCCACGAGCCTGGGAGGAACTTGGGGAAGTAGGGGCGATGCGGCACGGGACCCTGCCACTGCTCCCAGTTGAGCTCCTTCGGCACCTCCCATGTCTTCTTCATCTCGTCGAGGGCGTCCATGAAGCTGTACTTCGCGGGACACCAGATGTGCGCCTCTGTGACTTCGCCGATCAGGCCAGCCTCCACCCATTCGCGGAAGTCGCGGATCGTGTCGTACGCGTGGCCCTGGTTCATCGCCTGCGTGACGAGCTTTGGATGACGCTTCGCCTCGGCCAGCATCGCGTCCATCTCGTGGAAGCTCTGCGCCAGCGGCTTTTCGCACTGCACGTGCTTGCCGCGCTTCAGGCACTCGATGGCCATCGTCGCGTGCCAATGGTCCGGCACGCCAACGAGAACGGCGTCGATCTCCTTGTCGTGCCTGTCGAGCATCTCCTTGTAGAACGTGTAGTAAGGCGTTGTCCTGCGCTTTGCGCGCTGGTTCGCGCTGCGGCGCAGGTCCACGTCGCAGAGCGCGACGATCCGCGCGCCGGCGCGGGCAAGGCCCTCTATGTCGGACGCGGCGCGCCCGCCCGCGCCAATCGCCGCCACGCACACCGTCTCGCTAGGCGGCGTTGCGCCGCTTCCCGCGATCAGCCTGCGCGGCAGCACGCTGAACGCCGCCACGCCTCCGACAGCCTTGATGAAGTTTCTTCTTTTCATTTTCCCTCCTTGCTCTGAATTAGACATCTGCGCACTGCGCATCCTGCGCCGCACGACGCCACCGCAATCGTGGCGAATAGCGACAAAAGTCCCAAGAAGCGGTTCGCCCCGCCCGACGGCACCTCCTCCGGCGCGGGGGCTGGCACGGACGCATCCTGCAGCAGGAGGAGCGCGGCCCCCTTCACGTCCGCGCGGCGCACGCCCTTCTCCCGCGAAACCGAATACGCCCCCGCAAGCTTCAGCTCGCCAGAACGCATCCGCGCGTCGAGCGACGGGTCCGCGCGGAAAGCCGAACCTCCCGCAAGGAGAAAGCGAGCGCCCTCTCCGCTTCGCACCGTCTTCGCGAGATGGCATGTGAGCGACTCGTCTATCTGCCGCGCGCCTTCCTGCGGGGCAAGCGCCACGAACACGTTTCCGCCGCCCAGCTTCGCCACATCCTCAGCCGCGTCGTTCGCCGCGCGCGCGAACGAGACGTCCTGCACCGCAAGATACTTCGCGTCGACTCTTGCGAGGTCCAGGACGTTCACCGTCGCAAGCACGGCAAGCGCCCCTGCACCCCACGCCGCGCGCGAGCCGAAGCGCACGCGCAGGAACTCGATTCCGTATCCCGCAAGCGCCGCCGCGCAGAACTCCACAAGATGCACGAACTTCACGGGGCAGCGCATCGTGTCGCCGAACGGAAGCGCGTACACCAGCCTGTAGAACGGCGTGAACGCGCCGAGCGCGCAGAGATACGACACCGCCCCCGCGACGATCCAGAACGGAGCGTCTGCGAAATCAGCCCCGCACGCCTCCTTCCTCCCTGGCGCGGATGATCTGCGGCGCATGAGAATTGCGCCGACAACGCCCGCGATCGCGAACAAGACCGTGAGAAGCCCGAAGTAGAGAGAATGCTGGCGGTACGGCATCCAGAACTCGTCGCCCGGCTTGAGGCGCTCGCCGGTGACGGGATGCATTCCGCCCGCGCCCTCGGGAACGATGCCGTGCTGGCCGAGGCGGCCCTTGTACTGGGCGTTGCCGGGCTTCTGGTAAATACGCGGGTCGTTGGATCCGCCGTGGATCTCCGCGAACGCGAACTCGAGAGTGTCCTCGGGCGGCAGCGACCAGCTTGTGCAGAACAGCCAGCGCTCTTCGGCCTTCTTCGCCTTCGCGGCGGCGTCTTCTGCCGAGGCGGACGAGGAAGAGGACGACGCGTCGATCTGCGCCTCGCGCCCCGCGAGGTCGTGGAATATCGCGTGGCCGAACTGCGGCGCGCCAACCACGAGCGCCACCGCCGCGCACACGCCCACTCCGGCAAGCCTCGCGCGCCAGCATCCGCCTTCGCCGAAGAGCGCACACCGCTCGCGCACTATGCACCACACGCCGTACGCGAACGTGAGCAGCGTGAATAGAAGCCAGAGGTCAGGCTGGCGCGCGCTTCCCCAGGCGAGCACTGCGCCGAGAAACGCCCACCGAACCCAGCCTCCCTCGCGCACGCAGCGGTCGGCAAGGCCGAACGCGAACGGACCGTACATGAGCCAGATGAACCACCCAAGATGCCCCGCCGAGAAGAGCGTGAAGCTGTACCCCATCAGGCCGAACGCGCCGCCGCCACCGTAGGCCGCGACGAGCGAAAGGCCGCGTCCGCGCAAGTAGTACGCAACTCCGAGCGCGGCCAGCCAAGCCGCGAGCGCGAACTGAAGCTCCTGCCAGAAGTACATCCCGCCCACGACGTGCATGAGGTCGGAGGGAACGAAGTCGCTGCCCGACCACACGCGCGCAAGCCACGCGGATGCGTCGTTCACGGGATGCACAGTCGCGCAGTCCGGCGCCACGGGCGCCGCGTCCATCGACCACGCGCCCCAGAAAATGAAGGCCAGCGCAAGCGCATACACGCCTGTGAACACGAGAAACGCAACCATGCCTGGCCGCCGCAGCAATTCCGCAAAGCGTCTCATCATCTCCTCCAGCTCGTCTTGTACTTCGGCTTGGCAGGCCTTCCGCCGTAGCCGCCGCGCGAACCGCCGCCCCAGCCGCCGCCGCGCGAGCCACCTCGGTAGCCGCGCGAACCGCCGCCCCAGCCGGCATCGTCGTCGTCGTCTCCGTAGCCCGAGTCTCCGCCCCAGCCATGGTCGGAGGAGTACAGCGTCTGCTCCTCCAGAAGCTCCTTTGGAATCTCGCGCACGAATACCGACATGTCCACGGGGTACAATCCGCCATCCGAAGTCTTCTTAGACTTGGGCGAACACATGTAGAGGCAGTCCTTAGCTCGCGTCACGGCCACGTAGAAGAGGCGCCGCTCCTCGTCGAGGTTGCCGTCTTCGATCGCGCGCGCGCTCGGGAAGATCGTGTCCGACAGCCATGGCAGGATCACGACGGGCCACTCCATGCCCTTCGCCTGGTGCACCGTCGTGAGGGTGGCGTGGTCAGCAGGAAGACTGCTCTTCGCCTTGGCGTCGAGGTTGGTCATCAGCGCCACCTCGTCGAGGAACTGGCGCACGCCGCCCTGGAGCGTGGCGATCTGCGCGGTGATCTCGCCGATGTCGTCAAGGCGCGAGTCGGCTTCTTCGGCGTCGAACGAGAGGTGAAGATGTTCGGCGTAGAAGAGCCTGCAGAAGTCATCGACGATGAGACGGTCCTCGCCGGCCTTGAGGTGCCCGGGCGCGAGCGAGAACGCCTCGGCGATCTTCTCCCATCCTGGCTTGCCCTTGGCGCACATCATTGACGTCAGGTTCATGCGGTCCATGGCGTTCGAGCCGTCGAACGCGCCGCCAAGCGCCTTCCAGTACTTGCGCGCAGATCCCTCGCCGACGCCGGGGAGAAGCATGATGAGACGCATGAAGCTGAGCTCGCTCGTGGGGTCAACGCAAAGCCGCACGAATGCCAAGACGTCCTTCACGTGCAGCTGCTCGAAGACGCCCACTCCGCTCGTTATGCGGAACGGCACGTGCGCGCGGGTGAGGGCGAGCTGGATGTCGATGGAGCTGTAGTGCGAGCGGTAGAGAACGGCGATGTCGCGATAGGCTATTCCGCGCTGGTCGTGGAGCGCCGTGATGAGGCGCAGCACGACCTCCGCCTGGGCGCGGCCGTCGAAGACGTGGTAGAGGCGTGGACGCGGAGCGTCGCCGGTGCGGAACGGACGCAGCGTCTTCTCGAACTGGTGCGGAACGTCCTTCATCACGCAGTTCGCGACGTCGAGAATCGGCGCCATCGAGCGGTAGTTGCGCTCTAGCTTGACGATGCGGCATCCCTCCCAGCGCGAGGGGAAGTTCATGATGTTCTCGAACTTCGCGCCGCGCCACGTGTAGATGCACTGGAAGTCGTCGCCCACGACCATGATGTTTCGGTGGCGGGCGGCCAGGAGGTCGGTGAACTCGGCCTGGAGAGTGTTGGTGTCCTGATACTCGTCCACGAGAACGTGCAGAAACCGCTCCTGCAGGAACGAGCGCACGCGCTCGTTCTCGCGCAGAAGGCGAAGCCCGTTCACGAGCAGGTCGTCGAAGTCCATCGCGCCAAGCTCCAGCTTCTTCGCGGCGTAGGCGCGGCACACCTTCAGCACCTCTTCAGGCTCGATCGCGGCCTTCGTCTGGTAGCTATGCACAACGGCATCGATGCTGCGCTCGCTGTTTGCGGCGTCGCTCACGAGCTTCAGCACCACCTCCTTCTTCGGGAAGTCCTTCACCTGCTTCACGTTCGCCTTGATGCACTCGCCCATGATCTTCTTCTGGTCGTCCTCGTCGAGGATCACGAAGCCAGGCTTGAACCCAAGGCACGAGCCGTGCTGGCGCAGCAGCCTTGCGCACACATGGTGGAAGGTGCCGCTCCACACGCCGGCCATTCCAGGCACAAGGCGCTCGGCGCGCTCCATCATCTCGCGAGCGGCGCGGTTGGTGAACGTCAGGAGCAGGATGCGCTCCGGCGGCACGCCCTTCTCCACGAGATACGCCACGCGGTGGACGAGCGTGCGCGTCTTGCCCGTTCCGGCAGCCGCCAGAACGAGCATCGGCCCGTCAGGCGCGGTGGCGGCAGCGCACTGCTCACGGTTCAGCACTCTCGCGAAGTCGATCATGCCCCCGCTCCAGTCTTGACCGTCCACGTGCGCCCGCACATGTGGCACGTGACGTCGAGCGAAGGCGGCAGGGAGGCTCGTTCTGCCGGAGGAATGGAGGCAAGCACCGCGGCGGCGCGCTCGGCGCTGCAGCGGCATGCGAAGGAGAGAGGAGACGTGCGCCTGATCTCGGCATGCGGCAATCCTAGCTTCGCGAGAAGCGTGCGCGGCGCGGCCGAGCCGGATGCGAGCGCCTTCGCCGCAGCGCCGCCTTCGAAGACCTCGGCCACCTTTGCGAACGCGGCAGCGTCGCCGTCGGGCGGACACTCCGCGAGAAGCCCGCGCGCGTACACTGGCGCCGCATCATCGCCTGCGGCGCACGCCACGGCCGTGCGCACGCGCCGCTGAAGGGACTGGTCGAAATACGCGTCAAGTCCGGACGCCACGGCATACTTCTTCCACGCCGTAGCCACCGTGCCGCTCGAGAGTATGCTTCCCGGTATGGACCTTATGAACTCGAATGTGCCCGTCTCACCCAGCACCTTCGCGTCCTTCGGCGCGCCCATCCCGTCGAATTCGTCCAGAATCTTCTTCTTCGTGTAGCCGCGCAGCGTGCCTGCGGCGGTACACTCCACGAGAAATCCCTCCAGCGGGCCCGGACATTCCAGGCGGAATGTTACCGTCTCGTCGTCCTGCGACGCCTCAGAGCCGAGCAGCGCCACGCCCGCCAGCGCCTCGCCGAGATATGCGGCGGCGGTGGGACCTGAAAGGTGCGCGCGAGAGAGCTCGCATGCGGCCGTGGTGCAGTCGGCCGCGATCACCGAAATCTTCGTTGCGGGGTCAAGTATCTGTATCAGTTCGTCTTTCATCTTTCAAATGCGATCAGGCGTCGTTTTCGCCTATGAAGTGGATTTCGATGTCGGAGAGCGCGCTCAGTACGTTGGCGGCGTTGGCGTCCTCCATCACGCGCACATCGTCTGGCGGCACGGCCACCTCCACGGAGTCGGAGTGCTCGATGAAGCCCTGCAGGCGGTCGCGCAGCCCCTCCATTCGCCGCACGTGGCGCTCGAGAGCCCAGAGCGCGAAGTGCCATTTCGGCAGGAAGCCGTAGCGCGGCTTGAGCTCGGGGTTGAAGCCCTCGAAGTCGTCGCGGCGCACGGTGAAGGCCCATTCCATGGCGCGCAGGCGGAACTCGAAGCCGGCGGAGAAGCGCTCGCCGAGCTCGGCGATGGTGCATACGGGGTGCTTCTCCGCGAAGTCGGCGAGCGTCTTGGCGAACACGGCGAGGTAGAACGCGCCGATCGCGTCGAGGTTGCGGTCAGTGCGCGAGAGATCCGGCCAGCCAAGCGAACCGCGCACCGAGCAGTAGGATACGCCCTGCGGCATCAGGCGCCCGGCCTTGATGTCGTACCCGAAGCGGTATATCTCCTTGCCCACGCCGTAGAGCGGCGTCTTGGTGGCTGGATCGTACTTCTTCATCGCGAGGTTCTGCGCGGCGGCGTCGCCCATCAGGAAAGCGAGCGCCAGCACCACCTGCGGATCTTCGCCTGCGTCTGCGCCGCCGAACTCGCCGGCGAGCTGGAAGTAGTTGGCGGGAATGTCCACGAGCGGCTCGCCCTCGCAGCGGGTGCGGATGAAGTAGTCGTAGCGCAGATTCTGCCGCCCGCGCCCCCATCGCCGCAGCAGCCTGTAGTCGGGCAGCTCCACGCCTAGCGACTTGAACGCCTGCGCGCGCGCGATGACGTAGCTGCCGTATCCCCTTCCCGGACGCGCCAGGCGCTTCTCCACGAGCGACGTCACGAGCGGCCTGCGGTTCGTCTTGTACACCACCTCGCGCGTCGAGCCCTCGCCGATGGGGAGATCCGCCTCGGCGTCGTTCGTTCGCAGCTCGTAGACATTCGCGTACTCCACGTTCTCGTCGCGGCTCGCAAGCGCCCTGAGGTTAGTCAGCAGCAGCTCGCTGCGCGCGTCGCAGAGCGGGTCGCGCACGCACATGCCGTTCTTGAACGTCGCGCCCGGCAGCGCGGTGCGCCGGTCGTCGAACGCCGGCGTGGCGCCTTCGCCCATCACGGAGTATATCTCGCCCGTGATGTACATGTAGAGCGTCTCGGTGAACGCCTTCGACGTCTCGTCGGCAAGCTCGGGACGCGTGAGGAGCGACCTGTAGAGCGCGTCTATCTCGGCTATGCGCGCCGTGGCGGCGTCATCGGAGATCCTGCGCGTCACGACGCCCTGCATCAGCATCTCCAGCTCTGGAACGAGCCTCTCCATCGCCACGCCCCTGCGCAGCCCGAAGAGCTCCACCTCGTGGTGGCCGTGGTACTTGTTCTCGCGCAGGAACGAGCAGTCGTGCCCCTCGAACACGCTCACAAGCTCGTGGAGACCGCCGATGAACTGCTGGAAGTCGGTCTTTGCGAGCTCCGAGAGGCGGTGGAACTCGGGATAGGAGAGGAAGTGGACGCCGCGCGTGCCATGGTAGTAGCTGAGCGTGGTGGAGATGCGCTTGCGGCTTGCGGCGAGCGCCACGGACATCTCGCGCTCCGTCCAGGCGAGAGGCTTCACGCGCCACTCCTGCCCTCTTCTTCTGAAATGCTCCAGCGTCTGCTCGTTGCGCTCCACCATCACCACGTCTGAGTTCGCGAAGCGCAGCGCGCCGGTTAGCCATTCGTCGATCATCGCGAGGCGCGCGAACGGCACGTCGCGCTGGGATATCTCGAGCTTCCCGTTCACCACGTTCGCGCACAGCACCCCGTGCATCATCACCTCGCCGCGCTTCTTCGCGTCGAGGCGGCAGAGGTCCCAGAACTGTCCCTGCAGAAGCGGCAGCGCGCCGACGGAGTGGTTGCCCGTCGTGACCACCATCACGTGCCCGCGGCGCGCGGCGGCGCGCAGGTCGCGCTTCATGGCCATGAGAACCGATGCATGCTCGTCGAGATTGCGCCATACGCCCTTCTCGAATATGAACGTGTCGTCACCCGCGTCGTAGGCGTGGAAAAGACGGCGACGGCCCATTGCGCGGGTGGTGACCACGCCAGGACGCCGCGAGGCGTTTTTCCGTATCTCGCGGAGGAACTGTTTCACGCTCGCCTTCATGCCTCCTCGTCGTCCTCGTGGTGGTGGGCATGGTGCATCCGCCCGAGCCTTATCTGCTCCTTGGCGATCAGATCCTCCGCAAATCCGCCGAGCGCGTCTAGCCCGGCCTCGTCCGCCGCCGCGAGAAGGTTCTCGAGGGCGCGCGGCACGTGGCGCGCGAACTGCGGCTGGCCGGCCGCCTCAAGGCGCCCGAAAGCGCCAAGCGCCTGCACGAGGCGCTGCACGGCGCCGAAGGCGAAAGCGGGCACGGGATACGCGCGGGCGAGCGCAAGGCGCGTCTTCTCGTCCATCGGCACGTACGGATCGTAGAGAAGCGAGGCGAGATCGTACGCGGCGGCGCCAAGGCGCATGCCCTGGAAGTCTATGAAGGCGAACGACCCGCCAGGGCGGAAGAGGACGTTCGAGCTCTGGAAGTCGCGGTGCACCAATACGGGACGCTGACGCGTGAGCTCCGCAGCCACCGCCTCAAGGTCGGCGCGAACGGCCTCCGGCATCGCATCGTAGCCGTAGCGCCCCTTCACGCAGTAAGTCTCGAAGAGGTCGCGCTCCCATGCGTAGAGGTCAGGACCGAACGCCGGCTCCAGCGCGTCAGCGCTCTCCTCGAGCGCAAGCTCCACTCCCCTCTCGTGGAAGGTGCGCAGGGCGGAGACGACGGGCGCGTAGAGCTTCGCGATGTTCGCGCCCTTGGCGGAGGCGCGTTCCTCCAGCGATTCGCCGCCAAGGTCCTCCAGTGCGAGCGCCTTCTCTTCTGGGAGGTCGGCGAGGACGTGCGGCACCGGCACGCCGGCCTTCTCAAGAAGTCGCGCATGATGCGCATAGCGCGCGTTCTCGGGGCGCTTCTCGTCGTCGTAGAGTATCGCTATCGCACGGTCGTCGCCGTGCACGAAGCGCCAGAACTCGCGGTCGCTTCCGCGCGCGCCCATGAACTCCGCCGCAACGTCCTCAGGATTCCATCCTATCGCCTCGGCGAGCGCGGAAAGACGTGCGTTGCCAATCTGGTCCACGCCCACAAGCGCGGCGCGCTCGAATGCGCCGCCCACAAGCCCGCCCGTCACCACGCATCCGGCGAGGTCGGCGCTGTCGAGAAGCTTCACGCCGGGGAAAAGCACATTCGGGTTCTCCTCGAATCGGTCGGGGTCTAGGGCCGAGTGCGCTTCGAGATAGCTTTCAAGCGTGCCGCAGTCCGCCCAGTATGCGCCGTCGGGATCAGCGCCCACTACGAACCGTCCCTGCTCCATCATTGCCCTTTCGTACGCCTGGACTATCGTGGAGAAGCCTTGAGGCGCCACGAAGTCGAGCACCTGCGGACCCAAAAGCGCGAGACCACAGTACGTGTACGTTCCGCCGTCGCCGGGGAAGTCGCTCTTCCAGTTGCATATCCTTCCGGCATAGTCGGCCTCCACGGTGCGCGGGCCGAACGCCTCGCTGATCCAGCAGCCGGCGAAGCCGCCGCTCAGGGAATAGGCGTCAGCAACGGACTGCGGATCGAGTCCGTCAACGACGATGTCTCCGTTCACCAGCCAAAACGGCTCCGCGCCAAGGAAGCCACGCAGCGGATTGAGCACTCCACCAGTGCCGAGGATCTCGGGCTCGTCGGCAACCGTCACCTTCGCCGTGCCGCGGCGCTTGAACACGTACTCGCGGATCTTCTCGGCCTGCCAGTGGGCGTTCACGGCGATCTCCTCCACGCCCCAACTCTCGAGCATGAGGATGATGCGCTCCAGCATCGGAACGCCCCACATCGGCAGAAGCGGCTTGGGCTCCACGAGCGTTAGCGGCCGCAGGCGCGTGCCGAATCCCGCCGCGAGCACCACGGCCTTCTTGACGTCGCGCGCGTTCATGCGGGCCTCACGATCTTGACCTCGGCGCTGCCGAGCCCTTTGACGGTTCCGAACTTGCGCACGCACACGGTGACGCGCTCCACGCGGGGGTCGGCGAGGCACACGTCCGCGACCACGTCCGCCGCGCGCTCGAGGAGGCGGCATTTCGCCTCCTCGAGGGCCTCGCGTATGTCGCCGACGAGTATGGCGTAGTCCACGGTGTCGTCGAGGCTGTCGGAGAGAGCGGCGTCCTGCAGGTCGATCTCAAGCGCCACGTCCACGCGCACCTTCTGCTCGGTGACGCGCTCCTCGGGAAGGTCCCCGAGAATGCAGTCCACTTCGATCGCGTTCAGTCTCAGAACGTCCATGACTCGCCTCCTTCCGCTTCATGCTCCGCGCTAGCGCCACTGCATGCGCTGCCTCGGCCCATGCATCTTCGGCTCCTCCAGCTGCAGGGCGAACCACTGGTCGCCGAGCGCCGTGTTGGTGAAATGGGCCACGCGGTTGTTCGCGAGCTGGTCGCGGTTGGCCTTGAGCGTGGCGTTGTCGCTCTTCTCGAGAGCGCGCACCAGCACCTTGAATGCGGCATCGGCGTCGCCGCGCTTCACCAGAATCCACGACCACGCGGCGGCGATCAGCACGTTCTGGTTGTACCGGAGGCGTGTGCAGGACTTCTCGTACACCTTGGCGATCTCGTCGGTGGGGGCGCCGCGCATGTACATGCGGGCGATGCGCATGGCGCGCATTGTGGGGTCGAGGAAGAGCGCCTGCGGCATGAGCTCGTCGACGTGCGCGAAGTCCTTGACCATCCAGTACAGCTGCAGCTTGGCGGTGGCGATCTGCTTCTTCATTAGAGGCACCCAGAGGTCGAACGAATGCAGCTTGTCGCACTCGACAAGCGCGTCCGCCACCACGCCCTTCGTGTCGCGCGCGATCTCCGCCTGCGCCTGCTGCACCGAGCCAGGCCCGCGCATCTGCATCTGCCAGCGCGCAACCTTCGACTGTATCTGCTTCTGGCCGGCGGCAAGCACGCCCTGCACGCGCATCATCTGCGCCTTCACGCGCCTCTGCAGCATCATGCCGGCCACTGCGTTCGACACAACGAACGCCAGAACGCCGAAGAACGCGCTCCAGCCGTAGCCGAACACGTCCCCAAGCCAAAGGCCCACGCCGGTCAACATTCCGAACAGGGCCGTCAAGACAACAGTAAGCATCTTATGACATCCTCCTAGTCTCCATCATCTTCAAACATCCACCAACTACATTGCGCGCCACGAGCATCATTTCGGGCCGCGCAGCACGATTCTGTCGATGAGCGTGCGCGCATGCCGCTTCGCCTGGTCCTTCAGGCCCACGTCCTCGCCGAACTCCGCCTGGACGTCAAGCTCGGAGAGGTCGTGCACCAGCCAGTCGCAGCCAGAGAAGTCCTGCTGGCACGAGCTCTGGCGGTCCACGCCGATTATGTGCATGCCAGCCGCGCGCCCGGCGGCGACGCCGGCGGTGGAGTCCTCCACCACCACGCATTCGCTGGCATCGACGTCAAGCATGGTCGCGGCCTTGAGGAAACCGTCCGGCGCAGGCTTGCCGCGCGCGTAGTCCTCAGCGCCGAGAACGAACCTCACGAGGCCGGAGACGCCGCACGTGGACGCAGCCTTCACCACGTCCGCGTGGGGCGAGCCGGACACTATGACGCACGGCGCGAACTTCGCCACCTTGCGCAGGAACGCCACGGCGCCCGGAATGACCTGCGACTCAGGATTCTCCGTAAGCGCCCTGTTGTACGGGCGCAGCGTCTTCGCGTCCTCAGTCGGGTTGGAATTGCCGAGCTCGGGATATGCAGCGTGGAGCGCGGCGTCGATGTCGGGCCAGCTGCGGCCGTAAACCAGCTTGAGCACGTCGTCGTATGCCGCCTTCTGGCCGCGGTCGGCCAGCCAGTCAACGATCGCCACAGTCCAGGCGCGCTCCGTGTCCATAAGCGTGCCGTCGAGGTCGAAGAGAAACGCCGCCGGCTTCATTTGTCCTTCCCGCAGCACTTCTTGTACTTCTTGCCGCTGCCGCACGGACAAGGATCGTTGCGCCCGACCTTCGGCTCCTCGCGCCTGTAGGTGGGATTCTTCTCGATTGTGCCGTCGATGAAGCGCCACTCGCCGTCGATGCGCTTGAAGTAGGAGTGCTCGCGGTGCTCGCACTGCTGTCCGTTCGCGGAGTAGCGGGCGACGAACGCCACCTCGCCCTCCTCGTCGTCCTTGCCGCCGCGCTCTGCTGACAGCACCTCGAGGCCGTGCCACTTGGCGGACGTCGACCAGTCGCGCGTGGTCTTCTCGTCGAACTCGCTTCGAGCCTCGGGACCAGACGATGCATACAGAAATTCCACATTGCCGACGGCGTACGCGCTGTAGCGCGCGCGCATCAGCTCAACGGCGGTGTCGGCCTTGCGCTCGCCGCCGAGAATGGGCCCGCAGCATTCCCCATAGGTTTTGCCGCTGGCGCATGGACAAAGTTCATCGTTTTTCATGCCCCTATTTTACCAAAAAATCTTCCCGCAGAAAAGTGCCTGACGCATTTTTTAGTGCCTAGCGCATAGTGCTTAGTGCATAGTGCCTAGGCCGCAAAAGGAGCTCATGCCACCACTTCGAGAACTAGGTCGCGAGAGGCGGGCATGTCGGGTCCAATTACGATGGCATCGCGGACAAGCCGGGCCGCTTCTTCAAGCGCTCCGCCACGCGTGGCCGTTGCAAGGCGCGCAAGCGGTACGCCAACCTCCACGCGGTCGCCGCTGGCGACGCCAAGATCAACACCCGCAAGGAAGTCGACTGCCTCGTCGGACCGCGCGCGCCCCGCTCCAAGCAGAAACGCAGCCTCCGCCACGCCGCGCGCGTCTATGGACTGCACATATCCGCTCTCTCCCGCCGTCACATCCGCCGCCTCAACAGGCGCAAGGCGCGACTTGGCGAACGCCTCCAGGTTTCCGCCGTGCAGTTCGACCATCCGAGCGAAGCGACGGTACGCATCGCCGCTCACAAGTTTCCTGCGGCATTCGGCCCGCGCCTCTTCCAGCGGCGCACCCTTGGCAAGCGACACCATGCGCGCCGCAAGCTCCACAGAGAGCGTCTCGACGTCGAAAGCGCGGCTTTCGCACTTCAGCACGTCGATCGCCTCCTGCACCTCGTTGGCGTTGCCCACCGCAAATCCAAGCGGTTCGTCCATCACTGTCACAAGCGCGCACGCCTTGCGTCCCGCGCCCTTTGCGCCGTCGACAAGAGCGCGGGCGAGCGCCGCCGCTTCCTCGCGCGTCTTCATGAACGCGCCCGAGCCGCACTTCACGTCGAAGACGAGCGTTCCCGCGCCCTCTGCGAGCTTCTTCGAGAGGATCGACGCGACGATGAGGGGAATCGACGGAACGGTGCCCGTGACGTCGCGCAGGCCGTAGAGTTTCTTGTCGGCCGGGGCGATCTCGGCCGTCTGCACGGTAAGCGTGCAGCCGCAGTCGCGCACCACGCGGCGGTAGTCGGAAAGAGGCAGCGCCGCGACATAGCCGGGTATTGACTCCATCTTGTCGGCAGTACCGCCGGTGAGGCCGAGGCCCCTTCCCGTGAGTGACGGCACCGCAAGACCGCACGCGGCGGCGAGTGGCTGCGCCACAAGCGATATCTTGTCGCCCACGCCGCCAGTGGAATGCTTGTCGGCCGAAGGCGGGTATTCGCCCGCCGGCCATTCAAGGCATGTTCCAGAGTCACGCATCGCCTCGGTGAGCGCAAGCGTCTCGGCACCCGTCATGCCGCGGCAGCACACCGCCATCGCGAACGCCGCCATCTGATAGTCAGGCACGCTGCCTGCCGTGTATTCGCGCACCAGTTCGCGTATCTCGTCCGGGGCGAGTTCGCGCCCCTCGCGCTTGCGGTCCAAGAGAAGCTTAACTGTCATGGCAACCTACCTTCCTTTCCGCGGCGGCGCAGGCCGCCGTCAGCTTTCGAGCAGCATGTCAATCTTCGGCGTGAGCGGACGCCCCCGCAGAAACTCTCCGCCAGCGAGCTCGCGCGCGCCGTCTGCCTTGAGTGCCGTCAACCGCAGCACGCCGTCGCCTGTGCGCACCACAGGGCCGCGCTCCGTGACGGAGACCACCGTTCCCGGCAGCTCGGCGCGCCAGGCAGGATTGATCTGATCTGTCTTGAGAAACTCTAGGCCCGTCACCACCACGCGCCCCGTGTTGCCCTTGCGGCGGAAGCGCGAAGGAAGGAAAGTGTAGCAGCCGGGCCAGGGGGTGTAGGCGCGAAGAAGTCGTTCGATGTCGCTAGAGCGGCGGCGCCAGTCGATGAGCCCGTCGGTCTTCTTGATCTTGTGCGCGAAGGTGGCCTTCGCGTCCTCCTGCTCGATGGGGACTGGCAGCGTGCCGGCGTCGAGCAGCTTGAGCGTCTTGGCGAGCGTCACGCCGCCCGCGATGGCAAGGCGGTCCATCAGCGAATCGCCCGTGTCGTCGGAGTAGATGGGCTCCACCGCCTTTCGAAGAATCGGGCCGTCGTCCATGCCCATTCCCATGCGGATGATCGACACTCCGGTGAGCTCGTCGCCGGCGAGCAGGGCCGCCGTCACGGGCGCGGCGCCTCGGTACTTGGGCAGAAGCGAGAAGTGGCAGTTCACGCAGCCGTGGCGGGGGAGAGTGAGAATCTCCTCCTTGAGGAACTGTCCGAATGCGACGACGGCGATCACGTCGGGACGTCGCTCGCGGATCCACGCCACAGCTTCCGGCGCGTTGACGTTCTCTGGAGTTATGCAGTCCACGATGCCGCGCTCCGTCGCATAGCGGCGGCATGGACACGGCGTAAGGTCGCGTCCGCGTCCTGCAGGGCGGTCTGGCTGCGTGACGAGCCCCACCACCTGCAGACCGGGCAGGCGCAGTATGGCGTGAAGACACGTGGCCGACGCCTGTGATGATCCCATGAACACTATTCTCATGTGCGAAGTCCTCCCTTATGCTTCAGTCAGAGGCCTGGAAAATCGAGCGTGGCGAAGTAGTCCGAAAGCGTCTCGGCCCTGCGGATCATGCGGAACGAGCCATCCTCCTGCATAAGCAGCTCCGCGCTGCGCAGCTTGCCGTTGTACTGGAATCCCATCGCGTGCCCGTGCGCGCCGGCGTCGTGCAGGACGACGAGATCTCCAGGCTCCACGACCGGTATCTCGCGGTCGATCGCGAACTTGTCGTTGTTCTCGCATAGAGAGCCCGTTACGTCGCACTTCATCAGCGGCACGCCAGGCTCCACGCCCGGAAAGTTGTACGTGGTTCCGGCCTCGCCGTATTTCGGCACGGAGATGTGGTGGTATGCGCCGTAGAGTGCTGGACGCATCAAGTTGGCCATGCACGCGTCGAGCCCCACGTAAGTCTTGTACGTGCGCTTCACGTGGCGCACTCGCGACACGAGGTATCTACTA
>JAEEGF011249965.1_pt1 | contig 30296 bp, 20 predicted proteins | sample 9134171 | NCBI WGS metagenome assembly JAEEGF01 (sample SAMN16246542, study PRJNA631951) | gut metagenome | biome: gut microbiome; feature: rumen; material: AP-attached | host: Bos | place: Iran: Karaj | collected 2018-10 | reverse complement strand
TGAAATGGGCTACCTTTACTTCCGCCGTGAAAGTATCGTCCAGTGACCAGCAGTAACCTTCGAACTCAGCAAGCGGAACGGTCTCGGAACACCAGCCGGACCATTCCTTCCGGGTCACGATCCCCTTGCTGTCCATGAATGCATCGAGAATGCCCACATATGCGGAACCCTGTCCGGGATAGTCCTGTATGTCAAGCAACTGGAACCCACCCAGACCGGGGGTGCGGAGGCACATCTCGATGTCAGCCTTGTACAGGCGGGCCGACCATTTCCCGGAAGCCCTGTGGAAGTCTTCCGCCTGGTCTCCCAGCCCGGCAGCTTCGAGTCGCCGGCGGAATTCCATAAGGTTATAGGGGGCCAAGGGACCGGTATACTTCCCGATTTCCGAATAATCCGGATAAGTCTGGAACTGGCCGGTTTCGTGGCTTATCACGGGAACGGGTGATGCTTTCAAGGCTTCGGAGAAGTTCCTCATCGTTCCCGGATAGAAATGGTTGAGTATCCCTCCGTCCTGGGAATCACAGAAAGCGAACGAACTCCTGACATGCTTTTCATAGCCCTCATAAGGTTCCCCTCCCGTACGGCAGGTTGCCTGGAAATCCATCCCTTCGACATATCCCCTGTGGCCCAGATAGGCGTTGGTGCCGTTGGTGTAAAGGATCCAAGGGGCCTCCGCCCGGAAGGTATCCACCAGGTCCTGCATAACCTCAGGTTCTCCCCAAAGCTCGTTGCCGAGTGAGAACAGGGCGAATGACGGATGGTGACCGTACGTCCTGACTATGTTCAAGCCTTCCTTCCGCAAGAATCCGAGCAGTTCGTCCCCTTCAAGGGTACCCCAGAACGGGAGTTCCGGCTGCAGATATATCCCCAGCTCGTCGGCAGCCTCGAAAGCGGCTTCCGGTGGGCACCAGGAATGGAAGCGGACGTGGTTGATGCCATATTCACTGCACGCACGGAAATAGTCAGTCCAGGTTGGCTTGTCCATAGGGACATGTCCGGTCAGCGGAAATACGCAGGCGTCATGCTTCCCCCTCAGGAAGACCTTGTGGCCGCCGGCCATGAACTGACCGTCGACGACCTCAAGACGGGGAAGTCCGTCATTGCCAGGGGCGGTTGCCTCGGTCTTCCTTTGGCTTTGCGGTCCTATCTCCATCCTTCCGATTATTCCGTTCCAGTTTGTCTGGGTGTCCTCGGAATACATGTGCGAACTCCTTATGACCCCTTCAGGCACTCCCCCGGCATTGTCCACACATACAGCCAAAGTATGTTGTCCCGGGTCCAGGGGGCCGAGGTTGTATTCCTGGGGAGTGGAAATATCGTTGCCACCGGCGACCTGCCTGCCGTCAATGAAAATGGTTGCGGCCTTGGTCCTCTCAAGGAAAAGGAAGATATCCATCCCCTTCCACGTACGGGGTACGGTGATTTTCCGGCGATACCAGGCCTTCCCGACGTATGAATGCCGGCGCGTAAGCCTTGCAGTCTTGTCGGCGTCTGCCGGTTCCTCTCCCTTCCCTGCAAGGTCGGTAGTGCCGGGAAGTCTCATGGTGTCTTCGAACGGGGAGTCGGCAGTCAGGGTACCTTCTTTGTCGAGAGCCATCTCCCAGGTACCGGAAAGGTCGGTTTCCGGCCTGCAGGCGCTTCCGGCCAGCAGGATCGTTGCAGCAATGATGACTATAAACCTTTTCATATACACAAATGTAATTATTTCCAAGGATAATTCTTATATTTGGATATGCGACGTTTCATATTCCCTTTTTTATTGATTGTATGCACCCTGGCCTCCTGCGGCAAGGGCAATGAGGTTTGCATCTACGGCGGCAGTTCCGCCTGTGCAACAGCAGCTTATTCGGCAGCCAAGATGGGCAGCCATGTGACTATCATCTGCCCCGATGTCACTCTCGGTGGCATGACCACCGGAGGTCTGGGCCAGACCGACATCGGAAACAAGCAGGCCGTCATCGGCCTGGCAAGGCAGTTCTACCGCAGGCTCGGAGACCATTACGGCAAGCTCGAACAATGGTTGTTCGAACCCCACGTTGCGGAGGAGATTCTCCTTCAGTACCTGGATGACCCCAATATCAAGGTCATGCAGGGCTGGTACCTCGAATCCGTCGACAAGGAAGGGACCAGGATCAAGTCGATAACCTGCACCGACCGTAAGGGCGGCACAGTCACCATCAAGGCTGACCAGTTCATAGACTGCTCTTACGAAGGTGACCTCATGGCCGCCTCCGGCGTCAGTTACAGGGTCGGACGTGAAGACAACTCCGAATATGGCGAGACGTGGGACGGCTTCCAGATCCTGAACGGCCATCAGTTCCCTGACGGCGTCGATCCGTTCGTCGTACCCGGGGATCCCGAAAGCGGACTGCTCTGGGGTATCAGCGATGCAAAGGAGATTGCTAAAGGCACGGGAGACACCTGCGTCCAGGCATATAACTACAGGATCTGCCTGACGGACGATCCGGACAACTTGATCCCTATCGAAAAGCCCGAGAATTACGATCCTTCCAGGTATGAACTGCTGATACGTCTGCTCGACGTCAGTCCCAACCTCTGGTTCATCTGGAGCAAGATGCCGGGTCACAAGACCGACATCAACAACAGGGGTGCATTCTCGTCGGACATGATCGGAATGAACCATAACTATCCGGAAGCATCCTGGGATGAAAGGGATGAAATCATCAAGGCCCATAAGGACTACACCCTCGGTCTGCTCTATTTCTACCAGAACGACCCGAGGATTCCTTCGGATATCCAGGCGGAGGTCCGCAGGTGGGGCCTTCCGAAAGATGAATACGTACGCACCGGCCACTGGACACACCAGCTTTATATCCGCGAAGCCAGAAGGCTTGTCGGTGAATACGTCGCGACCCAGGCCGACTGCGAAGGAAAGACCGAAATAACCGACGGGATCGGCTTCGCAGCCTACGGAATGGACTCCCATAACTGCCAGCGTATCGTCGTAGAGAAAGACGGGAAACTGATGGTCAAGAACGAAGGCAATGTCGAAATCGGCGTAGCCCATCCCTATCCTGTCTCATATCGCAGCCTTACCCCTAAGAGGGGGGAATGCACCAACCTGCTCGTTCCGGTCTGCCTGTCCGCCACCCACATCGCCTACGGTTCCATCAGGATGGAGCCTGTATTCATGGGTATGGGACAGACCTGCGGACTGGCTGCGGCCATGGCCGGCAAGGGATCCGTCCAGGAAGTGGATGTCAAGCGGATACAGGATATTTACGAGACCGACCCATGCCTGGACGGGCGTGAACCGGACACCCTCATTGACGAGGATTCCGAATACATCGAAGGAACCGAGGGATGGAAAGTCGTCAACGGTGGAGGTTCATACGGAAAGACATTCCTGCTTTATGAAGGTGATCCTGCCGACAACAACCTGGCCTACCGTATCCCTGAAAAACTGAATGGCGAGTACTCCGTTTATTCCTTCCAGCAGAACTTCGGATGCGGACAGACATCGTTCGTAATCGAATCCGGAGACAAGGCCGAAACGGTAACATTCGACAGGGCTGACCTACTGGTCGAAGGACAGACCAGGGGCGAATGGGTCAAACTCGGAGATTTCACGTTCGCTGAAGGCGAAGGTGGCAGGATAAGGATAACCTCCGAAGAATCCGGGATCCACGCCGACGGAATACTGTTCGTCAAGAAGTAACCTTGTCGATGAGGAAACCCAAGACTCCGAATACATACGTGATCATAGCAGTCATCATTGTCATTTGTGCAATGATGACTTGGTTTCTGCCGGGAGGGCAGTACATACAGTCTGACGACGGAACGGTTTCCTACGAGGCCGTGGACTCCGTCCCTCAGACCTGGCAGGTGTTTTCCGCCATCTACCATGGCTTCGTGAAACAGGCCGGTATAATCATATTCATACTCGTAGTGGGAGGGGCCTTCTGGCTGCTCAACGCCACCGGAGCGGTGGAAGCAGGAATCAGGCGCTTCATCGCCCTCATCGGTGAGAAAGACAGGCTTGTGCTGGTCGCCCTCACGGTCCTGTTCTCCCTGGGTGGAGCGGTCTTCGGGATGAGCGAGGAGACAATACCGTTCGTGGGAATCGTGGTCCCGCTTGCGGTCTCTATGGGGTACGACGCTTTCATGGGAATGCTGGTCGTCTACGTCGCCTCGAACGTCGGTTTTTCCAGTGCCTTCCTGAACCCCTTCACAGTAGGCATCGCACAGGGGATGGCCGACCTTCCGCTGTTTTCCGGAATGGGCTACCGCCTCTTCTGCTGGGGCCTGCTGACGGTACTGCTTTCGTTGTTCGTCATCTTCTATGCCAAAAGGACGAAGAAGCATCCATCTAATGTGGAAACAGTTGATTCAAAACCTCTTACACAGCGTCAGGCCTGGGTTCTTGCAACGCTTGCACTGACCGTTGCGGCACTGATCGTCGGGGTTACCTGCTTTGAATGGTATCTCCCGGAAATCACCGGACTGTTCCTCGCAATGGGCATAGTCTGCGGACTCATCGCCGGTTTCCCTTCCGGAAAGATAGTCAACGAGCTTATGGCAGGGGCCAAGGACATCCTGTCGGCCGCGCTGGTCGTGGGTTTCGCCTCGGGTATCATAGTCATACTCCAGGACGGAAAGATCATCGACAGTCTTCTCCATTCGATGCAGGAAGGACTGAACGGCTCCGGGAAAGCCGGATCCCTGTCGGCTATGTACGGAATCCAGGCCATCATCAATTTCCTGATACCGAGCGCCACGGCAAAAGCCGCCATCACGATTCCGATAATGGCCCCGTTTTCAGACATGGTCGGAGTATCACGCCAGTCGATGGTCCTGGCCTTCCAGTTCGGCGACGGGTTTACGAATATGATAACCCCCACATCGGGAGTACTGGTAGCAGCCCTGGCGATGGCCAGAATTCCCTACTCCAAATGGGTGAAATGGATATGGAAGATGGTGCTTGTCCTGCTGGTCCTCGGACTCCTGCTGCTCCTGCCCACAGTGTTCTTCCCGCTTGCCGGCTGGTAAGGCTGATCGCCTTCGGCTACCCTTCGACGAACAGGCCGTCGCGCATGAAGAGGGACCGGTCGCACATGGCGGCGAGTTCCGGATCGTGGGTTACGATCACTACGGTCTGGCCATAACGCTGCCTGAGGTCGAAGAACAGCTGGTGGATCTCTTCCTTGGTCTTGGAGTCGAGATTGCCGGAGGGCTCGTCGGCAAACAGGATAGCCGGATCGTTGACCAGGGCCCTCGCAATTGCAACCCTCTGCTGTTCTCCGCCAGACAGTTCGGACGGTTTATGGTCCATCCTTTCGCTCAGGCCCATATCCTTAAGAAGATTCGTGGCCGCCGTTTTGGCATCCCTGTCCGAACGGCCGGCTATGAATGCCGGAATCATCACGTTCTCCAAAGCGTTGAACTCCGGCAGCAAATGATGGAACTGGAATACGAATCCGATCCTGCGGTTCCTGAATGCGGAAAGGTCCTTGCTTCCCAGGTGAAGGACATCCGTACCGTCTATCAAGAGGGATCCGGAATCCGGAGTCGAAAGGGTGCCGAGGATCTGGAGGAGAGTCGATTTCCCTGCCCCGGAAGCTCCCATTATGGCCACAACCTCCGATTTTTCAACACTGAAATCTATCCCTCGAAGAACCTTCAGGTCCCCGAAACTTTTTTCTATTCCCTTTGCTTCTATGATCATGACTCAAAGATACTTCTTTTTTGGCATATTCCGAAAAAAGGAATACCTTTGCAATCCAAATCGGGGTGTGGCGCAGTTGGCTAGCGCATCTGCTTTGGGAGCAGAGGGTCGAAAGTTCGAGTCTTTTCACCCCGACAGTCGGTCAAGAGGCACTTGCATAGATGCAGGTGCCTCGTTGGTTTATTGTAAACTATTGTTTATCTTTGATTTCAGAACAATAATCACAATCATGACCGAACCAGTTTTCTCCCCTTCAGCAGCCCGCTATGATTCCATGGAATACCGGCGCTGCGGCCGTTCCGGAATCAGGATTCCCGTCCTGTCACTTGGCTTCTGGCATAACTTCGGATCTTACAAACCATTCCAGGAGGTCAAGGCAATGGCCCACTGCGCCTTCGACAGCGGAATATGCCACTTCGACCTGGCAAACAACTATGGTCCTGAATACGGTACTGCGGAAGAGAATTTCGGCCACCTCATGGAGGCTTCTTTCCGTCCTTACCGCGATGAGCTTTTCATCAGTTCCAAGGCCGGGTGGGACATGTGGCCCGGGCCGTACGGCAACTGGGGTTCACGCAAATACCTCATGGCCAGTCTTGACCAGAGCCTCAGAAGGATGAAGCTGGATTACGTAGATATCTTCTACTCCCACCGCTGGGATCCTGAAACGCCCGTCGAGGAGACCATGCAGGCCCTGGTGGACATCGTCCGACAGGGGAAGGCCCTGTACGTAGGACTGTCAAGGTATCCTGCCGACAAAGCCATGGAAGCGTACCGCTACCTTGCCGAACACGACGTTCCCTGCCTGCTGTATCAAGACAGGTACAACATAATCGACCGCGCCCCCCAGTGCAGCGGACTGATAGACCTGGCAAAGGAGAACGGCGTCGGATTCATATCCTTCTCCCCTCTCCAGCAAGGCCTGCTCACAGGACGCTACCTGAACGGAATACCTGCCGATTCCCGCATGGCCAGGGCAACTTCCCTGCGGGAGGACGTGCTCACTCCCGCCATGATAGATGCGATAAGAGGCCTGAATGCCCTGGCGGAAAGCCGCGGACAAAGCCTGGCACAGATGGCTCTGTCCTGGCTCCTGAACGACACCCGCACGACCTCGGTAATCATCGGAACCAGTTCGGTAGCCCAGTTAAAGGATGACCTCAAGGCTCTGGACAACTGTTACTTCTCTGAAGAGGAACTGCGAAGGATAGAGGAAATCTCAGCTCCTGTTCAGTTGAAGACCCTGTAAAGTCCGACAAAGATGAAGAAGATAACAGCCTTCATTACAGCGTTGGGCCTGACGGCAGGATTGTTCGGAGCGCCGCCTGCGATGGTCGCCCCGTCGGTCTGCCCGGAGCCTGCGAGCTGCGAGATTTCGGCGACCGAGTACTGTCCCCTTGAAACCGTCAGGATCGGATGTCCTGACAGATCGGCAGGGCAGTGGGCGACAAGCCATCTTGAGGAATGGTATGGGGCGTATGCTCCGGCAGTGAAGGTTTCGTCCCTGAAAAAGTCCGGTCTCGGACCGGAAGATTATGAGTTGACGGTCAGTGAAAAAGGCGTCGAAATCAATGCCGGAACTCTCCAGGGGGTCAGATATGCCCTTTATTCCCTGAGGCAGTTAGCGATCCCGAAAAGAGGGACCGTGAAAGTAGAGGGCTGGATAGTTCCGAAGAGCGTAATCAAGGACAGTCCCGCATTGGCTTTCAGGGGTATCCATATCTGCTGGTTCCACGAGACCGAGGCGTGGGAAGTGGAACGTCTCGTCAGGATGGCGGCGTATTACAAGATGAATTATGCAGTCATCGAGTCCTGGGGATCGTTCCGGAGCGACATCGCTCCCTGGTACGGCTGGCCGGACGGAACGATGACCAAGCAGGAAGTTGCCAGAATCAAGGCCATAGCTGATGACCTGGGTATCACCCTGATTCCCCAGATCAATGTGTTCGGACACGCCACGATGAGCAGGGACGGCGCAGGAAAGCATGCCGCGCTCGACATCAATCCCGAATACCAGCCCCTCTTCGAACCGTCAGCAGGGTGGAACTGGTGCCTTTCCAACCCTGAAGCACGCAAACTGCTCACAGCCTTGATCGGAGAACAGCTCGAGGCGTTCGGCAACCCTCCCTATTTCCATATAGGAGGCGACGAGGCTGAAGCGCCAAGCTGCCCGGACTGTATCGGCATACCGTATTCCGAACTGTTCCTGAACCACATCAAGGCGATGAACGAAGCCGTCAGGGCCAATGGAGCCAGGACCATGATGTGGCACGACATGCTCCTCGAGAGAGGCAATCCCAAATGGAACGGCTTCTATGCAAACGGAACTCCGGAAACAGCCGCTGGCTTCCTGGACTTCCCGAGGGACATCATCATCTGCGACTGGTTCTACGGAGGAGCGAAGGATGAATATCCCACCCTCGAGTATTTCAAATCACTGGGATTCAAGACATTGACCTGCCCGTGGTTGGACCGTGGAGGGATAAGGGCGCAGGGTTTGAGCGCCCGGGGCGGAAAGGCTGACGGAATCCTCGGGACCCTTTGGCACCACTATTTCGGGGAAGACCTGGTCAACATTTACCTGACTTTGGCGAATTCCGCCTGGAATGCCGGCGCCGAGAGTCACGCAGGGCGCCATCAGTTCCTGAGCCACCTGAGGCAGGTCGGCTGGGACATGAAGGTGAAGGATCCCAGGCACACTGGAATATATTACGACGAACTCCCTCCGGAGCCGGTATTGAACAATTAACCAATAGATAGTTTATGAGAAGGATTCTTATCATTGCGGCCGTACTGGCCGTTGCGGGTTGCGCTTCCGACAAGGGACCGCTCCCCAGGGGGAAGGCCCCGGAAAAACTTGACAAGGCAATGTCAGAGTATTTCCAGGCTGTCTCCGACTGCTCTGAAGAACTGCACAGCATCATGGTAGTCCAGCACGGGAAGGTGCTGGCGGAGAAGTTCTTCGTTCCTGACACCGCCCATGTACTCCACTCGGTGAGCAAGACCTTCACGTCGACCGCGGTTGGTTTCGCAATCTCGGAAGGGCTTCTGTCTCTTGACGACAAGATCGTGGACATATTCCCTGAGAGCGTTCCCGAGAATGCATCCGATACCCTCAGGAGGGTCACTATCCGCAACCTCCTCACGATGAATTCCGGCCACGGGACAGACCCTACCGGCTCCATACGGAGGGGTGACGGCGACTGGGTCCGGGGATTCATGGAGTGGCCTCTGGAATATGAGCCCGGGACGTGCTACTGCTACAACAGCCTCGGTACCTATGTCCTTTCGGCTGCAGTACAGAAAGTCACGGGACAGAAGATAGTGGATTATCTCGACAGCCGCCTGTGGCAGCCCCTTGGCATCGAAAAACCCAAATGGCAGGAAAGCCCGGCCGGCATCAACACCGGTGGATGGGGCCTGTACCTGCACACGGAGGATCTTGCCAAGATGGGACAGTGCATACTGAACGGAGGCAAATTCGGAAAGAAGCAGGTGATACCTGCTGAATGGGTCAAGGAGATGTCCGCCAACCAGGTTCCTTCCTGCCCTGCCGGCCAGAATGAAGTTATGATGCGTGCGAAAGGCATCGATCCCGCCACCAGTGACTGGCTCCAGGGTTACGGATACCAGATGTGGCGTTGCCGTCACAATGCGTTCCGCGCCGACGGAGCTTATGGCCAGTATATACTTGTCCTCCCCGAACAGGATGCAGTGATTGCCGTAACCGCCCATCTCGGAGACATGCAGGAAGAACTAAATCTCATTTGGGACAACATCCTCCCCGCTTTGAATTGATATTGTCATGAAAAGATCATTATTGATAGCAGCCGCCCTGCTGCTCACGTCATCGGTCTGGGGCCAGCAGGCGCTCGGTCCCGGCACCGGACTAGTATCCCCCGAAATCAATCCCGACCATTCGGTCACGTTCAGGCTCTTCGCACCCAAGGCGGTCAGGGTCCAGGTGACTGGCGACTTTTTGAACGGGAGGGCTGACCTTACCGAAGGGAAAGACGGAGTCTGGTCATTCACGACTGCACCCCTTGCGGGTGAACTGTATTCATATTCCTTCATAGTTGACGGAATGAGGACCATGGATCCCTCGAACATCTATCAGAACCGCGATGTTGCGACCTGGACCAACATCTTCACCCTGAGCGCGGAACAAGGAGACAAGGGATGGTACTACGAGACCCACGACACTCCCCACGGCACCGTTTCACATGTCTGGTATGACAGCCCCAAGCTGGGAAGCAACCGCCGCCTGACCATCTACACTCCTCCGGGATACGAGGGAGGCAAGGCCAAATACCCAGTCCTGTACCTGCTTCACGGTTCAGGCGGAGACGAGGATGCCTGGAGCGACCTTGGCAGGACTGCCCAGATAATGGACAACCTGATCGCCGAAGGAAAGGCGAAGCCGATGATCGTAGTAATGCCCAACGGAGTATGGTTCAACAAGGCTGCACCCGGAGCTGCCGTGAACATGTTCCAGCCTACCTTTGCCAACAGCCGTTCCCAGTCCACCATCGAAGTCGAGGAAAGCTTCCCCGACATCATGGCTTTCATCGAGAAGAATTACAGGGTTGCCAAGGGTTATGCCAACACAGCCGTAGCCGGCCTGTCCATGGGTGGCAGGCAGTCCTGCATGCTGTCACTGCATTATCCGGACAAGTTCGGCTATGTGGGTTTGTTCTCAGGAGTGGCTGTGCCTGAAGGCAATGAAAAGGCCTTCGACGCCGTATTCGCAGCGAAACCCAAACTCTACTGGATCGGATGCGGTAAGGATGACGGAATCATGGTCAACTCCCGCAAACTGAAGGCATTCTGCGATGAGAAAGGCTACCCCGCGACCCTTTACGAGTCAGAGGGAGGACATATCTGGCGTAACTGGAGAGTCTACCTCACTATCTTCGCACAGAAACTGTTCAAGTAGCAATCCTTATTCGAATACCTGGTCGAGGCTGCGGCCGAACCAGGGCTGAGGCTGTTCGAGGCCGAGAAGGGAGGCCATTGTGGAGGCGACGTCATATTCCATGACACTCAGGTCGTCGAAGCAATAGCCTTTCTTTACACCCTTGCCATAGATGATGAGCGGTGTTTCCATCTCCATCATCGTACGTCCGCCGTGACCGTGGTCGATTCCGCCGTGGTCGGAGGTAAGGATGATGACAGACTTATCCATAATACCAGCCTCTTCGATAGCCTTCAGGATCTCTCCGATCCAGCCGTCAAGTTGCTTGAGCTTCTTGTAATACTCAGGTGTGTCGTGGCCGGCAGCATGGCCCACATGGTCGGGATCGTCATAGATGAAAGCAGCCAGGCGGGGTTTCTTTTCCTTTATGTATGCCATGGAGGCCTCGCAGAGGTCTTCCTGTGGAATCTGGGCATAGTGATTGACCGACATCGTGTCGATCAGGTACTTGATGCCGCTCCACTCGAACAGGCAGCCGATCTCCGCATCCGGTTCCTTGTCCCTCAAAAGCTGGAATACGGTAGGGAAAATCCCGTTCTTGTACGTCAGTCTGGGCTCAAGGTCAGGGGTCTTGGAGCAGCACTCATAAAAACCGTGGACCTCCGGACCTACGCCCATAAACATGGAGGCCCAATTAGCGGCACTGTGGGAGGGAAGCACGGTACGCTTCTTAAGGGTCCAGGCGCCATCGGCCATCATCTGCTTCGTGTTTGTCATGTCGGAGTTCTCTACGCTGTAGGCACCCCATCCGTCCAGACCGATGAAGAAGACGTGTTCGACTTGATGCGATTTCTTGGTGCAAGCCGTCATCGCAAGGAGGACGGCCATAAAGGAGACGATAAATAGCTTGATTCTCATGGTGTTATTTGATTTGTAGCTTATAGACTATGAATCGGCAGCCCTCGGAACCGCTCCTGAAGCGGAATGGTTCGAGACGAGTCACGCTGCGGCCTTCAGAGACATCCAGATTCTTGAACGTCCTGCGCTCCATCACCCTGCCTTTCTCATTCTGGAGTTCGACAGTCAGGTCAGCCGTACAGGCATCCCCCATATTGAATATGACCGGGCGGATGGAATCATCCGGCCCGTAAACGGTATCGACGTCATCACTTGCCGCCCAGATCCTCCGGAAGACCATCCGGTTGGCATGGAAGGCCAGTTTGGGTACATAGAAGGGGTCGACCAGCGGTTTGTGGTAAGTGAACATATTCGGTCCGGACTCCAGCGAACACCAGGAGAATCCGCTGACTCCGGCCAGGGTCTGGAGCTTCATGGATTCCCATGCCGAGAATGCCTGATAGCCCTGGCTCACACGCCATTCGTCACTGTCCAGATTCCGGCCGATAGTGCCGGTCTCGTAGTTTTTCTCATATGAAGGAATCCTGTACCACGGCTCCTTTCTCGCAAGCTCCCAGTTGGGCTGGGCTATGGATTCTTCGTGCTCGAAATTGAAGTAGCAGAGGTCCCTGGCATCGAGGCAGGACTTGACGAACCCGGAAGGGTAGTTCCGCAGTCCGCTCCAGTCGTGGTCGTAACCGGTATAAGAATCCTGGCTTCCCCGTGTCATCATGCGGTGCATAAGCCAAGGGTTTGGCGTATGGGCGTTCCCGTAAATATCCAGGGACCCGTCGTAATTGGCGTAATGCAAATGCTGCCAGAAAGATGTCGGAGATACGAGCCGGCTGCTGTCAGTACCGGTAATGGCCGGCACTATCGCATTGATATAGTCTTCAGAATCGGAAAAGCCATGCTCCTTGAACCGGTTGGGATGGTTGGCAGCCTCCCACATCACGATGGAAGGATGATTATAGACCTGGCGCATATAGACCGGGTAATCGGCAATGTCCACATTCCAGACCTCCCCCTCCCTTATCCAGCTGGAAGTCTGCCAGATAAGGTATAATCCCAGCTGGTCGGCATACTCGGCGAATCTCGGATCATTGATGCCGCTGGGCGTGTCATTCTCTGCATGGACATGGATACGCAGGAGGTTACCCAGGGATTTTGCCATCATAAGCTCACGCATCACCGTCTCATCGTTCGGACAGCGGACAGTCACCGCAACCGTTTCCAAAGGCAGGCGGTACCCGAAAATCTGGCCGCCGTTCAGCATCTCGGGCTTGCCATTGATATAAAGCACACCCTTCCTCTGCTCGATGAATCGGATTCCGGTCGTGGTCACATAATCATCGACGGGTTCCCCGTCCTCGTCCTTGAGTATTATTTCTACCTTGTACAATCTCGGATCTGAAGAAGACCAGAGCTGCGGCGATTCCAGGGGGATATCGAGGCTCAATGCATTATCCACCCTCGGACGGATTTCCACGGGGCATTCCACCCCGGCAACGCAAGGTCCTTCCTCCGGGAACCACGGATAATAATTCACTGCCAGTCTCCCCTTCCAAGAATCTGAAGATTCATTCCGCAGGGTTACCTTATGGTGCTGCACAGCATTCCCGGCATCCAGTGATGCCGTATTGACCAACGCCTCCGCAATATGGCCGCATTCGCTGTTGAGGACCAGTTCGGTCCTCCCGAGGAACCATCCGAAATTATGGTCATTGGGGGCATGGAACACTGTCTTGTCCGTATGGAATGGCTTTACCTTCACGGCAATGGTATTCTCGCTGTCCGGAATAAGATAACCGGATACATCTATATTCCTGGGCAAACGGCCGTTCAGCACGGCCGCCGGCCTGCCGTTTACCCAGACTTCCCCACCCGGATCAAGGGTCTCCATATTCAGCGAAGCCGACATGAATGCACCGACCCTGACCCTGGTCCTCAGGAAATAATCCTCCCCGGCACCGCGGAATCCTCCGTGCGGAGAAGGCAGCCTCACTAGTTCCCAGGCAGAATCGTCATATCCTTCTTCCTGCCAACCGGTCATGGAAGGGACATCTTCAAAGTCCTCGTCAAAGACCATTTCCGTCCAATAAGGAGTACTCCTGTCGTCTTCCTGATGGTTGGCGAAATTGTACAGCATGATGCTTTCCACGGATGCCTTTCCTTCCGGAGCACCTATCGAGAAACCGTTGACCGATGACGTGCGGGGGCATGGAATCTCCTTTATAGTCTTTCCCTGAGAGGAAAGGAATATCCTGTGGTTTACCAGGTCTCCGTATATCTCGAACTCCTTCAGCGGACCAGTCTTCAGATCGATGGTTCCGCCATCATCGGTGACAAGGGACACACTGAGACCGGAAGGTTCTCCACGAAGCGATGCCTTTATCCTGAAACGCCAGTCAAGATTCTTGATTGCAGGTCTGGCAACAGTTCCGTCCAAAACGAGACATCCGTCATCTATCTTCGCCCCATCGGAAGTCCACTTCTCCCAACGGGCCTTGACATCATTTTCCTTACCGGCTTTGTAACCATAGGCTTTCCATTCCTCCAGCCTGATTGTCCGGCGGACTGAAGTAGTGGGCTGAGGCTTGATCGCAGCCAGGCGGGCGAGGACATCGGCATCTGTGAACAAGGGCCTGTCCAGGCCGGGATCTCCCCAGAACCTGGAAGCATATTCAGCATAGAGTCCAAGTGCATCGACACGCTGCTCGGTATCAAACCATTCCGTTTCGCCATGGAAATCAGTGATCCCGTCAGCCTTTGGATCTTTGGTAAGGTAACGCATTTCGAATGTGGTGACATTTTGTGCGTTAAGCCCGGCAGCGAGTAATGCTGCGAACAGGATTTGGACGACTCTACGCATAAGATTAATTGGTTGGTCATACAAAATTACGCATATTTCTCGTTATTTTTGTCCTATGAGACATTTCTTATCAGCACTTGCTTTCCTGTTTTACATAACCTCGGCAGCCCAGGTTTTCCCGGGTGAAAAGTCCTCCTGGGAGGGCTGTGACCGCTACGATTTCAAGGTTGAAGGGCGTGATGCCCTGGTCGTTATTCCCAAGGAGGCGGCACCAGGCCGTCCCTGGATATGGCGTCCCGCATTTTTCGGAGCTTTCCCTTCCGTGGACCAGGCCCTGCTGAAGGAAGGATGGCATCTCGCATATTACGATGTCACCCATCTGTATGGCAGTCCCCGTGCAGTGAAGCTTGCGAAATCTTTCTATGATTATGTGGTCCCGGCTTTCAACCTCTCCGAAAAGGTGGTCGTGGAAGGATTCAGCAGGGGTGGATATTTCGCCTTCGCCTGGGCGGATGCCTATCCGGAGACTGTCTCAAGCCTGTATGTGGATGCTCCCGTTTGCGACATCACCTCCTGGCCCGGAAGGCATCAGCCGGAGTTCTGGCAGGGCTTCCTGGAAGAATGGGGCGAAAAAGACGAGGATGTGGACAGCGGTTTCAGAGGCAATGCGGTCAACCACCTCCCACGGATCGCCGAAGCGGGAATACCGATAATATCCGTCTGCGGCGGGGCTGACACAGGAGTACCATACGACGAGAACATGCATAAGGTCAGGGACGCATACCAGGCCATGGGAGGAATCGTGGAGGTCATCGTGAAGCCGGATTGCGGGCACCATCCGCACAGCCTGGAAGATCCGGCACCGGTGGTGGACTTCCTCAAGGCACATTTTGACGGCTATACCTCTTCCCAGAAGATCCATGCCCGTGGGAACCTGGACAACGCCCTCCATGCGATGACCGTCCGCAAGGAAGCGACCGTTGCATTCCTGGGCGGCTCCATCACGGAGATGGAAGGATGGAAGGACATGGTCAAGGACGACCTCAGACAGCGTTTCCCGGATACCGCATTCAAGTTTATCGATGCGGGAATATCTTCCCTTGGATCCACGCCGCACGCCTTCAGGTTCGAGGAGGATGTCCTTGGCAAAGGCACTCCGGACCTCCTTTTCGTGGAAGCCGCCGTCAACGACCACACCAATTTCTTCGGTCCACAGGAACAGGTGATGGGAATGGAAGGCATCGTCCGCCACGCCTTGAGGGCAAACCCGTTCATGGATATCATATTCCTGGATTTCATATACGATCCGTTCATCCCCATACTTGAAAGCGGAGAGATCCCGGACGTAATACTGAACCACGAGAGGGTGGCCAACCACTACCACCTCAACTCGATCGACCTTGCATCGGAAGTCAGTTCAAGGATGCGTGCCGGAGAATTCGACTGGAAGAAGTTCGGCGGCACCCATCCCGCTCCGTTCGGCCACGCCATCTACGCTGCCGCCATAGAAAAACTGTTGGACAGTTGGACCAAGCCCGCGTCGGATTATTCATACAAACCGCATCAGGCTGACATAACTCCTCTGGACGGATTCAATTATGAGAACGGAAGGCTGCTTCCCCCGTCTTCGGCCACCAAACTGAAAGGCTTCCGCCTCGTCGAAGACTGGGTCCCTTCGGATGGAGCCGGTACCAGGAAGCAATATGTCCACGTACCAACCCTGGTCTGCGAGGACGGAGGATCGTTCACGCTTGAATTCGAAGGCAAGGCCGTAGGGCTGTACTGTACCTGCGGACCGAATGCCGGAGTGCTTTCCTACGAGATCGACGGAAAGAAGTACCCGGCGCTGGACACTTTCACACCATGGAGCAAGGGACTCCATATTCCATGGCTCCATATCCTCGCCAATGACCTTGGACCGGGACGTCACATCCTGAGACTCAAGGTCTTGAAAGGCGACCACCGGGGATGTTTCATCAGGAACTTCGCCGTCAACTGATTAGCGGATTCACCCGGTATACTCCCCCGGGTACGGTCTTGATCCTAATGACAGAACCTTGACAGACGGTTTTCTTTCCATCCGGTCCAGTGATTTCAACCGACTTCCCCTCCCAGGGATTAAGCATTGACAGGTCACGTCCCCTCTCGCTTTCGACAGTCACTTCTCCGACAACACCGTCCTTAAGGGATGAGGAAACCAGGAAAGCGCCTTCCACCCGTATCTGATGGAAGGAGGCGTCGGTATCCCTGGGCCATACGGGGAACAGGCGCAAGATGTCCTGATGCCCCATGCAAAGCATCTCGTTGACCGTATTCGGAACCGTACTCCAGTTCTCGGTTCCGTGAGGGTTACCACTCTGGAAGCCATTGGGATAGGTATGCAGGGAATATTCTTTCAGATGTACGAGTATGCTGTCTGCAGGATAACCTACCCTGACCGCGGCCGGGAAGAAACTGTTTGTCCCGTTGAAGTCAAGCCAACGCCCCATCACTTCAACCGTATTCCGGGCGACATCCAGCAGTTCCGGGTCGCTCGCAAGTCCGATCTGTCCGGCGGGATAGATATGCTGGATGCCCAGAGTATTGTCAGGCCACCAGGCAACCCCTTCCTCTGTGTAACGGAAGACCGTCTTCCCGTCCCGTTCCTGCAAGGGGAAAGCTGAAAGATGCTCCCTTTTCTCCTTCCACACCTGTCTCCGTTCTTCATCCACTCCCAGGAACTCGCTCATGTCAAAGGCGGTATCCATGACCATCCTGACCAGACCGAGGGAAGCTATCGGATTCATGGTGCCCACGGTTCCCTCGTGGATCGCATCGTTCAGGATTATGTAACGGCCCCCGTCCAGGGTCAGATAGTTCTCCCAGAAAGTGGCCACGCCTTTTACGAAAGGATACACCTTACGGGCATAATCCTCATCCAATGTCCTGTAGAACTGCATAGCCATATTGGCGACCGCATAAGCCGAATTGCTTTTCTGTCCCCAGAACATGCCTCCGGCCTCGATGTTTCCCTGCTCGACCCAGTTCCTGTGGTTCCTCTCGAGGGAGGCGGACCAACGGGTGGTCTCAATCCCGAGAGGCCCTATGCCGACCGGCAGCAAGATGCCGCCGGGTATGCCCGTGACCTCCTCCGAATAATACTCTCCACGCGGAATGGCCGCCAGAAGCGGGGCATAGTACGGATCTGCCTGCTCTATACGGTTGGCAGAGTAGAGGGCATAATAGGGAGCCATGTGATTATAATTGAGATGGTAATCAGCCATCCAGTAAGGAGGTTCCTTGGTTATCCAGGTGCCGAAAAGAGGCGGAGGGAAATCAGGGTCGCGGCTGCAAGAAGCCATGCCATACAGCGAAACATAATACTGGCGCTCGATATCAGGGTCCGGGATACTGACATACGACTTGTTCCAGTAGTCCTTCCACCAATCCTCGTGGGCCTTCCTGACTGCAGCCAGCCGTCGACGGCTGCCATTCAGGGAACCGGCCTTGTCAATCACCGCCCGGACACAGTCTTCCGACTTGAAATTACTGGAAAAGGAGCATACTATCGTCAACGGTTTTCCGGGCCTGAGCGTGAAGGAACCGTCCGGAGAAGCCCCTGATACCATGGCAACCGCCGCCTTGGTCGGGATGTCAACCGTAGTATCTGAATATGCCCGCGAAATGAATCCCGTGCCTTCCGGCGTCACTCCGCTTTCCCGAATATCAGTGAACTTTTCATCCGGATCTGCCTGCTCCAAGGTGACTGTACCTTCCACGGCTTCACTGCCGTCTGCCTCCAGCCTTATGACCAAGACATCTTCCGCCGCCGCAACATAGGTCACCAGGGATACTCCTATATTGCCTTTTGTGAAACGACCGGCCGTCGTGGCATCATACAGGCTCTGTTTCACCCGGTAAGAAGCTCCTGCCAACGAGGGAAAAGACAGTCTCACAAGCCCGAGGACCAGAGGCCAGCTCTCGTCATGGGCGGACCTCAACCTCCAGAAATCGTTACGTGCTATATGGAACACCAGGCTGTCCGCCGGTCCCGACAGCGCGACGCCGGTATAGCCGTTCCCCATCAGCGGTGCATCTACCGAATGAGGTGCCGGGATCCTTGACGGCGGCTCGGCGAAAACCACTTCCTGCCTGGAAACTATTCTCTCGACTTCGCTCGGTTCCGCAATCCTGCACGAATAGATGCACGGTAGGACTGCCAGGATTATAAGGAGACACTTTCTCATTGACATTGAGTCGGTTAAACAATTTGCCACCTCCCAAATCGAAGGTGGCAAATCACTTAAATTATTGATATTCAGAAGACATCTGTCTCCGAAAAACTACAGGTTGGGATTTTCCTTTGCCCAATCGGCGATCTCAGGGATGATGCCGAGACCGATGATCTCGTCACGCATCTTGCAGAGGTGCTCGTAGGAGGCGTCGAGGGCTGCGATTTCCTCGGCAGTGCCTTCAGGGTTGGTGAAGTGGCAACCGGTGGAGTCGATGACGGTTGGCATGGCCATCATGACGTTGCGGTACTTGCCGCAGTTGACATAGGTACCGGCAGGCCAGGTGAACTTCTCACCGCCCATGGCGGCTTCGATCATCTTCACTGCGTTGTAAGCGGGGCTCTGGAATGAGCTGCGGCCGCGGAGCTTGATGATGTTGCTTCCACCCTGGATGGTGTTGTGCTTGATTTCTGCGAAACGCTCCTCGGAAAGACCCATCTCAGCGAGAGGTTTGCCATCGATCTTGACACCAGAAGCGAATACTGCCATGGCTTCGCCGTGGCCGCCATAAGTGTGGGCGCCGGTCACCTTGCACTGCTGTACGCCGAATTCCTGGGCAAGAGCCTCCTGGAGACGGGTGCTGTCAAGGGCTGCGAGGGATGTGAGCTTCTCGGGCTTCAGACCGGAACGGATGAGGGCGGTAAGGGCGGTGACGTCGGCCGGGTTGAAGATAACCACGACGAACTTCACGTCAGGGCAGTACTTCTCGATGTTCTCACCGAACTCGGCAGCGATCTGGCAGTTGCCCTTGAGAAGGTCCTCACGGGTCATGCCTTCCTTACGGGGTGCTCCACCGGAGGAGATGATGTACTTTGCGTCTGTGAAAGCGACGGCGGGATCGACGGTGGCAGTGATGTTGACACCGGGGAAGGCGCAGTGGTCCATCTCAGCCAGGACACCCTTGAGGCCAGGCTCGAAGATATCGTAAAGGCAGATATTGGGGGTAAGTTTCAGCATGGCCGCTGTCTGGGCCATGTTCGATCCGATCATTCCGGCGGCGCCGACGATGACCAGTTTGTCATTAGTCAAAAAACCCATTTCTCAGATATTTAATTTGTTTTGAATTATACTCTTCCAAAAGCATGACAAAGATAACAAATTCCGCCGTATTTTCTTTGTATATCAAAAAATCATTATATTTGCGTTGTTATAAAGACAACAGATTTCATGGAGCCTCCCAGTTGTATCTTGACTGATAAATCATCCGTCGCGGATCCAAGATCCGACGATCCGTTGTCGTACACCCTTCTGAATATACAATTTACCCTCGCCGGAGCGTTCCGGAGAGCATTTTAACTATGGCACTATATCTAAAGAAAGAATTGGAAGAGACCAGGTCGCTCATAGGCGTCTGGCAGATAACCGAGACTGAAGAGGAACTTCGGGAACTGGCTTCCGTCCCCAGTGACGAGATGGAAGAGATCTCATTTATCAACAACGAGTCACTCCGCAAGCAGCGTCTTGCGGTCAGGGCCCTCCTTTGCGAACTCTTCGGGGAGAAGGTCTACCTGAGCCATCACGACAACGGCAAGCCTTACCTCGAGAACAGCGTGACGAACATCAGCATCACCCATACCGAGAAATACGTTGCCGTCATCCTCAATGACAACGAAGATGTAGGAATCGACATGGAGTCCCTTGCCAGGGATTTCTCGGCAGTCGAGCGCAAGGCTCTCTCTGAGGAAGAGATTGACGACCTGGACGACGACAAGCGCAATGAGCAGCTCGCCATCTACTGGTGCGCCAAGGAAGCCATATTCAAGAGAGTCTCCGCATACCGGGTGTCTTTTTCCGAACAGATCGAGGTCGAGCGTTTCCGTCCCAAGGGGGAAGGCGAGCTGGATGCCACCTTCATCCACAAGGACGGCTATGAGGAGGATTTCGAACTTGAATACATCACCTTCGACAACCACGTCCTTGTCTGGGTAGTCGGATAATAATTAACCAAAAGATTGAATACAATGACAGCGCTTTTAATCATCATCGCCATCGCGGTGCTCATCTTCCTTTACATCTTCAAGACCCAGAGGGAATTCGTCAGCCTTGAGGAAAAGATGAAGAACGCCTACGGGCAGATCAACGTACAGCAGAAGACCAGGTGGGACGCAGTCACCAACCTCGTCGAGATGACCAAGCAGTACACCCAGCACGAGCATGACACCCTTGTGGACGTCATCTCAAAGCGCAGGATCGACAACGCCACTCCCGAGCAGATCGCAGACCAGGATAACGCCATCCAGAGTGTCCTGAGCCGTTTGAACGCCGTCGCCGAGGCCTATCCGGACCTCAAGGCCAACCAGATGTTCATCGACACCATGGCCAGCATCCGTCAGTATGAGGAGAATGTCAGGACCAGCAGAATGGTCTACAACGACTCCGTGACCAAACTGAACATGATGGTACGCCAGTGGCCTTCATCCATCGTGGCCTCTATGCTGCACTTCACTACCCACGACCTTCTTCCCGAAGACGCCGCCAAGGCAGACGCACCTTCTGTTTCGGACATATTCAACAAATGAGATGAGAAGGCTCCAGGTTTTCCTGAGCGTCCTCCTTCTCTTCCTTTTCTCCCCGTCATTCGCCCAGAGCCAGGTCGACTCTGTCAAGATATACGTGGAACTGCAGGATGACGGTTCGGCGCTCATCCATGAGAGATGGGTAATCGACGTCTCGGACAATATAACCGAATGGTATCTCGGAAGGGAGAATCTCGGCACGATGCAGATCCTTGACTTCAAGGTCTCGGACGAGTCCGGCCGGGAATATGTCTACGAAGGCACCGGCTGGGATATCCATCGCAGTCGCAGTGACAAGGCCGGCAGATGCGGAATAGTGTCCAAGAACAACGGATGCGAGCTTTGCTGGGGAGTAGGCAGCAGCGGTCCGCATACCTATAATGTGAGTTACCTGCTCACAGGACTTGTAAAGGGATATTCCGACAAGGATGGCTTCAACCATATGTTCGTCACCCCTACCGAGAATCCCCGGAACGTGCTTCTCTCCATCAGGAAGAAGGGTACGATATTCACTGACGAGAACACCCAGGTCTGGGGCTTCCGTTTCAAGGGCGAAACCGAGGTACTCGACGGAGCGGTAAACTACTGGTCGACAACGTCTTTCAATTCCAACAGCGCCCTGGTGGCCATGGTCTGTTTCGAAAAGGGTATCTTCGATCCCACGGTGGTCTACGACAAGTCCTTCGAGGAGGTGAAGAAGGAAGCCTTCAAGGGCAGCGACTACAAGAAACCCATAGGAGACATATTCCTGAAGATCTTCGCAGGATTCCTGTTCCTGGTAGCATTCCTGACCGCTTTCTGGAAAGCACATTCCATAAAGAAGCGCAGGAAGGAACTGCTCGGAGGCAAGATGAAGGATGTAGAGTGGTTCAGGGACGTCCCGGTCAACGGCAACCTCAGGCAGGCCAGCAATATACTGAGGGTATTCTCAGGCAACCGTATCACCGAGAATCAGAACCTGACCGCTGCGTACATGATGCGCCTCTTCTACAAGGGTGCCTTCGAACTGGTTCCCGGGACCAAGGGGAAATCATTTAAGATCAACGACATATCCCTGCCAAGCGACAGCAGCGACATGGACTCCTTCCTCGAGTCCGAACTCTTCGGTTTCTTCAAGGAAGCCGCCGGAGACGACGGCGTCCTGCAGAAGAAGGAACTGAGGAGGTGGGCCGACCGCAACGCCAAGAGGATATATTCCTGGCAGAATAACATCTCTGACGGCAAGACGCTGAAGACCCTTGAAGCCAAGGATGTCCGTGAGGTCTTCGGACTCAAGAAGTTCCTCAAGGATTTCACCCTCATCCAGGACAGGGGTGCGGTCGAGGTGAAGCTCTGGAACAACTACCTTATCTTCGCCTCCCTCTACGGAATAGCTGACCAGGTCTACAAGGACTTCAAGCAGGTATGCCCCGAGTATTTCACCCTGTCCCAGGAGATGCGCCAGTTCCAGGATGCAACACCTGTCGTGCTTTGGGACACCATCGGCGATACTTCCCGTTACTTCAACCAGAGTGCGTTCAACTACGCTTCAGGCCGTAGCGGCGGCAGCGTACGCTGGGGCGGTGGCGGCGGATTCACCTCCATCGGCGGCGGTGGCGGATTCTCCGGAGGCGGATTCTCCGGAGGAAGGTAGACGACAATCTTACAAAAAGCACTATTTTTGCATCAGGGTTATCCGGTTAATTTGATTGAGATGAACTTGAAGAGTATTTTCGTGTCTTTGATGATCGTGGTTTCCGCTTTTGCGGCAGGCCGGACAGAAGCACAGGACAGGAAAACCGGGAAGACCGAAGACAGCAGACTGATAGATGCTGTCGGTGCAATCGACAACCAGCTGTTCGGGGAAGCGGCAGCGTTGCTGTCATCAGTTATCGCCTCAGACCCCTCTAATGACGCAGCCCACTACTATATGGGACTGTGCCATCTGTATACCCGCAACATCAAGGAAGCACAGGCATCCCTGAAAAAGGCTGCCGAACTGGATCCTTCCAATTATTGGTACAAGGACCGGCTCGCCCTTGCATATTCCATGACGGGAGAGGACGACCTCACGATCGCCACCTACGAGGAACTGCTGAAGGAGTTCCCGAAGAAGAACGAGATCTATTTCTCGCTGGTGAACCTCTACCTGAAGCAGAACCAGTTCGACAAGGCCCTGGCGGCGATGGACCAGATAGAGACGGTGTTCGGGAAGAACGAGAGCGTCACGACGACCCGTTACGACATACTCCTTCGCCAGAACAAGCCGGACGAGGCCCTGAAGGTCCTGGAGGAATACAACAAAGAGTTCTCCTCCCCCTTCGTCCTTACCAAGCTTGGAGACCATTCGATTGCGGAATACAAGGACTCCCTCGCCCTCGGGTATTACAAGGAGGCCAGGGAAATACAGCCCGGATACATGCCTGCTCTGTTGGGCGAGGCCGAAGTCTACAGGATCCGGAGGAACTATGACAGTTTCTTCAGCACCCTGGGGGTGTTCGTGGATGATGAAGACACCTTCCCTGAGGCGAAGGCGCAGTATCTGACCATGCTGCTCCAGCGCTCGGAACCCCGGTTCGTCCAGAATTTCAGGCCCAGGATAGACTCCCTTTTCGATGCGGTCGTAGCCCATCATCCAGCCGACAGCGGCGCACTCAAGGCCACAGGAATGTATTACTATGCTACCGAACGTCCCGGCAAGGCCAGGGAACTGTTCCGCAGGAACATGGACGTCAATCCCGGAAGCCTCGACGCCACCGGGACCTACCTCCAGCTGCTGGGATACATGAACGACTGGGATGCACTGGAACATGCCGCCGACAGCGCACTCGCCAGGTTCCCAAAGGAGACCGGATTCCTGGAAATGAAGAATGTCGCCTGCTACAACAAGAATGACTATCAGGGCATCATCGACAATTGCATGAAGATGATCTCCATCGCCCCGGGAGACACTTCCGTAACCATACCGGCGCTCGCCAACATAGGTGACATGTACCACGAGATGGGCAACGAGGAGGAGGCATTCAAGTACTACAAGCAGGTGCTAAAGCTCAATCCGGACTATTCCCCCACCTTGAACAACTACGCATACTACCTCTCCCTCCAGCGCAAAAGCCTGAAGAAGGCTTTGGCAATGAGCAAGAAGACCATAGAGAAAGAACCGGACAACGCCACCTATCTGGACACCTACGGATGGATCCTCCATCTGCTGGGCAAGGATCACGAAGCCAAGGCCGTGTTCAAGCATGCGATGATCTATGGGGCCAAGGACAGCGCGACCAGCCTCGAGCACTACGCCGAAGTACTGGAAGCTCTCGGTGAGACCGACTTGTCCAAGGTCTACCGGACCCAGGCGGCAAACAAGAAAGCAGAAGGCAAGGAATGATGATGAGACGTCCCGGAAGAATATCCGTTTTGCTGGTTCTCGCCCTGATGGCGGGAGCCCTGGACGCATATTCCCAGGACACCAGGACACAGGAAGCCAAGAAGGCAAGGCTCCAGAAGGAGATCGCGATCCTGGACGGACAGCTGAAGGCCAATGCGACCAAGAGCGCCAATGCCATGAACCAGCTGACCCTCATCAGGAAAAAGGTGGACGCCAGGAAAGAGCTGGTCGCTGAAAGCGACAGGGAGATTGCCGGATTCAGTTCCACAATTGCGGCCAAGGAAAAGGAGATAAGCCTGATGCAGGCCCGTCTCGACACCCTCTCAGGCCACTACGACAGGCTTGTCCGCAGCGCCTATAAGAACCGTAATGCAAAGGTCTGGTACATGTACATCCTGGCCAGCGATGACCTGGGACAGGCTTTCCGCAGATACGGTTACCTCAGGGATCTCTCCAAGCAGATGAATATCCAGGCCGGTAGGATAATGGCAGCCCGTGACACGCTGGAGAAACAGACCGCCGAACTCGCCGCCTTGAAAAAGGATGCCGAGGCTCTACGGAGCCAGAGACTGGCAGAGGTCGGCAAACTGAGGGCCGAGGAAAATGACTCCCAGAAACTGGTGAACCAACTCAAGAAGGACCGGAAGAAATACCAGCAGGACCTCAACAGGAAACAGCGTGAGGTGGAGGCACTGAACCGTGAGATCGAGCGGATCATCCGTCAGGCTCTCGAACAGAAGGGAGGCGGGGCAAAGAAGGGCTCAGGCAAGACGTCCACAGCGCCTGCGAAGCCCATCGATTATACCCTCGCGAAGAAGTTCGAATCCAACAAGGGCAAGCTGCCGTGGCCGGCTGAGGGACCTGTGGTCGATCGTTTCGGACAGCGCTACCATCCCGTATATACCAACCTCAAACTTCCGTTCAATAACGGAATATCCATAGCCATGTCCCAGGGCGGACAGGTCAAGGCCGTTTTCGACGGAGAGGTCAAACAGATCGTGGTGATGCCCGGTTACAACAAGTGCATCCTGGTGCAGCATGGGAATTACTTCTCCTTCTACTGCAAGATGGGCGGAGTCAGCGTAAAGGCCGGCGACAAAGTCAAGACAGGGCAGGTTCTCGGCACGGTCGACACTATCGGAGGCGAGACGCAGCTGCACTTCCAGATATGGTCCGGACGCACTCCGCAGAATCCCGAGACCTGGCTCAGACCAAGATAAGATGAAGCATACCATTATCATAAAGGACCTGGAAGACATAGACAGGGCGGCCGGGCAGTTCCTCTCTGAAATAGGAGAGAACAAACTGATCGCCTTCTATGCTCCCATGGGTGCGGGAAAGACTACTTTCACCACAGCCCTCTGCCGCCGGTTGGGCGTCAATGAGGATGCCGTCAGTTCCCCGACGTTCGCGATAGTCAACGAATACCGGACCGGAAACGGGGAACCCATGTACCATTTCGACTTCTACCGGATCACGAAGACCGAAGAGGCCCTCGATATCGGATTCTATGACTATCTCGACAGCGGCTGCCTCTGCATAATGGAATGGCCCGAGAACATAGGGGATATCCTCCCTGATGAAACCCTGCACGTCACGATCAAGGTCAACCCGGACGAATCCAGGACCATATCCTGGGAAGACAACCTCTAGTCCAACTGCCTGTCCAGGAAACGGTATTGTGCCGCTTCGGCAAGATAGTCCGGCCTGATGGACTCGGACCCGTCCATGTCCGCAATTGTCCTCGCCACCTTCAATATCCTTGAATATGCCCTCGCCGAAAGCCCCAGGCGACCTATCAGACGTTCCATCATCTCCCTGCAGGCCCTGTCAAGCGGACAGTACTTCTCAAGCAAACGGTTGTTCATCTCGGCATTGGTGAATATCCCTTCGCCGGCAAAGCGCTCCTTCTGGACCATCCTTACCCTCATCACCCTTTCTGCCACCCGGGAAGAGGGCTCCCCTTTGTTCCTGCCGACCAGTTTCCTGGTGTCGACCTTGTGAAGCCAGATCTGAAGGTCAATCCTGTCCATCAAAGGGCCCGATAGCCGGCTGAGGTAGGCCGCCCTCTGGCCGGGAGTGCAGGTGCATCGGTCCCCTTCCCCGTAGTATCCGCAGGGGCAGGGATTGGATGCGGCCACCAGCATGAACGAGGCGGGATACTCGAGTTTGGAACGAAGCCTTGAAATGGTCACCATGCGGTCCTCCATCGGCCCACGGAGTGCTTCCAGGACAGATTTCGGCATTTGTCCGTATTCGTCGATGAAGAGTATTCCGTTATGCGCGAGCGTCACTTCACCGGGATGGATATCCTGTCCGGCTCCTCCTCCGATGAATGCCGCCAGTGAGGCGCTGTAATGGGGAGAACGGAAAGGCCGGTCTCTGATGAGTCCGGTCCTCGAACCCTTCATCCCACACACTGAATATATCTTGCTCGTGACTATCGATTCTTCGGTCGTCATCGGAGGCAGTATGCCGGCCATGGCCTTCGCCAGGGAACTCTTTCCGCTTCCAGGAGGGCCGACCATGATCAGGTTGTGTGCTCCGCTTACGGCTATCTCCACTCCCCTCTTGGCCCCTTCCTGGCCTATGATATCCGAAAAATCGACGGCATCGCGGCCCCTGGAGGCAGATCCGGACGGTCCGTGGGTGAGATCCCCGTACAGACGGGTATTCCAGACCAGGAGATCGCTGCAATCCTCCTTCCCTTCCAGGATACGGAGCACGTCGGTCAAGGTTTCAACCCCGAAGATATCCAGGCCCTTGCATTCGGTCGCCTCCATCGCCGACCGGACGGGCAGTATGCATCCGCAGATGCCCATTGATGAAGCCAGGTCTGCGAAAGGCAGGGAGCCTTGGACTTCACGGACCGAACTGTCAAGGCCCAACTCCCCCATTATCAAGTATTTCCCAAGTCCCGGCATCTCCCGTTGTCCGGACGCAGCGATGATTCCCAGGGCAATGGGAAGGTCATAACCTCCGCCGTTCTTGTGCATGTCGGCAGGCGCCAGGTTGATGACTATCTTCTTTCCCGGAATATGGAACCCCAGGGACTGAAGGGCGGTTATCGTCCTGAGCAGGCTTTCCTTGACCGCGACGTCAGCCATACCGACAAGGTGGATGCCGATTCCGGGGGTGATGTCGACTTCTACGGTTACAGGCACCGCCTCGATGCCGATGCATTTGGCGGCAAGGATGTTTATCAGCATAGTTCAAGTCAGTTTACCGGCTCAAATATGCTCCGCCAAAACGGCAAATGTCAAAAAAAACGGAAAATACTACCGATGAAACAGAAATTTCTATTCCTTATCCAGGTATTTATGGATGAACTCCCACGCAGGTTTCTTATAATAGCGGTGGCCACCGTCACCCACTGCAAGGGAGCAGGCTCCCTTTCCGGCTGCACGGAATATCGCCTCCGTCTTCTTGAATTCACTCCTGGCCCCGTCGATCGGGAATATGCCGTCATCCTTGCCCTGGATGATGCAAAGGTACCTTCCGGCTACCAAGCCGGCTATATCTCCCATATTGCCGAGATTCAGTATTCCCGGGAGATAGTTGCATTCGCAGTGGCGGATGTCACAGATGCTCGCTTCGAATGAACTGAACGCACCTGAAGGCATGCAGACAGCAATCCTGGTATCCACGGCTCCAGCATACAAGGTTGCCGTACCTCCGCCTGAATGTCCTGAGACGACTATCTTTCCGGGATCTACCGGCTGGGTCTCAAGAGCCCAGTCGATTATCTTCATGATATCCCAGACACGCTCTCCGACAGGAGTCCGTCCTATCATAAGGTCGTGCAGCATGTAGTCGTGACAGGATGAGGTGGCATCGGCTGCCAGGTCCTGTGCGGTCCTGGTCTTCCCGAATGCACGGGCGGTCGGAGCTATAGCTATATACCCCTCCTGAACAGCCTGTACGGCGATATTCCTTTCCCCGTCCTCTGCCAGGGAACGGTCTTCTTCGTTCCAGTATACTCCGGCATACAACTCGGTATTCTTCGAATGTCCGTGAGGAGTGATCATCAGGCCCGTCTTTCCCGGAATATCCTTGGGACGCAGGATAATGATCGGGAGCAGAACATCCGGTTCGGTATAGATCTCCCACCTTTCACGGAAGAATGAACCCATGTCCTCGCTGTCCAGTTGCCTGGCCTCCGGCTTGAACCCCTGCATTTCCGCCCTCATCCTGGGAATGCCCAGAGTCTCCTCCAATTCCGTACGGAAACGTTTCTGCCATTTATTGAAACTTCCATTCCAATTACTCCAGACATATCTTCCGTCCGCCCTGGCATACAAGGCGTTGAAATGACTTTCCGCAGTCGGGTATCCGGTTACGGCATCCTGGGCAGATGTGCGGACTGCCAACAGGGCTGTCACCACGCATAGGGACAAAGCAATCGTTCTTCGCATCATAATGGTTGGTTTTGAATTGAATACATCTATAAAGTTAATGTATTTTGAGTATATTTGTGATATGGACAACAAAGAAATCGCAATCTACTGCAAGAACGACGGAAAGAACCACAGGATTGAACTGGGAGGATCCCTCCGGGACCTGTCAAAGAAGTGGTGCCGCAGCGTCACCGACCCCAAGTCGGGCCAGAAACTGGATGTAATCGCCGCTCTTGTCGACAATAAACTCAAGGAACTGAATTACAGGCCCATGCTCTTCCATCAGGTGGAGTTCATAGGCTTCAACCATCCCGACGGAAGGCGGTGCTACCTCCGCTCGCTCTGCTTCGTGCTTCAGAACGCGGTCAGGGAACTTTATCCCGAAAAAGTCCTCGTGGTCGACCACTCCCTTCCGAGCGGCCTGTATTGCGAAATCCACGAGAAGACCAGGATGGAGGACGGGAGGAGCAAGGTCTGCTTCGTCACGGATGAGGAGATTGATTCCATCAAGGCCAAGATGAAGGAGATAATCGCCAAGGACCTTCCTTTCACCAAGGTCAAGATGAACTCCGAGGAGGCGGAAGCGATATTCCTTGCCAACAACCAGCCTATGAAAGCCGAGCTTCAGAGAAGCATCGGAGCATTCATCTGCAGCGTCTACTTCCTCGACGGTAAGGCGGACACCATGCACGGCCCGCTGATTCCGTCGACCGGCTTCCTCAAGACCTTCGATATCACCGGAGTCGGCCAGGGCTTCTGCCTCCAAGGCCCCATGATGACCGACTTCACCAAGGTCATGCCTATGAAACGGCAGACCAAGATTGCGACGACCCTGAAGGAATATTCGAACTGGTGCTCCATCATCGGCATAGAGAGTGTCGGGACCCTCAACTCCGCCATCAAGGCCGGAAGGGCCGTCGAGATCATCAACCTTGCGGAAGCCCAGCACGAACGCGCCTATGCCAGGATAGCAGACAAGATCTACGAGAACAGGGGTGCAAAGCGCATCGTCATGATTGCCGGACCTTCCTCGAGCGGAAAGACCTCATCCTCGCTCAGGATAGCCCTCCAATGCAAGGTCCTCGGACTCAGGCCAAAGGTGATCGAGCTCGACAACTACTTCGTCAACAGGGACAAGACCCCCAAGGATGAAGATGGAAAGCTGGACTTCGAATCCCTCCACGCGATGGACCTGGAGTTCCTCAACATGCAGCTCAACGAACTGCTTGAAGGGAAGGAGGTTGAGATTCCCAAATATGATTTCAAATCCGGTTGCAGGACTTTCGTCGGAAACAAGCTCCATCTTGAGGACAAGGATATCCTCATCATGGAAGGCATCCACGCATTGAATCCGGAGATGACTCCCGCAGTCGACGACTCCAAGATATTCAGGGTGTATGCATCCGCTCTCACCTCCCTCAACATCGACGAGAATGTC
>JAEEGF012473107.1_pt1 | contig 30301 bp, 27 predicted proteins | sample 9134171 | NCBI WGS metagenome assembly JAEEGF01 (sample SAMN16246542, study PRJNA631951) | gut metagenome | biome: gut microbiome; feature: rumen; material: AP-attached | host: Bos | place: Iran: Karaj | collected 2018-10 | reverse complement strand
AGACCCGACAGATGCTCGATGCGGGCAAAGAAGGTGTCGATTTGTTCAAGTGCGATGTCATCAATAGGTAGCGATGCCGTGGCTAGGGTGTAGTGTCCGTCGGTGCCGGTACCGTCGCCCATGACGAGATACCACTGTTTAATGGTCACCTCATAACGGCCTATCATATAGGGGCTCAACGTAACCAGATGCACCGGGGTCTGCTCATACCATGTGGTGGAGTCGAAACAGGGCATGGCGGGAAAAGTGCATTGCACACCCATGTAGAACGTGCCGCCCTCCACATATACCATATCGTGCAACATGCCGACTATCATCTCCCGCTGCGCGGCCGTCGCTTCTGGTGCCCAGTCGATGTGGGGTGTCGAAGGCTGCGGGTCGGGTTTGGGCTTTTCACATCCTGCCACAATAAGGCAGGCAAGAATAAGGAATACAATCTTTTTCATCATATATACTATTTGTTTATAACATGCCTAACCGCCGACCTGTGAGGAGAAGGCGGCAGACAAAGTTGTTACATACTGGTTGCTGCTCACTACATTGAACCAACGAGGAACTATTGACCGTGGGGCATCCGTACACCACTAGCTGGTCGCTCTCACAAAGCATTGGAGCGGTGGGGGCCTGCGGAGCCGCATCTGCCACTGTTTCCTCATTCACCTGCCCTACCTCGGCCTCCTGAAACATCTGTTCCTCTTGGTGTGGCTGCTGAAGCCTCACCTGCGCATCCGCCATGGAGGCCGGTGGCACCGTTGTTTTCAACACGTGCTGTGATGGTTCCTTATCTGCGGTAGGTGTCAGCACCTCTTGGGGGCATATGCTGCTCTGTGCTACAATAGGCCGTGGGCCAGACTCTACGCGCACACCCCACAGCCACACCGTCGCCAGCAGCCCAACCACACACGCCACCGCCGCCCAGTACCATCCCTTATGACTCTGAGCGGGCTGCTGCTTCAGAAACGCCTTATACAAATAATTCGAGTCAAGAGGGGCGGCAATGGGTGCGTCACTATAATACTGCCTGTCCTCCCAAGCAATCTGCGGGTGTTGAAGCAAAAATACCTCCACCTCTCTGGCACTCTTCACATCGAGTGTCCCGTCATGGTATTGAAGCAGATAAGCCTCATAGTTCTGTTCGTCAATCATGGTCACAATTATTAAGCGGGTTGTCTACAAAAAACTTTCTTGCCCTCACACGGGCGCGATACAGATAGGTCATCACCTGTTGTTGGCTAAGCCCGGTGATGTCGGCCATCTCGCGATAGCTGTATCCCTCCAGGTCGCGCAACAGGAGTAGGGTACGCTGCATTTCAGGCAGCGTAAGCAGCATCTGCTCAATTTGGTCATGCAAATCTATCTGCTGATAGGGCGAATATGCCTGCTCATGCATGTGCTCTATCCCCACAACCAAATGGGCATTATGCCTGTGCCGGTCCACCAACCTGCGGTACAGCACCCTCATCAGATAGCCCTTGGCTCCTTTGGCCTTCACCTCATTATGGTGTTCCCACAATGTCAGGAAACAGTCTTGCACAGCATCGTTGCTCTCGTCCGTATCACCTGTATATCGCAAAGCAAAACGGAAGAGGTCATCACTGAACTCGTCTACTGCGCGGTTATATTCCTTTATATTCATTGTCGGACAGGCTTTGCTTCATTCTTCTTTACCCAATAGACGGATGAAGGGTGCGTTTTATTACACATGAGCAAAAAAAATAACGAAAAAAGCCGATGCAAATGCATCGGCTTATATCCTGTGGAATCAGCGACTCATTACATCGCGTTGACCTTCTTCTGGAGCTTAGACTTAAGGTTAGCAGCCTTGTTCTTGTGGATAACGGAACGCTTGGCCAGCTTGTCGATGATGGAGACCATCTTGGGCAGGCGCTCGGTAGCGACGGTTTTGTCCTCAAGGGCGCGGAAGTCACGCAGGGCATTGCGCATGGTCTTGGCGTAGTAACGGTTCTCGACTCTTTTCTTTTCGTTGGAACGAATTCTTTTTTTTGCAGACTTGTGATGTGCCATATTTATTAATACTTCTATTTAGTTTGTAGTCCGTGCGGGATTCGAACCCGCGATTTTAAGAATGAAAATCTTACGTCCTAGGCCAACTAGACGAACGGACCATTTTTTTTGCCTTCAGAATCTCTCAAAAGCGGCTGCAAAATTACTAACATTTTCCGACATGGCAAAATATTTTTTCACAGATGATGTTGATAATTATTCTTAATTAATCCGTATCTGCCTGAAATCTAAAGCCTAAACGTTTACCTGTGACTAGTGATTTTTTATCCAAATTAGACCTCATTTCCCCTACCGAAACCAGCTTCACTTCGTCGTATGGAGGTGTTAATAAATCAAAATTTGTGGTATATTCTATTGCCGACTCTACTATACTTTGCACTGACTCATTGGAAATCATTGAAGTATTGAAATTATTGTACAGCATTCCCAGCTCGCGTTTGCCCTCAATAAAATAGTGCTTTTCATTGTTAACAAACACACGTCCAATCATATATCCAAGGTCTTGGTCGCGATTGTAGAGAAACGAGTCGGCGAGGAAGTTATAGATGCGTATCACGCCGCAGTAGGAGCGCCGTTTGTCCTCACGGATGTAGGGTGATTTCATCACCTGGTGGTCGCGCGAGAACTCGAAGACGTTGCTGTGCATAACAAACACCAGCACATCGCCTGCAAACTTGACCTCGAATTCAAAGTCGCCATGGTCGGTAAAACTGAAATGCACGTCGCGCCCCTCTTTATGTGCCTGCTCCTCGAACAGCGACATGAGTTCGCGCGTGGTGTTGCGAAACATCTCGAATGTTTCCTTGGTGGCGTAATAGACCTGCCGCTTCAGGTCGCTCTTGTCGAATACCAGATTCTTTAATGATTCTTTTAATTCCATAGTGTCGGTTAGTACTATTTTGCGCTGCAAAAGTACGACTTTTTTTCCGTTCGGAGAAAAAGTCGCACTATATTAATTGGTAACTCATGGAATAATAATCTCATAAAGTCACACTGCCAGTCACTTCTTTGCTTTTGCTTTCAGTCCCACAATGGCGGCAAGCAGAATTAGTGCCGTAAGGATGAACGCCCAAATGTTGGTTGCTCGCGAGGCAGCAGTGAGCGTATAGTCGTGCGGTATAAGGCGGTTGCCTGTCAGACGATAACGCACCGCACCTTGTTCCAGCACCCCGTTCCCTGCATCCCGTATTGTCCCCGGCAGCACCAAGCGGTAGTCGACCTTAAATCCCATCAAATCGACGAAGTCGTCCAATTTAGCATCCAGCTGCTGTTCAATCTTCGACGACGCAAAGGCTCTTTCGTAGGCTTGACTATGGAAATATCCGCTGAAAAGGGTATCGATATTGTCCCCGAATGTGAATTGGCAATCGAGAGCATAATCAATCAGCGAGTCGCGATGGGTGAGATAGACCGACTTGGCCATAGGCATATCGGGGAGGCTGTCGTAGCCATCTGCCACAGCATCGAAAGCCTCCGCCACGTAGTTTGCCACCAGCCAGCGGTCACATTGTTCTTCAATCATGTCGTCGGTCTCCTTTTTCTCGGCAGGCGAGTGGCCTTGCATCAGGTCGGGTTCGCCCGTGAACCAATAGGACGCCACCTCGTCCTCTATGAATTTATTGAGCGGATAGGAGAAAAACTGGCTCTGAACGGGATAGGTCTCTTCATAGACATAGTCGGTATAGAACCAGCGGAAACGTTTCTTAAGCGACACCTGCGCCATCAACGGCTTGTCGCCAAGCATCAACAGGGGTGTGCCACCCATCTCCTCTACCGAGGCAAACCGACGCTCGGCGCAAACCCGCAGCGTGTCGCTCGGGCAGTCTTTTGGCAACGAGGCGCGAACTTCGCCGTACTGTTCCAGTGTCATGGGGTAGGTATGTCGGGCGGTGTCGCCTTTGATGCACCAACTCTTGCTCCATGCGCTGTCGGACAGCAGGTGCACCATTGGCGCGGAAGCATCGTAGCTGCCCACCAACGTCGCCGAGTCAGCAGCAAAGGTCACCATGCGTTGGCACGACCCATTGCGGTTAATGATGGTGGTCATCTGTATCTCTCCATCGGAGCATGCCGCCAGCAGCTGTGCTGCCAACAAGGCGGCCAATATCACTTTAACTGTTTTCATGGCTGTACTTGATTAATTCGTTATGATAAAATGTTTGTTCCCGCTTTGCCTCCTGATAGCGCCTATACATGTCCCGGGAGGTGCCGTCGGTGGGTATTTGGGAAAGGTCAATTCGATATTTTTCTATGTTGTGAAGGTTGCTCGCCAGTAATTCTGAGGAGAATGCCGGCTGGGTACGAAGCGTGACAAAAAAACCTACCAGCACCACCAAGGCAATACTGGCGGCAACACGAGCTGCGAATTGAAAATTGAAAATTGAGAATTGAAAATCATGTTGCTGCGCCAGGCGTCCCCGTCCCCTCTTGAGAGGGGTGGCCGTAAGGCCGGGGTATGTTCTTAGAGGGGTGCCACGATAGTGGCGGGGTATGTAATCCTCCACTCCTTCAATCCTCTCCATTACCCTGTCGGCAAATGCCTCTTTGTCCTCAATCTGTGCCTGCTGCCGTTGCAGGCTGTCCAGCAATGTGTCCATCTTATTCATAGCCCAATTGTTTTAGTCGTTGTTTTACAATCTGGCGAGCGGCATACAGGTTGCTTTTCACCTGCCGCGCATCCAGCCCAGTCCGTTCTTCTATTTCTTGGTTGTCCAAACCCTCCAGATGCGAGAGGGTAAACACCACCCGTTGCTTCGCGCCCAAGCCCTCGGCAAGCACACGCACTATGGCCGCCAGCTCGCTATTCTCCAGCTGACGCTGGCCATCCATCTCGTTCATGTAGCGCCTCAACACCTGCTCATCCTCGGGCATCGGAGCCACCCGCCGCATCCGTTTCATGCGGGTCATGCACAGCCTTGCGGCCATAGTATAAAGCCAAGTGGATAGGGCATAGCGCGAGTCGTACTGCCCGATATGCTCCCATGCCCTCAGAAAGGTGTCCTGCACAATGTCCTTAGCCTCCTCCTCGTCGCCCAGCATCTTCAGCCCGAGGGTGAGGAGCATCGTTTGGTACTGCTCCACCACATATCGGAAAGCCGTTGTGTCGCCCTGCTGGCATCGTGCTATTATATCCTTCTCAGTTGGCATCATGGGATCTTGGGTGTTTTTGCCCTATTATACGCCCAAGGAGGACAAAAGTCAAAAATACATTAGTTGCGGGCAAGGGCATCTCTCCCCGGCCCGCAAAGTGGAGGGCCGCTCAGACTCTCTTCATCTTCATCACGATAGTGGTGGTATAGGTTTGGCCATCCTCCTCACCCGACTCGCTGTAGGTGAGGGACATGCTCTTCTTGTCGATGTTGTCGATGTGATAGGTCATAGTGCCAAAACCATCGATCATGGTCAATTTGTCGCCATCGACAGACCAGCTGCCACCATCTTCTTCGCCATCACCTTCGTTGGAGTGGTAGACACTTGTGAAGGTGTGATCATCCTTGAAGGTGATTGTGACGGTCTCGCCAGGCTCGAGCATCGAGATGGGATCTTGTGCCTCGCCATTGATGGTTTGGTTATAGGTGGCTTCCGTTTCTTCCCAAGTGCCAATAATCAAATCTTCGGCATCTTTGCTGCAGGAGAACATGGCCGTCGCAAACATTGCGACCATCAGAATTGAAAATACTTTTTTCATCTTGTAATAATTTGATAGTTTGATTAATGAAATAGTTAACTAATAGTTTACATACTAATTTCTACTCACCCTTGCCACAAAGCCGCCGCCGGGAGCAAGATGCACCTTCAGTTGCGTCATGCCCATAATCCCATACTCATCGTAGTCGCTGCCCTTTCGATGGGCGTTAGTTCCATCGGTATATATCGTGCCATACGCATTTAGCAGCCCTATCTCTATCTCCGACAGGTCAATCTCAATGTCCCGTTCCGTCCAATTGGTGATACCGCCGATATACCACACATCGCCTTTGCGCCGAGCGGTGACGATATATTCGCCCACCTCGCCCTGCAGCACACGTGTCTCGTCCCACACCGTGGGTATCTCTGCCACAAAGCGAGTGTAGTCGGGCTCTTTCTCATAGTTGGTGGGTGAGTCGCACAGCATGTTCAGCGGCGACTCCAGCACGATATACAGTGCCAGCTGGTGGCAGCGAGTACCCTGACTCATCGGCTCGCTCCAGCAGGGATAATAGCAGCCCTTGGCACCGTTGTGCATCGCCCCCTGGGTGTAGTCCATCGGCCCTGCCGTCTGGCGGATGAAGGGAATCTCGGTGTCGTACTGCACTTGGTCCCATGTGGCGGGAGCCCACTTCAGCTGTTCCAATCCAGCCACCCCTTCGAAGTTGAGCACATTGGGGTAGGTGCGGTTCAATCCCGCGGGCTTGAATGCCCCGTGGAAGTCCACCAGCAGGTGGTACTTGGCACACATGGCTGCGGCACGTTTGTAGAAATCCGTTACAATCTGGTCGTCGCGATCCATAAAGTCTACCTTAAAGCCCTTGATGCCCATCGCGCTGTAGTGCTGGCACACATGCTCCATATCGCGGTCGAAGGCGTAGTAGCCCGCCCACAGTATCAGCCCCACGTTCCGCTCTTTGGCATACTGCACCAGCATGGGCAGGTCTATCTCAGGCACCACTTGGAAAAGGTCCGCCTGCTTGTTCACCGCCCAGCCCTCGTCGAGGATAACATACTCGATGCCGTTCTTCGAGGCGAAATCAATATAGTACTTATAGGTGTCGTTGTTGATGCCCGCCTTAAAGTCCACACCGCCGATGTTCCAGTTGTTCCACCAATCCCATGCTACCTTGCCGGGCTTAATCCAGCTGATGTCCTCCACCTTGCAAGGCTCGCCCAGCAGGTAGCTCATATTGTTCATCGCCAGCTCGGCACTGTTTTTTGCCACCATAGCTATGCGCCAAGGCATTACGGTCTCTTTGTTCACCTCGGCGATATACTCCTCGCGCTCTTTCACTATCATCTGCAGGTTGTTGTGCCCGCCCTGCTCCAAGGTCTTGGGATAGGGGGCATGCTCGCCCTCCAGCCTAAAGCCTGGCAGGCTCTCAGGAGTGGCAGTGCCCATCGCCTTGAGGTACAGCCCCGGGTAGTCGGTCAGCGTCGACTCCGTGAGGCACACCTTCACCCCGTGCGACGCATGCACCAGCAGCGGCAGGAAGCAGAGCCTCCGTGTGTCCAGTTTCGAGAGTGGCAGCGTGGTGTACAGATTCTCGAACGATGAGTTATACTGAACCTCGTGGTTCTTCTCGTCGAAATTAATCACGTATGGCACCGTCGCCTCATAGTCGTTGGCGAAGTTATACTCTACCTTCTCAAACCGCACCTTGCAGGGTTGGAATATCTTGTAGCGGTAGGCGATGCCCTCGTCATAGGCACGGAAGATGACACACAGCTCCTTCCCTACCCTCAATGTCAACTCGTTGCAGTGGTTCCTCATCGTCGCCTGACGGGTAAAGGGCGAGGCAATCACCTCGTCGATAGTGGCTGTCGACGACTTGCTCACCGGCATAGCGCTCACCACACCCTTCTCATACGCTCGGTTCAGCCCCAAATGCGACGGCAGCATGATTGTCACCCCGTTATACACAATGTCGTAGGTGATCTCATCCTTATCAGTTGCCACAATGTGCGTCACCAACTTCCCGTTCGGCGACTTCAACGTAAACTTCTGCTCCTTGGCCTGTGCCTGACTCATGGTCAGACAAGCTATAAGGAACAATGTAAAAGCCAAAAAATGTCGACCCATGCTTATTTCAATTTAATAAGTTGATAGTTTAAAGTTGAAAGTTTAGAGTTGTTTAAAGTTGAAAGTTTAGAGTTTAGAGTTTAGAGTTTAATGTTTATGCGCCAGCCAAATTTTCAATTTTCAATTTTCAATTTTCAATTTCCTAGCTCCTTCGCCTATCACCACGGGGATGACCTTGCATTCCACACCGAAGCGTTCTTTATAGCTCCGTTGCACCTCCGTGACAAACCGGTCGTGGCATTCGTCCTTCACCAGGTTGATAGTGCAGCCGCCGAAGCCGCCGCCCATGATGCGTGAACCCGTCACACCGCAGCGGCGTGCCTCTTCCACGAGGAAGTCTATCTCCTCGCAGCTCACCTCATAGTCCTTGCTCAACCCCTCGTGAGTGAGATACATCTGCTTCCCTACGGTCTCATAATCATCCTTTTGCAAGGCATCGCACACCGCCATCACGCGGTCGTACTCGCCCAGCACATACTTGGCACGTTTATAATCTTCCTCACCTACTTGGCTCTTCAATTCTTCCAGTTTCTCCCATGTGCAGTCGCGCAGCGTCTCCACCCCTGCCAACTGAGCCACATGCTCGCAGCTACGCCGGCGGTCGTTGTAGGGCGACCCCACCAACTCGTGCTTCACGCAGCTGTTCACCAACACCAATTTATAGCCCTTGGGATGCCATGGGAAATACTCGTATTCGCCACTGCGGCAGTCGAGCCTCACCAAGCTGCCCTCGCGTCCATGCAGGGAGATAAACTGATCCATGATGCCGCACATCGTCCCCACATAGTTATGCTCGGCCGCCTGCCCCACACGGGCCAGCGTCATACGGTCCAACCCGCCATCGAACAGGTCGTTCAGCGCCAAGGCGAAGCAGCTCTCCAATGCCGCCGACGAACTCATGCCCGCCCCCAGCGGCACATCGCCCATATACACTGCGTCAAACCCCTTCACCTTCACCCCTCTCGCCATCAACTCACACACCACTCCATAGACATATCTGAAATGCATATTCTCAGGCATCTTATTGTCGCCCAAGTCAAACCATGTGCTTTGCTGCAGGTCTTTTGCCCACAGATGCACTCGTTTGGTGCCATTCGGGACGATAGAGACCGCTATCCCCTGCTCCACAGCGCCAGGGAACACAAAACCGCCATTATAATCGGTATGCTCGCCAATCAGATTTATCCGCCCGGGGGCGAAATAGGTCACCGTCTCTTTGTTCCTGCCAAAATGCAGATCCATTTCCTCGTTCAAAATATTGTAGTCCATATTGCATTACTTTTTAGATTGCAAAAATACAACTTTTTTGCGAACCATCCGTAATTTGAGCAATAAATGCAAACACAATTAGCACCCCCACAGGAGCAACCCCTCTCATAATCAACACAAAATGCAGCCCATCTCCTTCCCTCATAGCCACCTCTTCTCCTCAGGATAAGGCAACGATGAATTGGGATGTATGTCACTTCCATGCCCTGCCCAGCAAGCGCCTTTTTCGCTCTCCTATACGAATATGGACTGAAAACGGATTGGAGCAAGAGCGACTATGACCCATACCCATGCCTAGGACGTCAGGAAGTGGGAAGGTGCTGAATGGCGCTAAATAGCTGTGGGAAGCGGGTCTCGAGGGCTACAGGGCGGCCGTTCTCCATAAAGCAGTGGACGCTGCGGGCGGTGCAAACCACGCGACCGTTGGCACGCATAGTGTAGCCGAAAGTGATTTTAAGGGCACTCATCTCCGCCACATGCACCTCTACCTCAATCACGTCCTTAAAAGTCGTGGGATGCTTGTAAACACACTCTACCGACACCACAGGCGACACCACCCCTTCCGCCTCCATGCGGTCGAAGCCGTAACCCAGCTGGTCCATCCAATCCACCCGAGCCTCCTCCATAAACCGTACATAATTAGAATGGTGCGTAATACCCATCCGGTCGCACTCGTAATACTTCACCTCGTGACGATAAACTTCCATAGCAAACAACGATTAAAAGATACACCCTCATAACGCCCAAAAGGTCGATTTATTGTGTTTTCAACACATTGTTAAAAAACTATTTTTATAAAACTATTCTTATAATAATTCTTTTTTTCTTCGTATTTTTGCAAGTTAATATATATATTTTAAGGGATATTGTATCCCCACACAATACAAAGAAAGACAAACAAGTAGCAAACGGCCACCCAAACAAGCCACCACTATGGACGGATTCAAAAATATTGAAATAAAAAATTTCAGAGGCATCGACCACCTGAAAATAGAGGATTTTTCGAGGGTCAATATCTTTCTTGGGCAGAACAATTCTGGCAAAAGTTCTATTTTGGAAAGCCTATTGTTGTTAATGGGCATGTCCAATCCTGAACTGCCCCAGAATATCAATTCCATTAGGTTGCATAGTTACTACAGCACTTTTCTAGACCTTGGTTACATGTTCCGTAACTTCAACGTGAAAGTTATTCCAGAATTCTCATCAGAGATGTTTGATGATACCAAGCGTCATCTTGCATTATATCTAACCTACATCTTTGATGAAAAGACACGGGCCGATATGTCAGTTGGGCAGATACTCACCTCTGAAACAAATACCTCTCCAAATACGTTGAAAATGGTTTTTGATATTGAATCTAGCAACCAAAAGAACAATTATGAGAGCAGTATCACTGTCAACCAACAAGGCTTTAACACGAACATGAAACTGGCAGAAGGCTATCTGGAGAAGTACAATGCAGTTCTTCTGTCTTCCGGCCTTGGAGGAGGCAACCTTGCCAACGACTTAGTTGAACTGGCAAAACGCAAAATGAAGGACATCGTAACTGAGCGGTTGAAACTCTTCGACAGCCGTATTACATCATTGGAAATTCTGAACAATGTAGCCTATATTGGCTTGGAAGGGATTGACCAATTGCTGGCAGTCAAAATGCAAGGCGATGGCTTACGGCGTTATCTCAACATCGTTGCCGCCTCGGCGAATCCTATAAACAACATCCTTCTGATAGACGAGATTGAGAATGGCCTACACTATTCCGCATATAAGAAGTTGTGGGAGGCTATCTTTGCATTGGCTGTCAGCACCAATAAGCAAGTGTTTGTAACAACCCATAGCAAAGAGACCCTTTACCGCCTGAACGATATGCTGGAAGAACATTCTGAATACCAAGGGGAAATGACATTGTACACTATAGAGCAGACAAAACTCAAAGGACACCAAGCCTACCGTTATCCCTACGAGGGGCTTGCAGAGGCCTGTAAGAATAATATCGAGATAAGAAGCGTTGCCCTATGAGCGAGAAGTATTACACATTATATGTCGAAGGCATTGCTGATGTGGTATTCTTCAAGCAATATATTCAGCATTGCTTTGGAATTATTGTCCCCAATGAACGCATCGTCAATTTGGAAGGATGGACGAATGTCAAAGGCATTTCCGCTTTACGGCGTATGCGCAGTACTACAGACAATGGAGGGATAAACCTTGTCATCCTTGATGCTGACACAGACTTTAATGCACGTCGTAATGACGTACTGGCTTGGAAGCGACAAAACGGTGTTGAGTTTGAACTGTTCCTATTGCCAAACAACAAAGACACTGGGGCATTGGAAGACCTTTTAGAGAACATCATCAATCCCAACAATCAGCCCATCTTTGACTGCTGGGAACACTACGAACAAGAACTGGTACAACTCGACATCCCAGGCAGAACACCACCGCCTTTGACAATCCCCGCCAAGAAGACCAAGATTTACGGCTACCTTGAAGCCTTGTTGGGAGAAACGAGAAGCCAAAAAGAGTTGATAAAAGAAGCCAACCGAAACTACGGAAATCCTCAGCACTGGAATCTGAATTCAGAGTATCTGGGGTCTTTGAAATTATTTATTTCCAAAAACCTCTCAATTTAGTACCATGAAAGTCAATACCGAACAAGCCATCAAGCTGTTTTTCCAGAATCCATCATTGGAGATGGTTTTCAAAGAGGCAATTGCAAATTCATTAGATGCAAATGCCACTAACATTGATATTCATATTTTTATTGATTCTTTTGAGAAGCAAGAAACTCTAAAAGTTGAAATTATTGACAATGGAGAAGGTTTTACCGATGAACGATATGATAAATTCTGCGAATTGTTAAAGGTTGAAGAAGAAACTCACAAAGGAGTAGGACGATTGGTTTATTTGATTTATTTTGATGAGATTGCTATAAGCAGTTATCACGGGGGATACCATAGGACTTTCTCTTATAATCAAGACTTTGACAAAGAAACCGCCGATATGCTCAATGTCCCTTGTGAGGAATCTGAATTGAAGACAAAACTTACATTTGACAAATGCTCCCTAAAAAGACTCAGCAGCTATTCTGTAATTACACCTGAATATTTAAGCCATGTTGTGATTCAAGAGTTCTTTCCTCGGTTATATGTTATGAAAACCAATGGAATTGACTTTTCTATAAATTTTTCTATTACAATACCAAATAAAAAACCAAAGCAAATTGTTGGTCGCCATAGCGTTTCTGTAACAAACAATGATATTCCTTCTCTGAAAACTGTTCCTGTAAATACAGACCTAATCGAATGGTTTACGGAGACAAATATGGATTATGCAATCATAAAAGAAGAACCTTCAAAAACCACCTTCTTAATGACTGCGTTGTGTGTGGACAAACGTACCAATATCTTAAATGATATTATAGCGGCAGAAAATCTTCCTGCAACAGGATATTCCCTATATTTCCTGCTACGATCCTCTATATTTGATGGTAAAACAGATTCGTCTAGACAATCTCTTACTCTATCAGAAACCACATTAAAAACGACAAAAACATTATTTCGAGAGAAAGTTGCCGAAGTTATTGGGGAAGAGATTCCATTCGTCAAGGAAAAAAGAGGGAAAGAAAAAGATAATCTGACAAAAATATATCCTCACCTTGTCGGTTATTTTAACAATAGTGAAATTGGTATTATCCCTAGAGCAAAAACCATCGATGATGCCCAAAAATCGTTCCTAAAAGCTCAAAAAGAAATCTTAGAAGCAAGTACGCTTGATGATGCACAATACGATAAGGCTTTGGACATTTCTTCAAGAACTTTGGCACAATACATTTTGTATCGTGAAAAAATCATTGAAAAGATAGAAAAATATACTGACAAAAACTCGGAAGCAGACCTGCACAACCTTATACTGCCCAAACGCTCTGTGTTAAAAAAAGGCGACATGGAGAGCATTTACTCTAACAATTTGTGGTTGTTAGACAATAAATACATGACATATACAACAGCTATGAGCGAGAGAACAATGACAGAAGTCCTTGACGAGATAACTCAAAAAGCAAATAACATTGAAGATGATGGCAGGCCTGATATTGTCATAATGTTTTCAGATAATCCCGAAAAAGCAGAGAATAACTCTGTAGATGTTGTAATTATTGAATTAAAAAAACGAGGCATAAGTTTGGCAAAAACGGAAGAAGCCGAAAGTCAATTACAGCAACGAGCTGTAAAACTACTGAAACACTTCCCCAATAAAATACAACGAATGTGGTTCTATGGCATCGTGGAATTCACGGACGATTTTAAATTATCATTGCGAAACAATCATTATACTCCACTTTATTCAAAAGACAGCCTTTATTACAAAGAGAATGAGTGGTACACAGACCTTTCTGATGATAGTAAGCCATATAAGGTTGGAACGTATATCTTATCTATTGATGCTTTTATTAAAGATGCTAAAGCAAACAATGAATTATTCCTTAATATTCTGAAAGAAGGCTTCAAACAAAAATAAAATTATGGCAAGAGACAACTGGACAGAAGAACAGATTACGGTGGTACTTTATGAGTATTGCAGGAATCCTTTTGGCCAATTCTCCGGGACTAAGCAGTTTGTTAAAGATTTAGGGCAATTACTTGGTCGTTCCCCTGGTGCTATTGTCCGTAAGGTTGGGAATCTTGCCAGTTTTGACCCTCAAATGAAAGAAAGAGGTGTTGGTGGTCTTGGCCACACAGGAAAGCTTGATGAGATTGTTTGGAATAAGTATTATGGCCATTGGGATCAACTTGCATATGATGCAGAAGTGCTACTGGCTAAGTTCAGGAATAAGGAACTTGAAGATTCTTTGACTATTGACACTCATGATTTGCCTAAAGGTACTGAGCGAACCCAAGAGGTAAAGCGAAGAATCAATCAAAGTTTCTTTAGGGATACCGTGTTATCATCGTATGAAAACAAGTGCTGTATTACTGGCATCAATAATCCCAAACTACTTCATGCTTGTCATATTATTGGCTGGAGTGAAGACGAGTCGAATAGGACTAATCCGCAAAATGGCTTATGTCTTAATGTGCTTTTCCATAAAGCGTATGATGAATACTTAATTGGTATCTCTCCAGACTACGTAGTGTTTGTTTCCGATGAGTTTTTGGGAACTAAGTTGGATTATGTTGATGACTCTACAAAAGATTATGTGAGAAGCTTAAATAATAGAAAACTGATAATGCCCAAACGATTCCTTCCCGACAAGGATTTGTTGGCCATTCACTTTGATAACTATAGAAAAAATAATGCATAGATTTACCCGAAATAATACTATGAATATCTTTTCCTTCTTCTCTGGCGCAGGTTTCCTTGATCTTGGTTTTGAAGTGGAATCTGTATACAATATTGTTTATGTCAATGAGTTTCATAAAGCATTTAATGACATTTACCAATATTCCAGGAAGAAAATAGGTTTACAACTGCCTGAATATGGACACCATGTTGAAGATATCACAGAGTTACTACAGAAAGACAAGTTGGCTTCACTAAAAGAACTAATCAACAAATCAAAAGGGCAAACCTTAACAGGTATTATTGGGGGGCCACCTTGTCCAGACTTTTCTGTTGCAGGAAAAAATAAAGGAAAAGATGGTGAAAACGGCAAACTCTCTGGCACCTATACAAAAATTATATGTAACACCAAGCCGCATTTCTTCTTATTCGAAAATGTAAAAGGTTTATATAGAACCGCTAAACACCGTGAATTTTTTGAGCAGTTAAAAAATAGATTTAAGAAAGCTGGATATTGTTTAACTGAGAGACTGGTTAATGCCATTGAATACGGTGCTCCCCAAGATAGAGAAAGAATAATTTTAATCGGAATACATAAGAGTACAGTTAAGCAGTTGAATATTCCTGTATCAGGAACAGAACTATTGGATTTCCCTTGGGATAAATACAAGTCATATCAATTAGATGATATTAAGTCTCGTCCATGGCCTACTGTATCACCCTATTGTGAAAATAGTATTTCGCCTGTTCCTGACGGAATAATTAAAGAACTAACAGTGGAATATTGGTGGAAAAAGAATGATGTGGAACACCATCCGAATGCTGATATGTATTTTAAACCACGGGCAGGAATTATTAGATTCATGAGTAAAGATGAAGGTGACGACAAAAAAAAGTGTTTTAAAAGACTCCACAGATGGCGTTATTCTCCGACAGCAGCGTATGGGAATAACGAAGTACATATACATCCATACAAACCACGTCGAATCACTGTTGCTGAGGCACTGGCAATACAGTCTTTGCCAAAAGAATTTGAACTCCCAACAGCCATATCATTATCTGATGCATTCAAAACAATTGGAAATGGAGTGCCATTTTTATTGGCAAATAGCATAGCCAAAAGTATTGCAGATTACTTGAAACAAAACACATAGAAAATATGAAATTGACAGTCGCACACATTCTAGAGCTAATTGATGAACTTCCCAAAGGAATTCCATTTGAATATGTGAAACCCGGGAAAAACAAGGCAATGCTATTGAATGTTGACAAAGAAAAAGGTCGAGTAGAAATGGCAAGGGTTTCTTCAGAAACCAATGAACAAACCCCTTGCTTTTTTACAGAAAACAATCTACAGACAATTGCAGATTCTGTTATTGAGAACAAACCCTTTGTAATTGACAATATCTTTAACAATGGAGGAAATACAAGGTCAGTCTGGGAATCAATTCTTGCCAATACATCAGAGTTCTACAAATGCATGGTTCAAAAAAACAAGAACCTTGTATGGGTACCGACAAAAAAAGGTAAAGCTGGTATTGTAGAAGAAATGACATTAGCAGAAATACCCGTTTCTGAATCTAGAGAAACAAACAATACAAGGAACATTCGAGAGGAATTCTCATACTTCCTTTCTTCATGTGTTAAAAGCAATAGAACAACCAATAATTCGTTAGGAACATTTGGTAGTTCTGCAGTCGGCTCATATCTCTCAATGTTGGATAAAAGAGAAGACGGTTCGATTTTGTTATTTGATTATAATCCAGAAAAATGGAAACACATTCAGGATGTATATAATATAACCGACCCTACTCACGCAGAAGAAATATACAACCAACTATTAAATGACAATGAATTTGTTTCACGAAATATCGAGAACAACAATAATTGGCGTGCTGGTGCTTTAAATCTGTATGTGTTGTTTCTACGAGCAAGGAAATACTTTTCAAAAGTTGCTTCCGCTTCCTTTATAAAAACAGAAAGTAAAACCATACTTCAAAACAAATCCCATCTTCCTTATCTCACTGCCTTGCGGACGAAGCCGTTCATGTTGCTGGCGGGGATTTCGGGGACAGGAAAGAGCAGAATTGTGAGGAAACTGGCACAGGCAACTACTACCCAGCCTTATGCTAATGAGAACGAAAGATGGTGTGACAACAGGCCGGAGAACTTTGAGTTGATTCAGGTGAAGCCAAACTGGCACAACTCGATGGATGTGGTGGGATTCTATTCCAATATCTCCAAGAAGTATGAGTTCACACCCTTTGTGGAATTCATTGTAAAAGCTTGGCAGCATGAGGACACCCCTTATTTCCTCTGCTTGGATGAGATGAACCTTGCTCCTGTGGAGGAGTATTTCGCAGAGTTCCTCAGTGCCATCGAGTCGCGCTCCACCAATGAGAACGGTGACTATGTGACAGACCCCATCATCAAACCCTTTAAGGACTTTGGGAAAGAGACCTGCGAGGAGATGCTAAAGCATCTATTAGGGGAAGCCCTTCACACGGAGTCTAATCCTTTGGCTCAACAGTTTTCGGAGAAAGGCCTCACATTGCCCCCCAACCTGATGGTGATGGGCACGGTGAATATGGACGAGACTACCTTCACATTCTCGCGCAAGGTGTTGGACCGAGCAATGTCGGTGGAGATGAACGAAGTGGATTACGACAAGTTCCTGTCGGGCGAAACTGAGCAGTTCCCGCTGCTGACAGACTTCAATGAACTGTTGGTAAACCGTCCACAGAAAGCCTCAGAAGTAAAAGACGACATAGACGGAGAGAAAGTGATGGCCTATCTGAAGGACGTGAACGCCCTATTGGAAGATACTCCTTTCAAGCTGGGTTATCGTGCCTCGAACGAGGCTATGCTGTATGTAGCAGCAAACAAGGTGCTGGCCGGAGAGCAATTCTCAATGACATCGGCATTGGATGATTTCACCCTGATGAAAATCCTCTCCCGCATAGAGGGCGACGACCAACGGTTGGGCATAGACGAGGACGACCCGCGCATTGCAGCCGCCCACAGCACTGCCGACAACGAAGGACAACGACCCAACCTGCTGACCTGCCTGCGGGGTATTGTGCGCAACCATATCGGCAATGACACCCAGACGGAGAAGAAAATCGGCTCGATGTGCCGTACCCTTGAACGCGAACACTTTGTTTCCTATTGGGGCTAATGTCAACGGACGGCAACATATTCGATTTCGAGGTATGGAACGATGATGTCCGCCTCCGCTTCTCTTGCGACAAGAGTCTTGACCGCATACGGAAAGCGGTGGAGAACCTCCGTGTGCAGCGAGGCGATGAGAAACTGACGGCTGAGTTCGTCACCACACAGCCCGACACTCATTTTGGATTCAACGGGCATGAGTACCATCTGTCGAAGATGACAAGAGAGGCGGTATTTTTCGAGAATACTCAGTATCCTGTATTGATAACTGGAAGCGACAACGTAAGCAATATGTCGTTACGTTTCTGGAATGTGACGAAAGACAACCAGTTAAGCAGCGACAAGAACCTGCTGTTTGGTGCTGTGTCGTTCGGCAATCAGGTGGGAAAGACCGACATCTGCTTGGATTACCGCAAAGAGGGAAAGCCAAAGAGTTTGCGTTTCTCTACCGAGGTGCTGAGCTACAAGATGGACTACCGCACCGATATGAAATGGATTATCCGCGATATTGAGGAGGAATACAGTATGCTTTCGTTTGCATTCATGCGCGAGACCTACCTGAACTTCCGCACACAGAAGGGCGACTCGACCGACTTGATATGGTGGCAGATATTCCAGACATGCTTTGCGGACATTACCCATGCCTGCCGTCAGATTATCAACTCCCCAAAGAGAAAACTGCAAGACCGTATCGTGTATGAACGTATTGACCGGCTGCGGTGGATAGACAACGAACTGGAAAACGAATACCAGGAGTTTAAGCACGACCCGCACCATCGCTATCGTACTCGCGAATTGTGCCACACCAACGACACTGTGGAGAACCGTTTCCTAAAATTCGTGATGCGGGAAACATTGCAGCGGTTCACTATCGTCTGCCAACACATACGGAACAGTGTTGCAAAATCAAAAAGGCTGGAGGTGCAATTGAACACAATGAACGAGGAGCTGCAAAGGCTGGTCAACCATCCTTTCTTCCGTACCATTGGAATTTTCAAGGGTTTCTCCCAAGAGTCTCTGGTGATGAAGAAGTCAATACACTACCGCACCATATACCAGAAATGGATAGAGTTGATGTGCGGGTATGAACTAGAAGAAGGGGTGAACAAACTGGAGACTAAAGACATTGCCACACTATATGAGATATGGTGTTTCCTGAAGGTGAAGAACATCATTGCCGATATTCTGAAAGACAAAGCCACCGCCCACTATAAAGGGAACAAGCTGACTCCCCAGTTTGTACGCGACCTGGGCTGGGGCACTCACTCGGAGGTGACATTCATGAGAACCGATGACAATGTAGAGCTGGCCACAGTGATGTACAACGCCCCAGTAAGACAAGAGAACGAGAAGGCTGAATCGGCCATCAGTGGAACTAAGACATTCACCACACAGCAACGCCCGGACATTGTGCTAAGGCTGACCAAACGGCAGAAAGGCATACAGTATACATTCCTTTTTGATGCGAAGTACCGCATCAACGACAGCCGCATTGATGATCTGGATGTGCCGCCGACGGACGCTATTGACCAAATGCACCGCTACCGCGATGCCATATACTATATCGACCCAAGCAACCAGAAGCCCAAACGCGAGGTGATTGGCGGTTATGTCCTCTTCCCTGGGAACTATACCAAAGAGGAATTTGAGCATTCTCATTACTACAAATCCATCAAGGAAATCGGCATCGGGGCATTCCCACTGAGGCCGTCGGAGAGCATCACCGTAAATCCTAATGACAGCGCGCAGATGCTGCGATTGCAGATAGAAGAGTGGCTGAACAGAAAGCGGATGCAGAATTATCTGTACAAGAAAGTGTCACCTCAGCATGGGTTGGATTACCAAGACCCAGACGATGTGGTGCTTGTCAACTTTGCCAGCAAAGACAAGCTGGCCAAGATGAAAGAACTTGGATTGTGCTATCTGCGTACTGGCGAAGATGCAGGTTCCATTGTGCTGCATCCAAGGGCATTGAACGCTAAATATGTGATGCTGCACAACGGCACAAACGGCACTTTATTCAAACTAAAAGGTGCCGGACCACGTTTCATGTCGAGAGATGTCTTGCAGAAGAAGGGATTCAACTCTTTGGGACATGACTACTATTTGGTTTATACTTTTGATACCACACAATCGAAAGACTACACGAATGTTACCGCACTTGGCCGAGGCAAAAAGACCACAGCGCCATGGTTTGCTACTTGGGAGGAATTGATGAATAATGACATGACTAAATAATATAGTAAATGGGAATGGCTATTACAATTCAAGACAAGGAGTACCTGCAATGGGTGAAGGATCTTGGCTCGCGCTACTGCAGGAGCCAGATTAAGGCTGCGGTGAGGGTGAACGAGGAGATGCTACGGTTCTATTGGGAACTGGGCAGAGACATTGTCGAGATGCACGTTGAAGAACGTTGGGGTGATAACGTTATTAAGACCTTGTACGAAATGCGCTTCAAACTAGAATCCACCGACACACCAAACCACTGAACATAAAAACATCTGATTATATATGGAATACTACATTATACCAGCACTACCGTTGTCTTACGACTTGGAGACGAAAGAAATATTGAAACAAGTCAACCGTGCCACACGAAAATTGGCAGAACTGAAAGGCGTTGCACAGACTATTCCGAATGAGCAAATCCTAATCAGCAGCCTTACTCTCCAAGAGGCAAGGGACAGTTCTATGGTAGAAAGTATTGTTACTACACATGACGAACTTTACCGCGCAGAATTAGATCCGAATCTTCCTCCTTTCAACGCTGCCACAAAAGAAGTCCTCCATTATAGAGAGGCAATAACGACAGGATTCCGTTTGGTAAGAGGGAAAAATATTCTCACATTGAATGACATCAAACACATCCAGGAGGTTTTGGAGGAAAATACAGCAGGTTTCCGAACAAACCCTGGAACAAAATTGAAGCGGTCGGATGATGTTGTGGTATATGTGCCACCACAAGATGGGCAAGATGTCCTCAGGTATATGACAAACCTTGAGCAGTTCATTAATGATGATGAATTGTGTTCGCTCGACCCACTAATCAAAATGGCCATTATCCATCATCAGTTTGAAAGCATACATCCTTTTTACGACGGTAACGGGCGAACCGGTCGTATCCTCAACATTCTGTACCTTGTTATTAATGGATTGCTAGATTTACCAATACTATATCTTAGTAGGTATATCACTCATAATAAGGGTGATTATTATCGGCTGTTGCAAGCCATTAGGGACAAAAACACCGACAATGCAAAGGAATGGGAAGACTGGATATTATTTATCTTAAAAGGGGTAGAATCCACTGCAGAAGACACTATCACTCTAGTAAAAAGTATTGGAGCGATGATGGATGAATACAAAAGAATACTTCGCCCAGCATTCGGCAAGAAATACAGCCACGACCTTATTAACGGTCTATTCTACCACCCATACACTAAAATTGAGCACGTTGAGAAAAACCTGCAACTATCACGGCAAACTGCAGCAAAGTACCTAGACAAGATTGTGACACTTGGTTTGTTACATAAAGAAAAGATTGGCAAAGAGAATTACTATATTAACACTAAATTGATGGACTTGTTTGTATCATTTGGAGAATTTAATCCATCTGTAACGGCAAACAGCATAGAGTCGGTTCATGTTGAAGAAAATGAAAAAGTATAACATGAGCAGAAGAACGTGTTAAGAAATTCCATTTTTTTTAACACGTTGTTATTGTCAGGTTAAGTTTTTTGAAAAAAACTAACACGAGAAATACATTTCTGACTGACACGACGGTTGGTGGCTAAAATCTCCTAAACACATCCTATGTCAAGAAAAATGTGTACCTTTGCAATTTTAAAATGACCGCAGTTTATGGATGATTTACATACCTCAGCACAGGGACATACCCCCCGCCTGACGGCGGAACCCTCGCAAGGGGGGATAGTGCGCATACAGGAGATGGAGCGGCGGCTGGAGGAGGCGACGACGGCGGTGGGACTGATGGAGAAGGCGTTGGAGCGCTATGAGGCGGCACAGGAGGCGGTGGAGAGGCTCGCCGACTATCTGGATAGCGAGGAGTGGCGACGGGATTTTGCCGACGATGAGAAGGGGCTGCTGCCACAAGACTTGAAACGGGGCGTGCTGAGCGAGGACGGGATTTGGAACCTGCTAGAAAACAATCGGGATCTTGCCTCAAGGATGCAAGAAATAGCTGACAAAATATTGACAAAATGATAATGTTACGAAAACAAATATGCGCAGCTCTGCTGCTGACGGTGATGGGCATACTCGGGAGTACTGGCGTGCAGGGTCAGGTGGAGAACGTACAAGGTGGTACGCGTGAGGGCGTACACGGGAGTACGCCCATACGGGTGGTGGGCTACGGCTTTTACGACTACCACTATGCCACCGACGGGGTGGGCGGAGGTGCCTTGATAGCCGACTGGAGGGTGTCGCAGACCTTCTCTTTGGGCGCAGGCGTGGAATATGCCAGCAGCAACCGTATCGCCGCCAAACTGGGCGGGATGGCAACCCTGCTGACCACAAGCAAGGGCCAACGACTGACGCTGGAGAACAGCTATCTGTGGCGGCATTACCCCTCGCTTGACCGGCAGGAGTTTACCAGCGCACTGCAACTGGGCTGGCGGGCTCGCCACGCAGACTTGCACCTAGGCTTGTGCAACCGCTATAGCGCCCCCTTGGTGCAAAGGTCGGACGGCGGCATGGGCACTGTGTTGGAGCCGATGAATGTGATGTTTGCCATCGAAGGATGGTGGAACAACCAAACTATGCCCCAACAATGGAACGTGGAGCTGCGTTGGAGCAACTACCACGACTTTGTGATAGAGCGCGTGGCAAATTGGTTTTTCAGCGCCAAAGGGTATTACACCCTCAAAGACGAGACGGCACTGATAGCGGAGGTGGGGGTGCACCCCGTGGGGTCGCTCAACCTGACAGCCAGTTACGACGGCTGGTTTATGCACCTTGGGGCAATGAGGAGGTTTTGATTTTAAAAAAATAACTAGAAATACTAGATAAGACTAGAGATACTAGAAATAAGATCATTGTTATGAATGCTAGAATTATCATATTGGCCGCAATGGCACTAATGCTGGGCTCATGCAATAGGTTGGACGTGAAAGGCATGTTCTTCTCAAGCGGCAGCCACACCGAAGACCGCGTGGCCGAATGGCTTGAGTGGAACCAACAGCATGGCGAGAACGTCATCACGGGTGTGCCCGACACATATAGTGTGTATGCCTGCTCGGACATACATCTCGAAGGCGATGCCACAAGGGTGGCGACCGTGCTAGAGCGCGAGAACGCCGACCCGCTGGGGCAGTTCTCCCTCGTGCTGGGCGATATAGCCAACGAGAGCGGCGAGCGTCCCTTCCATCTGTTGGATAGCGTGATAGGCGTAGGCACCGACACCTGCTTCGTCATCCTCGGCAACCACGACATCTACTTCGACTGCGAGCAATATTACAAGCAGTACTTCCACACCTCGACCTACACCGTCACCGTGCAGACGGTGAGCGGCGCAAAAGACCTCTTCATCTTCCTCGACAGCGGCAACGCCACCCATGGCAAGCGCCAACTGGAATGGCTCGAAGAGGTGCTGCAGCACCGCAGCGACTTCCGCCACGTGGTGGTAAGCACCCACACCTGCCTGTTCCGCACTAGCTACAACTACAGCACCACCCCCGCTGCCAACCTGCCCCTAGACGAATACTACCAACTGCTGGACCTAATGGACGAGAACCAAGTCAGCCTGTTCCTCATGGGTCATTTCCACCATCAGGAGGAGCACATGATAGGCCGTGTGCCTTACGTGTTGCTTGACAACCTGAACGAAGACAAAGATACCCCAAGCTACCTAGTGGTGACACTGGGCAACGAGGTGAACTATAAATACTGCGAGCTATAATGAAAAGTAAGGTACTTGCCACAACAATATTGGCGCTCACTGCCATAACGCTGCTATTCTCCTGCGCCAAACAGGGCTACCCCTCGGGCGGCCCCAAGGACGAAACCCCGCCCGTGGTGCTGGGGACCACCCCTCCCAACGGCTCGACCCATTTCGATGCCAAGGAATTCCTCATCTCGTTCAATGAATATGTGCAGGTGAAAAGCGCGGACGAGAACATCTTAGTGTCGCCACCCATGAAGCACAAACCCGAATACACCACCAAGGGTCGCGGCATCTTGGTCAAAATCAAAGATACCCTACAGGAGAACACCACCTACCTCTTCCAATTCAAAAACGGCATTGCCGATTTCAACGAAGGCAATTTGCTGAGCAGCTTTGAGTATGTCTTTTCGACCGGCAGCGTCATCGACAGCATGACCATACGAGGGCGGGTGCTGGATGCTTTCACCAACGAGCCTCGGAAAGAGACGGTTACTGTGGTAGCGTATGCCGAAAAAACCGATGCCGACTCGGCGGTGGCGTTGTTGCCGGCAGGCGACTCTGTGGTAGCGAAGCAACACCCGATGTATATGACCCGCTGCGACAAAGAGGGCAACTTCGAGTTGAACCACCTGCGCGAAGGGCGATACCTGCTGCTCGCTTACGAGGACGGGGACAAAAACCTGCGCCTAGGTGCAGACGAAGCGGTGGCATTTCTCGACACCCTGGTTGCCGCCCAGCGGATGCCCGCACCCCCCGACACCAGCCATCACGACACCACAACCGTAGACAGCACAGCCACACCCGATTCCGCCACCGTGTCCGACACCCTCAAGGTGCAGGACACCCTTCCCCAAGCCCCCGACAGCGTCCTTTCGCCAGCCTCTGGCATTGTGCCAGTCACCCTGCTCATGTCGCAAATCAAGAAAGAGACCCAACGAGTGACCAAAAGCGACTTCACCAAGAAGAGCCAAATCGAGATAATCACCCTATGCCCCACAACCGACAGCCTATCCATCACCCCGCTAAACGGTAGCACTGCCGACCTCTACTATAAGCTCAACCGACTGGGCGACACCCTTCAAGTGTGGACGGCGCGGAAGGACTGCGACTCCATCACCCTCATACTCACCGACACCAACCTCCGCGACACCCTGAAGCTGAAATACCAGGAGAAGAAACCAGGCAAGCCCCAGCCCGTCGCCCTCAAAAGCAAGAGTTCCATCCTGAAAGGGCAGGTGGCACCCACCCATCCATTCTTCGACACCCTCTGGGTAGGCTTTGAGAGCCCGGTTCTCGATACCACCCGTGGCTCTATCGACTCGGCCGTCAGAGTGCTCCACCTCGCCGATAGCAGCATCAGCTATTGCGGCATGCGCCTTGCCCACGACCTCCATCCCTCAGGCAGCATCCGCTCATGGATTGACTTTGAAGGCAAGCCGGGAGAGAAATACTGCTTCACCGTCCTGCCCAACCGCTTCACCGACCTCTACGGCCACACGCATAGCGACTCGCTGCACCTCAACACCGAATTCACCAAGACCGAGAGCTACGGCAACATACAGCTCGACATCACCCTAGAGCAAGTAGCCGACAGCTTGGCCGACACCGTCATTTTCCTCATACAGCTCACCAACGAGAAGGGCGACAAGATACTACAACGCCCAATCACTAAGAGCCAGCGGCTCACCTTCCCCAACCTCAAAGGGGGCAAATACAAATTTCGCGCCATCGTCGACACCGATGGCAACCTAGAATGGACACCTGGCGACTACTGGCTGGGGCGACAACCCGAGCGAGTCATCTTTTTTGAGAAGACCCTCGAACTGCGCGAGAACTGGGATATGGAAGAAAAGTGGGCGATAAAAAATTGAGAATTGAAAACTTATCGAATTGAAAATTGAAAATTGAAAATTGAGAATTGAGAATTTGGCTGCCGCATAAACATTAAACTTTAAACTGTAAACTCTAAACTTTAAACTTCGCTCTAATATTACATATGACTGAATTTTACCAAATAGTCTCTATGTCGCGTCCTTTCAGGACGCTGAATAAAATCAGTCAGATATAGCATAAGAGCGTTAAGAATTAAAAAATAAAAACGCTTCAATCTTGGAAAAGAAACTGTTGTCGGGACTATTCTGGGTGCTACTGCTCAACCTGCTCATCAAACCCTTCTGGTTTTTGGGCATCGAGGTGGGCGTGCAGAACGCCGTTGGTGCCGAGCAATACGGTTTCTACTTCGGTATCTTCAACCTTGCCTATATCTTCAACATATTGCTCGACCTAGGTATCACTAACTTCAACACCCGCAACATCGCCCAACATCCCCACCTCATCAGCAAGCACTTCCCTTACCTGCTATCCATTAAGTTGCTGCTGCTGGCGCTATATATGGTGGTGACATTCAGCACGGGACTGTTGCTCGGATACCACTCGCGGCAATTCTATCTGCTGGCATTCCTTTCCTTCAACCAGTTTCTCAACTCGTTTATCCTCTATCTGCGTAGCAACTTCGAAGGGCTGCTGCTATTCAAGTGGGACAGCGTGATTAGCATCCTCGACCGCGTCATTATGATAGCCATCTGTGGTGCGTTGCTGTGGCTGCCACAACATCCTGCGTTCAAGATTGAATACTTCGTATACGCACAGACTGCTGCCTATCTGCTCACCGCCTTGATGGCACTAACCGTGCTAGTCAGCAAAACAGGCTTCGGCCGACTGCGGCTCTCCCGACCCTTTACGCTCGCCATACTCAAGCAAAGCCTTCCCTTTGCCCTATTGGTACTGCTGATGGCCTCCTACAACAGGCTTGACCCCATTCTGCTACAGAAACTGTCGCCCACTGGATTGGGCGACTACAATGCCGGAATCTATGCTTCCGCTTTCCGCCTACTCGATGTCCTCACTATGGTAACCTACTTGGTCAGTGTCCCCTTGCTGCCCATCTACGCCCGACTCACTAAGTCACCTACCACCGAACTCGCCTCCACCACCCGCATCGTCACCTCGCTGATGCTGGTCTACTCCATCACTGCAGCCATCACCCTCGCCAGCATGGACACCCAACTAATGGAACTCCTCTACACCGACCACATCGATGAGTCTGCCACCGTATTCAGTATACTAGTCTACGGCATCATCCCCATCTCCATGACCTATGTCTTCGGCACCCTGCTCACTGCAGCAGGCCGCCTGCGACAACTCAACACATTTGCGCTCTGCACCCTGGCCATCAACATTCTTATCAATGTTTTTTGCATTCCCCGCTGGGGAGCCTTAGGGTCGGCATGGGCAAGCCTTGTGGCGCAAAGCTTCATGGCCATCACGCAGTTATGGGCAGCCATAAAAATTTTTCACCTCCGCCCATCCTGGGGCTACATACTAAAAATAGTATTCTTTACGTTATCTATAACGAGCTGCACCCTGCTCACGCCATCAGACCATGCCTGGTGGTTGCGACTGACTATAGTCGGCATTGTTGCCCTAGTCTTGGCAGTGTTGCTCAAACTTATTGACATCAACGAACTAAAGACAATTATAAACAACCAAGAACAACAATGAAAAAATCTTACATCTTCCCCGGTCAGGGAGCCCAATTCGTTGGAATGGGCAAAGACCTATACGACAACAACGCCCACTGCCGCGACATGTTTGAGCGCGCCAACGAGATTATCGGCTTCCGCATCACCGACCTCATGTTTGCCGGCACCCCCGAAGACCTGAAGCAGACCAAGGTGACCCAACCCGCCATCTTCCTCCACAGCACCATCCTCGCCGCCTACATGGGCGACGACTTCAAGCCCGACATGGTGGGCGGACACTCCCTCGGTGAGTTCAGTGCACTCGTCGCCGCCGGTGCCATGGCTTTTGAAGATGGCCTGCGCCTAGTCATTGCCCGTGCCAACGCCATGCAAAAGTGCTGCGAACTGCGTCCCTCCACCATGGCCGCCATCGTCAAACTCGACGACAAGACCGTTGAAGACGTCTGCGCCGAGATTACCGCCGCCGGCGAAATCGTCGTCCCGGCCAACTACAACACCACCGGCCAGCTGGTCATCAGCGGCACCGTCGAAGGTGTTGCCAAGGCTTGTGAGAAGTTGAAGGAGCTCAAAGGTCGCGCCCTGCCGCTGGCAGTAGGCGGTGCCTTCCACAGCCCCCTGATGGAGCCTGCACGTGTCGAGTTGGCACAGGCCATCGATGCTACCCAGTTCCACACCCCCATCTGCCCTTGCTATCAGAACGTCTGCGCCCTGCCCGTCAGCGACCCCGAGACCATCAAGCAGAACCTCAACAAGCAGCTCACCGCTCCCGTCCGCTGGACTGCCACAGTGCAGAACATGTTGGCTGACGGTGCCACCGAATTCATCGAAGTCGGCCCCGGCACCGCCCTTCAAGGCATGGTCAAGCGCATCAACCCCGATGTCAACGCGCACTCGGCCTAATTGAAAAGTAAACACTAAAAGGTAAAAACTAAAACCACTCACCTACAATGCCCATAAACTCCTCCCGACCCATGAAACCAACGAAATCCATCAAACCGTTTTTCTTAGTTTTTAGTTTTTACCTTTTAGTTTCCATCACCCTACACGCCCAACTATACGTAGGGCTGCACGGCGGTATCACCCTGCCACAAGGGCTCTATGCCGAATCGCGCATGAGCGACAACGAATGGATGTTCACTTCCGGACACCAACACCAAGGCGGAGCCGGACGAGGTTGGGATGCAGGACTCGACATCAGTTTCGCCATGCCTTTCCATCCCGCCCTCGAGGCAGTGTTTGCTGCCGACTTTATGCAGGGTGGCCCTAATCGCGACGTGCGGGAATACTACGAACTCAGCTACGCCCGCCGCTACAGCCAATGCAGCCTCTATGAGATGAAACTCCCCCGCCTCCGCAACATCACCTTATATCTAGGACTCCGCTACCACTACCCCATTGCCAACGCTATCGAGCTCTACGGCGAGGCGCTTGCCGGAATCAACCACCGCATGATCACCGACTGGATTCTCACCTTCACCAAAGAGCCTTGGACACCCCAAGAAGACCTAGACTATCCCGAGTATAACAACATCGACATCCACTCCTATGCATCGGCCACCACATTCGCCTTTCGCCTAGGGGCGGGCTTCGTCTTCAATAAGAAAGTCACGCTAGGCGCCAGCTTCCAGATGCTGGGCAAAGCCCCTCTGGCGTGGGACCGTACCGTCACCACACGCTACGATGTATACGGTGAAATCAGCGAATACACCGACCGCACCCATACCGACTACACCGACCTTAACCCCACGCTTGTCCTCGTGCAGCTAGGCTACCGCCTCAACCCTTTCAAAGGTGCCCGCCATGTGCAAGACTGGTAATTATGAAGTGGCCTGTGTTTTTGTCACCCGTGACCTGTGACACAAGCGCATTCGTTTCACATGTCACAAAAGTACACAGGTCACTAGTCACAAAAAAACAATCTTCAATTTGATATGAAACACATCTTAGTTCTTAGTTCTTACCTCTTACTTCTATTCGCCGCCATCCCGAGCCAGGCATGCACCAATTTCCTACTTTCGAAAGGCAGCACCACCGATGGCAGCACCATGATCACTTATGCCGCCGACAGCCATACCCGCTATGGCCAACTGCGCTACCACGCTGGCGGCACCCATCAACCGGGCGAAACCGTCAAGCTCTACAACTACGGGAGCCTCAAGTTCCAAATCGAAATCCCGCAGGTGCCCTACACCTACCGTGTAGTGGGTTTCATCAACGAGTGCCAGTTTGCCATGGGCGAGACCACCTGGGGCGGCATCGAACCCCTCTCAAAAGGTAACGCCGAGGGCATCGACTACGGCAACCTCATCTACCTCACCCTCCAGCGCGCCCGCAACTGCCGTGAGGCCATCAAGGTGATGGCCGAACTGGTGGCCACCTACGGCTATGCCGACGGGGGCGAGACCTTCTCCCTCTGCGACCCCGAGGAGGTGTGGCTCTTCGAGATAACCAGCAAGGGCGCTGAGAAAGGTGCCGTGTGGGTGGCGCGTCGTGTGCCCGAAGGCTATGTGAGTGCCCACGCCAACCAAGCCCGCATCACCACCTTCCCACAAGAGCCTGCCCGCTGGAAAAAGAACGACCCACACCCCGCCATCAGCAGCCGCCATCTCAGCCACATTTTTCAACCCGAAGTGGAATGCGTCTACAGCGAGGATGTCATCACCTTTGCCAAGAAGAACGGCTATGCCGCCTACGCAGGAAAACCCAAGCACACCGACGCCGACTTCTCATTCGCCGACACTTACAATCCCCTAACCTTCTCTGGCCTCCGCGCCTGCGAGGCTCGCGTCTACGCCATGTTCAACCGCGTGGCCGATGGCATGAGGCAGTATGAAGCCTTCGCCATGGGCGACCCCACAGCCAAGCGGCTGCCCCTATGGATTCAGCCTAACCATAAGATAAATGTACACGAAGTGATGGAACTGATGCGTGACCACTTCGAAGGCACCCCCATGGACATGACCCAGGACGTGGGCGCAGGCCCCTTCCACTGCCCCTACCGTTGGCGTCCCATGGAGTTTGAGGTCGATGGTAAGAAATACATCCATGAACGTGCCATCTCCACCCAGCAGACCGGCTTCAGCTTTGTTGCCCAATGCCGTCGTTGGCTGCCCAATCCCGTGGGAGGTATCATCTGGTTTGGCGTCGACGATACCTACAGCACCTGCTACTGCCCCATGTTCTGCTGCATCGACAGCGTGCCCCTCTGCTTCCGCGAGGGCAACGGCTCCATGAGCCAGTACTCCCCCACCGCTGCCTTCTGGCTCTTCAACCGCGTGAGCAATTTCTGCTACTTGCGCTACGATGCCATGATACAAGATGTCCGCACCTGTCAAAAAT
>JAEEGF011772776.1_pt1 | contig 30322 bp, 26 predicted proteins | sample 9134171 | NCBI WGS metagenome assembly JAEEGF01 (sample SAMN16246542, study PRJNA631951) | gut metagenome | biome: gut microbiome; feature: rumen; material: AP-attached | host: Bos | place: Iran: Karaj | collected 2018-10 | reverse complement strand
GGTTTCTTGCCGTTGCCGGCCTTTATCATCTTGTACTGGAGTCCGGACTCTGTGGTCATCACGCCAGCCGCCTTCGAGTTTGTCGCCAAGAAGTTTGTGTTCTTGGTCTTCCATGCGTCATTCTTTTTCTTCATCTCCGCAGCGAAGAAAGTCGAAGAAATCGAGTCCGCCTGGCGCTTGCTGAAGATTACAGAATCGCCGCTTATGGCTTTAAGGAACGCCTCGGCCACAACTTTGTTGTTCTGCTTGTTGTCGAGGAATCTCTCAAGCAGCTGTTTCTTCACATCAACGCCGACACTGACTCCGACTGCGTAGCTCACGCTGTCCATCGTGCTTGTCAGCACTACGTCGTTGCTCTTGACTGCAGAGTTCTTCTTCTTTGCGCATACGCCTGCAGCCATCGCCAATACCAGTAAAATGCAAGTTATCTTTTTCATGCTTATTGTTTTTCTGTGTTATACAATATCCAGCAGCTCCACATCGAATATCAGTGTTGAGTATGGAGGGATGGAACTTCCTGCTCCGTGCTCGCCGTAGCCCAGTCTGTAAGGGATGTAGAGTCTCCACTTCGAGCCTACAGACATCAGCTGCAGCGCCTCTACCCATCCGGCTATCACCTGGTTCACACCGAACACGGCAGGCTCGCCTCTGCGGTATGAGCTGTCGAATACCGTTCCGTCTATCAGCGTTCCCTCGTAGTGGCACTTCACCTTGTCAGTGGCCTTAGGCTTAGCGCCGTCGCCGGCTGTGAGTATCTCGTACTGCAGTCCCGAAGGCAGCACAGTAATCTCCTCGCGCTTAGCGTTGTTGTCGAGGAAAGTCTTCTCCTGCTTCGAGTTCTTCGCCTCGGCGTCAGCCTGCAGCTTAGCGAAGAAGCTGTTCAGTTCCTGCTGAGCCTCCTGGTTTGTCATTTCCTGGTCCTTTTTCTCCATCGAGTCCTTCACTCCCTTCAGAAATTTGTCCCACTCAAGTTTGTCGATACCTGCGTCCAAAAGATTGTTGCCAATATTCAGACCAAGTGCATAGCTTACTTTATCCATTTTTGTTTCCTGTTAATATGTTCGTAAAAGCATATAAAATAGTGCGAATATACTATTTTCACACATTGGTATAGACACATAGGTCTTATTTTTTCAAAAAACTTTATTTTATGCCTCTTATATGTATTTCTATACGCATATTTTTGATAACTTTGTGACCTAAAAATATTTTTTAATAGCATAAATGGCTGACAGTAAAAAAATTAAATCCGCCCTGATTTCCGTGTTCCACAAGGACAACGGACTTGACAACATCGTGAAGAAACTGCACGAGGACGGTGTGACACTCATTTCAACTGGTGGCACTCAGAGTTTCATCGAATCGCTTGGCGTACCTTGCCAGGCAGTGGAATCACTGACAACATATCCTTCTATCTTGGGCGGAAGAGTCAAGACTCTGCACCCAAAGATATTCGGCGGTATCCTCGGCAGAAGAGACGAGCAGGGCGACCAGGAGCAGATGAAGCAGTACGAGATACCTGAAATAGACCTCGTTATCGTGGACCTCTATCCATTCGAGCAGACTGTCGCTTCAGGCGCTGCAGAACAAGACATCATCGAGAAAATCGACATAGGCGGTATCTCTCTCATCAGAGCCGCTGCCAAGAATTACAAGGACGTGGTTATCGTAGCCTCACAGGCACAGTACAAGCCTCTTCTTGACATCCTCGAGAAGAACGGCGCACAGACTACGCTTGACGAGAGAAAGTTCTTCGCAAAGGAGGCTTTCGCAGTGTCATCAAACTACGACTCACACATCTTCAACTGGTTCGACAATAACGAGGAGTCCGCTCTTCGCATCAGCTTGAACAATCCTACACACCTTCGCTACGGCGAGAACCCTCACCAGAAGGCTGTGTTCTACAAGTTCGCAAACACAAAGCTGGAGCACACACTGGCTGGCTCACCTTGCCTGCAGGGAAAGGAAATATCATACAACAACATGCTCGACGCCGACGCTGCATGGAAGGCAGCAAGCGACGCATACAACTCAGTAGAGAACGTGCCTAACAAGGTGGCTGTCTCTGTGGTTAAGCACTTGAACCCATGCGGACTGGCAGTGGCAAGTACTCCTATGAGAGCGCTGGAGCTGGCTTGGGCTGGCGACCCTGTGAGCGCATACGGAGGTATCGTATGCTTCACAAGCGAGGTTGACGCCGAGATAGCAAGCTGGTTCTCTGGCAAATTCATCGAAATCATAATCGCTCCTTCATACACAGACGAGGCTAAGGAAATCTTGGCTAAGAAGAAGAATCTCCGCGTACTGGTTACACCAATCAAGCCTGCTATCACAGGCGAGAAGCTGTATCGCTCGGTGAACGGCGGACTTCTGGTTCAGGACGAGGACGAAGGCATGGACACAGAATACAAGCCAGTGACAAAAAAGACTTTCAGCGAGAAGCAGATAGACTTGGCCAAGTTCGGCACACAGGCTTGCAAATACCTGAAGAGCAACTCAATGTCGCTCGTTTCGCTGGCTGACGACGGCTCATACTGGCTGACAGGCGCAGGCATGGGACAGCCAAACCGTATCGACAGCTTGCAGCGACTGACAATCCCACGCTTCAACTTGAAGCAGGGATGCAAAATCGAGGATTCAGTGCTTATCTCTGACGCGTTCTTCCCATTCAAGGACAGCGTTGAGGCATGCAACGAATACGGCATCAAATACATTGTGCAGCCGGGCGGCAGCATTCGCGACGAGGAGGTAATCAACTCTTGCGACGAGTTCGGCATCGCAATGGTATTCACCGGCAGAAGACATTTCAAACATTGATAAAGGAATTTTTGATAACCTTTTAAATAAACCATATGGGTCTATTCTCATTCACACAGGAAATTGCCATTGACCTTGGTACCGCAAATACCATTATCATGTGCAATGATAAGATTGTGGTTGACGAGCCTTCAGTCGTAGCGCTGGACCGTCGCACCGACAAACTTATCGCTATCGGAGAGCAGGCAAGGCAGATGCACGGACGTACACACGAGAACATCCGTACCGTTCGTCCGTTGAGAGATGGTGTCATCGCAGACTTCTACGCTGCTGAGCAGATGATTAGAGGCATGATAGCCATGATCAACAACAAGCCTCGCTTCTTTGCTCCTTCTCTTAAGATGGTGGTATGTATCCCCTCAGGATCTACCGAAGTGGAAATCCGTGCCGTGCGCGACTCATCTGAGCATGCCGGCGGCCGCGACGTGTACATGATATACGAGCCAATGGCTGCTGCCATAGGTATCGGCATCGACGTTGAGGCGCCAGAAGGCAACATGATAGTTGACATAGGCGGAGGTACTACCGAAATCGCAGTTATTTCATTAGGCGGTATCGTCTCTAACAAGTCTATCCGTATAGCAGGAGACGACCTCACAGAGGACATTATCGACTATATGGGACGCCAGCACAACATCCGTATCGGAGAGCGTACTGCCGAGCTCATAAAGATAAACGTAGGAGCCGCCCTGACCGAGCTTGATGATCCACCAGAGGATTATCTGGTACACGGACCTAACAGAATGACAGCCCTGCCTCTTGACGTGCCTGTATCTTACCAGGAGATAGCGCACTGTCTGGAGAAGTCTATCTCCAAGATTGAGGCCGCTGTGCTCAGCGCGCTGGAGGCTACACCACCTGAGTTGTATGCCGACATCGTGAAGAAGGGTATCTATCTGGCTGGTGGTGGAGCGCTGCTCCGCGGTCTGGACAAGAGACTTTCTGACAAGATCAACATACCTTTCCACATCGCAGAGGATCCATTGAGAGCCGTAGCAAGAGGAACTGGTATCGCTCTTAAGAACGTTGACAAGTTCAACTTCCTTATGAGATAATCAAATGCAATATTCAACAGGTAGAGGCGTGATTCGGTTCGCGTCTCTATCTTGTTATTATTCCACACAAGTAATTAACGACGACAAAGAACAGTGAACAACCTCATTAAGTTTTTCGTAAAGTACGGTATTTATTTCTTCTTCTTCGCGTTGGAGTTATACGCCATCATACTCATCGTGAATGGCAACTATTTCCAGCGCTCAGTGTTTTACCGCAACTGCAACGAGATAACCGGCGAGATATACAAAGTCGAAGAGGCTGTCACATACTACCTGAGCCTCAAGGAGGTGAACCAGGATCTCTCGAAGGAAAACGTGGAACTCAGAAACAAGGTTTTCGTTCTTGAGAACAAGCTGCAAAGCATGAAGAACAGCGGAGACTCGATAGCTCACTCTCCGCTTGACCCTAAACTCGAATACACTTGTCTGCAAGCGAAAGTGATAAACAACAGCACATCACAGCTGCAGAACTTCATAACACTCAACAGAGGAACAGAAAACGGCGTGAAGCCGGAGATGAGCGTTGTGTCGCCTTGCGGAATCGTGGGCATAGTCACAGCGTGCTCGAAGCATTTCTCGGTCGTGATGCCAGTGCTTAACCCTAAGTCGCAGATCTCTTGCAAGGTGAAGAGCAGAATGAACAAGGACACTGTAGCAACGATAAAGGACATCGGCTCGCTCGTATGGCACGGAGGCGACCCAAGATACGCCAAAATGAAGCAGGTGCCACGCCACGTCAAGATTAAGAAGGGCGACAGCATCGTGACATCAGGATACTCCGACTTCTTCCCAGAAGGCATAATGGTGGGAACGGTGCACGACTTCAAGACAGGAGAAGACGACAACTACTACGACATAGACGTTGAGCTCTCGGTGAACTTCAACAACCTGGCATACGTGCAGGTGCTTGACTACAAGCACAAGAAGGAGCAAGCCGACCTAGAGGCGTACGCAAGAAGAGACTCAACCAAGAAATAAAGCAAGCACCGCAAAGACAGGGAACTAATGAACGACCTTATAAAATACATACTGACCGCACTGCTGGTATTGGCTGCACAGATACTGATACTCAACAACGTAAACATCTACGGATACGGAACACCGCTTCTGTACATCTGGCTGGTGATAATACTGCCGAAGGAAATATCTCCGTACCTGACACTGCTGGTGAGCTTCCTGATAGGCGGATTCATGGATGTGTTCTGCAGCACGCCTGGACTGCACGCGTTCGCAACCACTGCGGCTGGACTCGCGTCGATAAAGACACTGCCGCTGTTCATAACCAACAACGACAACATAAACCACAACAAGTTCGTCCCATCCATAAAAACAATGGGAAACAACAAGTTCTTCAACTACACGCTTTTGATTGTCATACTTCACCATATACTGCTTTTCCTGATGGAGGCATTCTCGCTCGAGGCTTTCGGAACACTTCTGCTGAGAATGGTGACAAGCGTGATATTCACATTAATACTTATCATTGCCATAGAGTACTACAAGTACAAGGCAAGCGAAAAAAACAAGTAAAGCAGCGTGTCAGTAGAAAACGACAACCTCAAGGACAGAAAGGACGTGATAATCGGCTCGATGATTATCGTGTTCATCGTGTATGTGCTGCAGCTGATAAACCTTCAGATACTGAACCCAGAATACAAGCAGCACGCCGACAGCAACGCCTTCCTGAAAAAGACCAAGTTCCCTGCCCGAGGCCTCATCTACGACCGAAACGGAAAACTCCTCGTCTATAACAAGCCGGCATATGACGTGATGGTAATCATGAACGAGGTGCAGGAATTCGACACCCTGGACTTCTGCCGCGCAACCAACATCACAAAGGAAAAACTGATAAAGCTGATAAAGCGAATGAAGAACGAGAGAGGATACTCAAAGTACACTCCACAGGTTCTCATATCGCAACTGTCTATAGAAGAATTCGCCATACTGCAGGAAAAACTGTACAAGCTGCCTGGATTCTACATTCAAGACAGAACCTTGAGGGAATACACGTATCCATGCGCAGCCCATGCGCTGGGCTCGGTGGGAGAAGTGTCGCAGAGAGACATGGACAACGACCCGTACTACTCACGAGGCGACTATGCCGGCAAGAACGGCGTGGAAAAATACTACGAAAAGACGCTGAGAGGCGAAAAGGGCTACGAGATACTCCTGAGAGACGCGCGCGGACGACTGAAAGGCAAATATCAGGACGGAAAGCTGGATAAATCCTCGGTGCCGGGCAAGAACATAGAACTCTCCATCGACATAGACCTGCAGATGTACGGCGAGAAGCTGATGAGAAACAAGATAGGCTCGGTCGTGGCGATAGAGCCGCAGAGCGGAGAAATACTGGCGCTTGTGTCGTCGCCTAACTTCAATCCGTCGGACCTCGTGGGACGACAGAGAGGCGAGAACTTCAAAAGACTGAACAACGACCCTCTGAAGCCGCTCCTCGACCGTCCGCTTATGGCGAGATACCCTCCAGGCTCGACATTCAAAGTAGTGAACTCGCTCATATTCCAGCAGGAAGGAATCATAACACCGGAGACAAGATACCCTTGCCACCACGGATTCATATTCGGCGGACTGACTGTCGGATGCCACGGACACCCTTCGCCACTGGACATGCGCCACTCGCTTCAGACATCATGCAACGGATACTACTGCTGGGGACTGAAGGCCATGATGGACAGCAAGAAATACAAGAACGTGCAGGACGCATTCGAGACATGGAAAAGGGACGTCGTGTCGTTCGGATTCGGATATAAGACAGGCGTGGACTTCCCTAACGAGAACCGCGGATTCATACCAAATGCCGAATTCTACAACAAAAGATACGGCGAGAGAGGCTGGAAAGGTCTGACAATCATATCCATAGCCATCGGACAGGGAGAGATTATCGCCACGCCTATACAGCTGGCGAACTACGCTTCTGCGATAGCTAACCAGGGTTACTGGATAACGCCGCACATAGTCAGGAAGATAGAAGGCGAGCATATAGCCGACAGCCTGACAAAGAAGCATGTGACAAACGTGGACAAGAAATTCTTCGCCGCGTCGATAGACGGCATGGAGATGGCTGTGAAAGGCGGTACGGCGAGAGTGGCGCAGATGGACAGCATAACCGTATGCGCCAAGACAGGTACAGCGCAGAACCCTCACGGCAAGGACCACTCGATATTCATGGCATTCGCACCGAGAGAGAATCCTAAGATAGCGATAGCCGTTGTGGTGGAGAACGCAGGATTCGGAGCCACATGGGCAGGTCCTATCGCATCGCTGATGATGGAAAAATACCTCAAAGGCGGCATCTCACCTGCGCGCAAAGCCTTAGAGGACCGAATGGTAAACGCTAACCTCATACCATCAACCAAAACCCCAAGATAAAACCACATGACACAGCGACACGTAAGCATAACTAACATCATAGACTGGCCGACTATCATTGTTTACATAATACTTGTAGTCGCTGGATGGTTCTGCGTGTACGCGTCAAGCTACGAGTTCGACAACTCCAGCATGTTCGACTTCTCGCAGCAAGCCGGCAAACAGCTCGTGTGGATTATCTGCGCCGGCATCATCGGCATATCCATCCTGCTCATTAACTACCGGATATACAACACTTTCGCATACGTGTTCTACGGCGCCATGATTTTGCTGCTTATAGCCACGATATTCCTATCGAGGGACATCAACGGCTCGCACTCATGGCTTGAGCTCGGACCAGTGAGACTGCAGCCTGCCGAGCTTGCGAAATTCGCCACCAGCCTCGCGCTGGCAAAGGTGATGAGTGCCTACGACTTCAAGCTGCAAGGGCTTAGGAGCTACGCCAAGGTTATCGCGCTCATCATGCTGCCTATGGCGATAATCATCGCACAGAACGAGACCGGCTCGGCACTGGTATTCGCAGCCCTGTTCCTCGTGCTGTACAGAAAAGGCATGCCGGGCGTGCTCATCGTCTTAGGACTGCTCGCCGCCGCACTGTTCATATTCGTCATAAAATACGAGTCGGTATTCTGCCAGCAAGGCGACCGATGCAACCTCGGAATGCTCATCTCCGGCATTCTCATAATACTGACCACCAACATATTCATCTTTGTATTCCAGAGGGACAAAGAGCTGGTATGGAAGAACATAAAGGGCACGCTGGCGATAATATTCATCGCGGTGGTGACAAACTTCTTCATCACTGTCGATTATATATGGTTCGTGATTGCCGTGATTGTGTACACTGCGCTCGCGGCGTTCTGGAGGGCGATAAAAGAAAGAAGAAAGAGCTATGCGCTGATAGGACTGTTCGCGTTAATATCAGTCGGCTACTGCTACTCGGCTGACTATCTGTTCGACAACGCGCTGCAGGCTCACCAGAAGTCGAGAATCCTTGTGCTGCTGGGCACCGAGGAAGACTCGCAAGGCGCAGGATACAACGTGAACCAGTCGAAAATCGCCATCGGCTCTGGACAGTTCTTAGGCAAAGGATATTTGAAGGGAACTCAGACTAAGCTGAAATACGTGCCTGAGCAAAGCACCGACTTCATCTTCTGCACACTGGGAGAGGAGTTCGGATTCGTCGGCTCTACCATAATCATGGCGCTGTACCTGTTCCTGATGATAAGGATTGTCATAATCGCCGAAAGGCAGACCGAGGTGTTCAACCAGGTCTATGCCTACTGCGTCGCCGCCATTCTGTTGTTCCACTTCACCATAAACATTGGAATGGTAATAGGCGTGATGCCGGTTATCGGTATTCCGCTGCCGTTCTTCAGCTACGGAGGCTCGTCGCTCTGGGGATTCACTTTGATGTTGTTCGTGCTGCTGAAGCTTGACTCGACACGACTGGAGAGATAGCCTTAGTCAGACACAACTTCGTCCATCAGCACATCATGAGGCTCTGCCAGCGAGGAGATGTCCATCCGCTGGAATGAGAAGCAGAGACCTATCTTGTAGCAAGGCAATGACTTGAGCATACGATCGTAGAAGCCCTTGCCGCGCCCGAGACGGACACCGCCGTCCGAAAACGCCACACCCGGCACGATAGCCACATCCACATCGCCGACATAAGGCTCGCCCATAGGCTCCATGATGCCGAACGCGCCTGTCTCCATAGAGTCGTCGCCCGAATAGACACGGAGCTCAAGCTCATCGCCCAGCACCACCGGCAGCACTACTGTCTTGCCTGACGCGATGGCACGCTGCACAAGCGGAGTAGTGTCCACCTCGTCGGGAAGCGAGGCGTAGAGCAGCACCACCGACGCCGAGTCATACACCGGGTTGGACTCAAGGTTGGCACACACGGCGGCAGAAAGAGCCTTCAGCCGTTCGGCGCCATACTCCTTCTTGATGTCGCGAATATTTTTTCTTATCTCTTGTTTATTCATTGTCGTTTTCTTTTGCCTGGCGCATCCGCTCCATCTGGCGCTGCAGCTCAGAATGGTCCTCGTGCGATGTTATGGCTATATTGTAATAAGTCTGTCGCTTGGCGACCGGTATGTTGAAACGGTGTGTCTCACGCCTGTCAAGATTGCAGACCCAGAGGTCGGTGCTCTGCGAGAGAAAAAGGTAATTGTAAGCCAGCCGATTGGGCTTCTGCAGGGAAATCATCCAGTCCATCGTGCCCAGCACATCCTGTGTCGATAGAGTTTCTTTGGAGAACACATACAGCCCGAACTCCGAGAAATAACCATAAAAACCGTTCGCCACCTTAGCCACCTTGCTCTCGATTATGTGCTGCAGCGGCAACGCCCTCTCCCAATACTCGCGCTCAGCACGTCCTATGAGCTGGCCGTTGAGCACGAATCCGTATCCATAGGCATTGACGGAAGACGACACCTCGGACGGTACGTCTATAATCCTCTGCCCTGCCACGTCGTTTATCAGCTCATGCGCCTCCGCCTTGCCCTCGCGCATGGCACGCGTCACTTCGATGCCTATGCCGAGCGACGTGTCCTGCAGGTCGGGGCGGTCGCGGTTCACAAGTCCGGCATAATGCGCGCTGACCAAGTCCGCCAATGTCTCTTTGGCGTAACGCTCGAAAAAGCAAGTGTCATATTTAGGCAGAAGGTCACCGTTGCCGAATTTCTCCATATCTCAAAGCTTGATGTAAGCAAAGATAGAAAGAGGGGTGAGAAAAACAAAATCTCTTTTAATATTCAATTTGCTGGCAAAATGAAACTTTATCATGCCGCCATTCTATATTACGCTATGAGCATAAGAATAAATTATAATACAAAAACTTAAAATATAAAAAGTTCTATTTATTCAATAATTAACTTAACTTTGTGTGGCTTTTGACATGCAGAAATGCAACAAAAACAAAGAATACACAAAACATGAAAAACATTCCACTTGTCTCGTTCGCAATATTATTCTGCGTTGTTTTCGCATTCCCATCTTGTAATTATGAGAATAGTGACAAATGGCATTATCGTATCACAATACAAAACAACTCAGACAAAGCCATTACATATCAGGACTTTTACATATCGCCGGAAATTACTATTGCGCAAGCGCAAAGCATAGCCGCAAGCTATGCTGGCTACAGTATAAAGCCCGGGATGGCAGAAGATTTCGTGTCAAATGTCCCTGACCATTGGGAAGCTTTTTTTCATAATTTGCCTCCAACTGACACATTAGTGCTATTTATATTTGATGCGGATTCAAACAAAGCAAACATTGAGGAGCCATGCATTGTCGGTTATAAACTCACCTTGGATTTTTTGCGACAAATGAACTGGCATATTTATTATCCGCCAACTCCAGAAATGCGGGATATGGAAATGACACCTTCATACGAGGAGATAATCAACGGGAACAATTGACAATCAGCGCAGCCAAACATGATAACAAATGGTACAAGCGCGAAGCAAGCGCATACGGCAGAAGGCATTTCGGGGAAGAATGGTGGACTCCTTGGGTCAAAACAGCCAATCCAACAAAAGGTTTTTTAGGATACAAAGAATGAAAATTATCATGAAACAGCGAATCCTTGTTTGTCTTTCATGTATCTTCTTGACGAGTTGTCCAGAAGAATTCGATAGTGTAGGACACTTTTATATAAAGAACAACAGCAAAAGAGAGATTGTTACTTGTGTGTTAAAACAATACGACCACATTGGCGAAGAATATCCTCTTAAGTACAGCATACATGATTTGTATGATACTATTATACATACAGACATTAATGATTATGAATTCACAGCTATTGTACACAACGCGACTAAAGCATGTTTTTGGTGGGGGAAAGAGGAAAATATTGATTCAGACACAATAAGTGTTTTCATATTAGATAAAAATACATACGAGACACAGACATGGGAATCAATAGTTGAAAGCAAAGAGTTTTTAGCAAGATATGATATTCCTGCAAAAAAATATTTAGATAATTTCAACTTTAAGCACCCACTAACATATCCACCTTCGAAGGACATGGAAGGAATAATTGTAAGATCATATGAATAAACAAAACGGATGACGAATGGGATTTTTGGAAATATCCCAATGCAGATCCTCGCAGCATAAATCCTTATTATCCTAATAGTCCATACAAACCAAACATTTTTTAGCTGCATCAAATATGGAAAGAATAAAAATAGTCCTCACTATCATAATATTTTGTTCATTAACATCTTGTTATGAGATATTAGGACCTCAAATGCAGGTCGTATTATATAGGCTCACAAACAACTCCGCCGATTACATAGGATTCTCTTTTTATGCCCATGCAAAAGGAGATATAGACAATCAGAATTTCACGTGCATTAAAGTCAAAAAAGAAACAATAATGCCATTCGATTCCATCGGTGGCAGTTTGGATTTTTATGGCGAAGAGTCTAACTCATGGGTTGACTATTTCAACACAGAGAAAATAGATACTTTTTATGTCATTATATCTGCAACGCCAATAGAAGCAAAAGAAGGACAGAAGTATGATGCTTTGCCAGGAGGGAGTAATGTCTTGAAAATATACAAATACACCAAGGAGAATTTTCTTGATTATAATCCGAAAACAGACGCCGCTGCTTTTGTGTATCCATAAAAACAAATGGTACGAAAGGAACTTCACGACATTCTTAGATTATTATAAAAACAATGAAAAACATATTCTGGGCATTAGTTGCCGTATTGATGGCGCACAGCGCAACTGCGCAAGAGAAATATCCGCAGGGATTGTATATGAGTTTTGGAGAGATTGTCAGCAAATCGCCATCTGTGCAGACAGACTCCGTGAAAGTCGAGAGGAGGAATGTAGACGTGAATGGCGGCAACGACTACAAATTAATCTCGCAAAGCAAAACCATAAAAAAGACATTCAAGAATAAAGTCTGGGCGTATTCCGACGGCGACACTCTCTATGTCAACGGAAGAAATTTCAACGTGCAGCATGGATATGCTTGTGCTGTGGCAGACGGTCAGAAGTACCTCTCCATCTACGCCGCCACATCAGGCACTGCCGCCTCTACTGCGGCAGTGACATCAACCGTCGCTTTCGGTCTCATAGGAGCAGCTTTCATAGGTTCTGCCATGGCGGATGTCAGATACTATTACGCTATTGACAAGACCACAGGCAAGCTGCATCTTGTGACAATAAAATTCTTGAAAGAAGTATTGCCGGAGCGGAACAAAGAAGCATACGCCGATTTTCAGAAAGACTTAGAGATAATGGACAATGTTTATAATCCGAATCAAAAGAAAAGCGTAAAGAATGTAATAATCGGAAAATACGCAAGACTTCTTGACTAATTAAACAAAAAAACGCTTGAGGGTTCCTTCTCAAGCGTTTTTCATTTCCGAGCGAGTGAGCGGAGTCGAACCGCCCTCACAACCTTGGGAAGGTCGTGCACTACCGATGTGCTACACTCGCCTGCAAGGTCTCTTTATCCGCTGGCAAAGATAAAGAAAAAGTTGATTTCACGTAACCTCGCGGCAGAATAGTTATATTGACAGAAAACTCCTACATTTGCAGATAGTGCAAACAAAAAAAACGAGTAAAATGAAAAGAATCATCATAATGATCTGCGCTGCAGGAGCGCTGGCGCTGACATCTTGCGCGTCGAGACCAGACAGTCCTTACTACATCGACAAATCGACAGCCACCAACAAGTATGAGAAGAAAGTCATAAAGACATACAACAAGCTCGTGGAGAATTACACCAACGTGGTGAACGAGCCGCAGAACAACCTCTCGAACTGCGACATCAAGAAGTACGAGAAGAACCTGAAGAAATTCGCCGCAGCCACGAAAACGGCTGCTGAGAAAAAGAGAATCGGGCTAGGACTGATAAAAGACCTGAGCAAGAACACCATACTGCTGGGCAAGGACTTCGTGGAGAAGTTCAAGGAGTTCCTGCCTGCCAGCCCCGACTTTCTGAAGGTACCGGATTTGCTGAAAAAACTTTAATCGCCAGCGATGAGCTTTTCAAGGACCATAACCGCGCCGCTGAGAATCGCAGGCAGGAAGATAAAGAAGAACTTCCTCTATGTGAAGAACAACCAGGAGTGGAAGGACAAGCTCCACACCGTGATATTCGGCACCGACACGCCTGCCGGCAGAATGTTCGACGTGGTGCTGATAGGGCTCATCATCTTCTCGATACTCATCACCATACTCGAGAGCGTGGAATGGTTCAGAGTGCATCTGCACACGCTGTTCTTCGTCATGGAATGGGTGACGACGCTGTTCTTCACCGCCGAGTATCTGCTGCGCCTGTACTGCACCAACGACCCCAAGAAGTACGCGTTCTCGTTCTTCGGCATCGTTGACCTGCTCGCCACACTGCCGCTGTATCTGATGTTCTTCATCACGTCGGCGCAGTACCTCATAATACTCAGAGCCTTCCGACTGATAAGAGTGTTCCGCGTGTTCAAGCTGTTCAGCTTCCTGAAGGAAGGTCAGCAGCTCGTGGAGAGCATCATCGCGTCGGGCAGGAAGCTTTTCGTGTTCTTCTCCTTCGTGTTCATACTCACCATAGCCATAGGCACGATAATGTACATGGTGGAAGGCGACGTGCCGGGCTCGGAGTTTAAGAACATCCCTAACAGCATCTACTGGGCGATAGTGACGCTCACTACTGTGGGCTACGGCGACATAACGCCAGTGACCGGCATAGGCAAGCTGCTATCGGGCATCGTCATGCTGCTGGGTTACACCATAATAGCCGTGCCTACGGGCATCGTGTCCGTGGCGATGTTCAAGACCGTGAACGGCAAGAAAGTGATAGAATGTCCCAACTGCCACACCACCGACCACACCAAGGACGACAACTACTGCCGCCACTGCGGCTCGCCTCTGTACATACGCGAGGAGAACGAAAACGACACCGAGGAGAAAAACGAGGATACAAACACAGACAACATAAACAAAGACAATTAAAACAAAAAACAATGAACAAAATCTTAAAGGCATGCTTTTGTGGCATAATACTATGCACGATGAGCGCAAATGCGCAAGACACTATCAGAACAAAAAACGGAGAAACTATTATCGCTAAAGTAATAGAAGTCACAGATAGCAATATTAGATATGTTGACTTTGACAACCAGGATGGTCCTAACTTCAGTTCAAGCACAAGCAACATAGAATCCATAACATTCAAAAACGGAAGAACAAAAGAATTCAACGCTCCCGCACAACAAGCAACAAGCCAAAAACCGATAATACGTTCTGGCAACAAATACATATGCGACGGCAAGGTTTACAGAAGAACGGACTATGAAAACTTTCTGAAAAACACCTGCCCTTTGGCTCAAAAGGAATACACATCCGGCAGAAAGATAGCAAAAGCAGGCTGGGCATTATTCGGAGTTGGCGTAGGACTTGATGTATGTTTCAGTTGGTGGCTTCCATACTCTGGCATACCAGCATTAGCATGCGAAATTGCCTGCATACCGACATTAATTGTAGGATACAAAAGGATGCACAATAGTGCAGAGATATACAACGGTTCATGCTACAACAAAAACGGACAAAGTTCATATTGGAGTGTAAACGCAAGCAGTTACGGCATGGGGCTGGCATATAATTTCTAAATCATTATGAGTATGGGAAACGACATAATGATAAAAACAAAGGATATAAAGAAGAGCTTCGGCAGCCTTGAAGTTCTGAAAGGCATATCGCTGGAAGTGAAGAAGGGCGAAATCGTGTCGATAATCGGCCCGAGCGGCGCCGGCAAGACGACACTGCTGCAGATAATGGGCACATTGGACAAAGCCGACTCCGGCGAACTGCTCATCGACGGCACAGACGTAAGCAAGCTGAACGACAACAAGCTCTCCGAATTCAGAAACAAACACATCGGATTCATATTCCAGTTTCACCAGCTGTTGCCAGAATTCACCGCGCTGGAGAACGTGATGATACCGGCGCTGATAGCCAAAACGCCGAAAGACGAGGCTGAGAAACACGCCAAGGAACTGCTCGCATTCCTGCAGCTGACCGACCGTGAGCAGCACAAGCCAGCCGAGCTGTCGGGAGGCGAGAGACAGAGAGTGGCAGCAGCCAGAGCGCTGATAAACAACCCGTCAGTGATACTCGCCGACGAGCCTTCGGGAAGTCTCGACACCAAGAACAAGGAGGAACTGCACAAACTGTTCTTCAAACTCCGCGACGAACTTGGGCAGACTCTCGTAATCGTGACACACGACGAGCATCTGGCATCAATATCCGACAGAGTGATAGAAATGAAAGACGGTCAAATATCAAAATAACACGGCATGAGACTCAAAGGGCTTTTCGCGAACCACTCCATCTGGATCAAGGGCGTCATCATCGTCATGATGAGCATCATGGGGCTGTGCGTCGGCGGTGTGCTGGCTTACGCTGCCACGCTCGTCATAGGCCGCATCAGTCCGGAGATGGACAGTGTCTCGCGTCTGCTCATAGACCAAGCCATATTATCCACAGTCGCGTTCATCGTCGCAGGATGGGCGTGCATCAAGCTGCTGATTAAAGACAACAGAATTCTGAGACCTGGCAGAATGTCCATGACTGAAGTCGTGCTGCCAGCCATTTTTGTGATGGTATTTTCCATTCCGTTCATCAATCAGCTGGCGGCATGGAACGAAGGCATGACACTGCCGGAAAGCCTCGAGAAAATCGAGAAGCTGATGAGGGAATGGGAAGATTCCGCCAACGACATGACCATGCAGTTCTTCGAGCGCTCGTCGCTGACAAGCTACGTCGTCAACATCATCGTCCTGGCGCTGATACCAGCCATAGGCGAGGAGATGCTGTTCAGAGGCACGATACAGCAGTCGATGACCGAAAGCGGATGGAACAAGCACCTGAGCGTGATACTCACTGCGGCGATTTTCAGCGCCATACACCTGCAGTTCTACGGATTCCTGCCACGTTTCGCCTTGGGTGTGATTCTGGGCTACGCATTCCTGTGGAGCGGCTCGCTGTGGGTTTCCGCCTTGATGCACTTTGTCAATAACGCATTGGTGGTCACAGCCGCGTTCGCGATAAGCCGGGTCGGCTTGGCAGAGAGCACACAAAAAGGCATGAAGGAGATGGACAGCATAGGCACAGGCGGATACATCACTCCGGGCGTCAGCCTTCTGCTCATAGTGATTATGATGCTGATTATAAGAAGATATTATCAAAAGGCGAGAGCCTGACCGCCTTTACCCTCCGAAATCAAGTTTGAGCTGCTGCGGCAGCAATGCGAACGACATGCGGTGATGCGGCGACGCTCCGTGCTCGGCTATGGCTGCGCGATGCTCGGTCGTAGGATAGCCTTTGTTCTTGCGCCACAGATACTCAGGGAAGTCGGCGTCGATGGCGTTCATATAGTCGTCACGATATGTCTTGGCAAGCACCGACGCCGCCGCGATGGACATATACTTGCCGTCGCCCTTGACGACCGTCTGCGACTTCACATCACGATACTGTTTGAATCTATTGCCGTCCACGATTATGAACTCGGGGCGCACCGACAGCATATCGAGCGCGCGGTGCATGGCGAGTATCGATGCGTTCAGGATGTTTATCTCGTCAATCTCACGGGCTGTGACTATGCCCACGCCCCATGCCAAAGCCTCCTTCTCGATTATCGGGCGCAGCTTGTAGCGCTGGCGTTCGGTCAGTTGCTTGGAGTCGTTGAGCAGCGCATTGCTGAAGTCGGGCGGAAGCACTACCGCGGCAGCGAAAACCGGACCTGCGAGACAGCCTCTTCCCGCCTCGTCGCACCCAGCCTCAACGACCTTGCCATCAAGGAAAAAGTTCTTCAGCATAGCGTCTATTTTTCGTCGTAAACAACACTCAGCACAACCTCGCCGACCGACTGGAGCGTCTGCGCCGACACGTTGGACATATTGTCCTCGACCGTATGCCAGAAATGCCCGAAGCCCGACTCGCTGTAGTGGATAATATCAATCGTAGGTATGCCGGCTATCTGGTTTATCTGCACATGGTCGTCGGTTATGCCGCCAAGCCGTTTATCGAGAAACAAGTCCGACTTTCCGAGACGGCGAGCTTTCGACCACACCTTGTCAACAATTCCGGCAGCATACTCCATAGAGTACATCTCCTTAGGGAACGACGCCATCGGCGAGCCCACCATGTCAAGCAGTATGCCGAAGCGAGCCTTGTAGCCGTTAGCCGCAGCCTCTGTCGCCCACACTCTCGAGCCGATGCACCAAGTGTCGGGGTTGTACTCCTCCGCTTTCTCGAACTGCGGCGTGCCATAATCCTCCACATCGACAAAAAGTATATCCACGCCCACAGAAGCCGGTTTCACGGACAGCTGACGAGCCACCTCAAGAAGCACGCCCACTCCGCTGGCGCCGTCGTTAGCGCCATCGACAGGCTTGCGCCAATTCGCCTCGTCGGCGTCATTGTCGGAGAACGGACGGCAGTCCCAGTGCGAGAGCAAAAGCACCCTGTCCTTCTTATCCGGCGCGAACGACGCCATTATGTTGCGGCATTTATATGACTTGCCATCGTATGTCTTAACGTCAGAAATCTGCTCCTTCACCTCAGCGCCGTACGATTTGAGCTTGCCTGCTAGCCAGTCGCCGCACTGCGTGTGTGCCTTGGAGCCAGGAACACGAGGACCGAAATCAACCTGCTTTTTCACAAAAGAATATGCCGAGTCGCCTGAAAATGCCGCAGGGACATCATAGTCGCTTTTCGCGGATGGCTGCACATCCTTCTTTTTAGAACACGAAACTATCGAAGAAAAAGAAACGAGGAGCAAGAGCGCCGCCACGTTTCGGAAAAATCTATTCATTGGGTTTTTAGCGCTTTATTAGAGTCAAATATAAAGATTTTCCACCTATTTTTATTTCGATTTTTCCCTGATTTAAAAAAAACATTTATCTTTGCGAGCACTTGCGGAAATAGCTCAGTGGTAGAGCACGACCTTGCCAAGGTCGGGGTCGCGGGTTCAAATCCCGTTTTCCGCTCTTTTTTTATTTTATAGGGTCGCCTCGATGGTGGAATCGGTAGACACGCAGGACTTAAAATCCTGTAATCATTGCGATTGTGCGGGTTCAAGTCCCGCTCGAGGTACAGATTAGGCTGATAAGCGATTATCAGCTTTTTTCTTTTCCTGCAGCGAGCCCCTTGCGCATACTCCAAAACAGACGGCAACGAAGACAGTCCTTTCGCTCGCAGTATTCACGTTTGAGTTGTATCAGAGCCTGAGATTCGAAGGCGGACGACGCATCCACGCCGTATGACCGCCAGCCTTCCACAATCGAGTTAGACTCTGCCGGCATCTCCTGAAGTATGGCTGTAGCCTTTTCCTCCAGCCTGCTGTCTGTGTGGCTACGCCCATAAATGAAAAGTATCGGTGCTATGGCGTTGATTATAATGCTGTCTATCGACGACTTTCCGAGTCTCAGTCCGCCGAAGTGCACCGCCTTTATGTCCTTGAGCTGGGCGCGCATATAGTCAAGTGTCGGATTTTCCACAAACTTGGAAATGAGGTGCGTGGCATTGCAGAGTATGTAAGCCAGCTGGTCTATCCTGACCCAAGGCAGATTGGACGGACGCAAACGGCCGGTTTTCCACTGTTCACGGCGCATAGGGACTAATCCGAACTTAGCTTTGTAAAACGAGTAATCGCGAGTGAACTGCGAGAAAAGGCTTTCGTCGTCTATTATCGATTCCGACAGCAAAGAGCTCTGTCCGAGCAGCATTGCCGCCACATGGTCTATGTCGTCGTTGTGCTTGAGGATGCACTTAAGAGGCGTAGCGCACGCCAATGCCTCCATCGCCTGCGAATTAGTACCGAAGCCCAGCGCACGGGCTATCGACACGTACATGACCGAAGCCCAGTCGCCGTCGGTGGTCTGCAGCACATTCTTGAGCCGCGACGTCTTAGTTTCCATACGCTGCACAAGGCACGAGTCGAGCCACGAGTGCATGGTGAAACGGTCGATATAACCGATTCTCTCGGCGCACGGAATCCATGCTTTCGACGCTTTGTTGGCGTCATACAGCATCTCAATGTCTGCCGGTATCTGTATCTGCAGTTGGGGAATGACCTCGCCATTGGTGCGGCGCACACGCTCGTCGCTCACACGCACGACATGCAGCACAACAGAGTCATACGCCACATCCTTGTCGTGTCCGTGGTTGTACCAGTCGGAAGCCACGTCATGTATCTCGACATTGCCAGCCCACACGGTGCCGCCGATTTTTATCTTCGCATTGAAAAAGTCCGGGCCGGAGTTAGTGTTCAGCAGCCCCTGGTCGATGACCTCGACGTCCTCGCCGTCAACAGTCTTCAGCCCGTCCGTAGGGAACAGGCGCAATTGCCAGACATACTGAATGAGTTTCTCCTCCATCGGCAGGATTTATAGCAAGCCAAACTTGTAGTTCTTCTTCTGCCAGAATTCTATGGCTCTCGGCAGCACTGCCAGCATGTTCTTCTCCGCCTTTTTGGAGTCGTGGAATACGACAATCGAACCGCCACGGCAATACCAGTGAATGATGCGGAAAACCGTGTTTGGCGAAAGATGTCTGTTGTAGTCTCGTGTTATGACATCCCAGAACACCACACGATACTTCTTCTTGAGTTCACGGAACTGGCTCGGCTTTATGCGGCCATACGGAGGGCGAACCAAATCACTGTGAATCAGTTCGTCCGCCTTTGCCACATTGCGCATATAGTAGCCTGTTGATGTATCGAAACCTTTTATATGGTTATAAGTGTGGTTGCCCACATGATGTCCACGGCGAATGACTTCCTGAAAAACCTCAGGATGCTTGTGCACATTCTCGCCAACGCAGAAGAAAGTCGCCTTCACTCCGTAATGGTCCAAAATGTCAAGCACCTTAGGCGTGACATCAGGGTCTGGTCCATCGTCAAAGGTGACGTAAACGGTCTTCTCCTTGCTCTTGATGCGCCACAAAGCGCCCTTGTAATAGAACTTCAGTAATATGAACGGCCTTTCTATGAACATCTCTCGCCGTTAATAAACGTTCTTCTGATAAACCGGTCCGTACTTCTCGAGTATGTTGTCGCGTCCGTGCTGCTGAGAGAAGCTGAGCACAGAGCCAAGCACTGCAAGGCTATGACCCAAATCGTCGCGAACGGACTTCTTCATGCTTGAGTTTCTCAGCGAGTTGAACCAAGTGATGTTCTCCACCTCGCCGTCCGCCACAGCCTCCATTATGGCGTCGCCCTTGGCTGTCTGACCGAGCTGGTAATACTGGTCGGCAAGATAGATGGAAACGTAGTCGTGAGGAACGGTCGTGGCTGGTATGACCTTCATGCAGTAGTCGAGCGCCTTGAGTGCCTTGTCTTTCTTTCCCTCGTTTATGAGCGCCTCGACCAGACGGTTGAACATGAGTCGGAATGTGCGGCACATGCGCAGGTTGTTCTCGTCGAGGTAAACGTCAGGATTCTCGATGCCGCCCCAACGGAACTTGTTCATCATGTTGTCGTACATGATGTCGGTGTTCACACCCTTGGAAACGGTGTCGGCATTCATAGGTATGATTCTGTAGGCAAGACCTTCGAGCTGGAAGTTGTTCTGCAAGCCGAGGTAATAGCTGTCGCCAACAGTCACCGCGAAGTAGATTGGTCTTTCCCAGTTATTGCGCGCGAGCATTTCGTAAATCATCTCCTCATGCTTGTAGAGACGTTCTGGCAACTTCACATCCAGACGGTCGAGGAGCTTCGACGAATCCTTTACCCAAGGGTTCTGAGCCATGTACTTGCTCTTGTCCACAGGAACGTAAGCGTTCTGCGCCGGACAATATGCGATGCCGTCGGTCAGAAGGCTGTCGTTAAGCACGAACTCATCTATAAGATACTTCAAGTCCATAGGTTCCTCTATCATGTTCTTGCAATAGAGCAAGTCGCGCGAGCCTTGCACATACTGGTATCTCTTCCATGAGATAGGCAGCGGCTCGGAATCGTAAGCCTGACGGCGCATCTGGTCGATGTACCAGTCGGTCTGCAGATAGCTCAGGTTGCAGACACGGACGTCGGTTCTCACGCCTTCCACCTCCTGCAGATACCACAGAGGGAATGTGTCGTTGTCGCCGTTGGTGAATATTATCGCGTTAGGCGCGCATGATATGAGGTAGTTGTATCCGAAGTCGCGGCAAGTGTAACGGTTCGAACGGTCGTGGTCGTCCCAGTTCTGGCTTGCCATCTGCACAGGAACGAGCAGACATGCCACAGACGCGACGCATGCGCTGACCTCAGGCTTCTTCACAAGCTTGTTGATGAGCGACATAATGCCCAGCATGCCAAAACCTATCCATATAGCGAACGCATAGAACGAGCCGGCATAAGCATAGTCACGCTCACGAGGCTGATATGGAGTCTGGTTAAGGTAAAGCACGATGGCAAGACCCGTCATGAAGAACAGAATGAAGGTCAGAAGGAATGATTCCTTGCCCTTCTTGCCGTTTCTGAGCTGCCAAATCAATCCGATGATGCCGAGCAGAAGCGGAAGCATGTAGTAAACATTTCTGCCCTTGTTCTCCTTCATCTGGGTTGGGAGTTTGTCGTAGTCGCCCTCCCAGATGCTGTCGATGAACGGAATGCCAGTCAGGAACATGCCCTTGTCTATCTCGCCGTAGCCCTGGATGTCGTTCTGGCGGCCGGAAAAGTTCCACATGAAGTATCTCATGTACATGTACATTATCTGATAATCGAAGAAGAACTTCAGGTTAGAGCCGAACGTAGGGGCAGAGCCTTGGAAGCTTCGTCCTGCGTTCTCGTACTCGAAATTCTTCATGTCGTCGCCGCTCCAAGACTTGTAAGCCGAAACATGGCTGCCCTGCGAGCTGTACATACGAGGGAAGAGCGTGCAGAACTGCTTGACGTACTCGTACTTTCTCTGCTTGTCTGTTATGATGTACTGGTCCTTCTCGGCGGCATCGACTTTCTCCTTCTGGCTCCATACGTTGTCGCCCTCCTTGATGGATGGTCGGATGGAGTTGTCGCCGGCTGGAATCCACTTGATTTCAGCGTTGTAGTATGGTCCGTAGAACAGAGGACGATCGCCGTACTGCTCACGGTTGAGGTAGCTCTTTAGGCTGAACACGTTGTCCGGAGAGTTCTGGTCCATAGGAGGATTCGCCGCAGAACGTATCACGATAACAGCGAACGAAGAATATCCCACTGCAATGACTGTGGCTGCCACAAGAATCGTGTTCATAAGGCTCATCTTGAAACGCTTGCTCATGGCGAACACCATCACTGTGAGCGCGATGATTATGATTACGCCGAGCAATATGCTGCCTGCGATGAACGGCATACCCATGAGAGAAACACCGAGCACGAAGAGCACTCTCGCCAGTTTGTCATGCTTGCCTGTGTAAGTCATGTAAATGCCCAGTCCGAGCACCAGGAACAGCAACACGAGGAAGAATGCGAAACCGGTATTGAAGCTTAATCCGAGCGAGTTGACAAAGAACAGCTCGAACCATGAGCCCACCATCACGATGCCCGGGATAATGCCGTACATCATGACGCCAAGAACAGCGAACGACACGAGCAGAGCCGCGATTGTGCCCTTGACTGTAGGCTTGAACTTCTTGAAGTAATAAACCAGAGCTATGGCTGGTATGGCCAAAAGGTTGAGCAGATGGACACCGATGGACAATCCCATCAGGTAGGCGATGAGTATAAGCCAGCGGTTGGCGTATGGCTCATCAGCCACTTCCTCCCACTTGAGGATAGCCCAGAACACGACTGCCGTGAACAGCGAAGAAGATGCGTAAACCTCGCCCTCGACAGCCGAGAACCAGAACGTGTCGCTCCAAGTGTAAGCCAAAGCTCCAACCATTCCTGCGTCCATGATTGCCACGAGCTTGCCGAGGCTGTAGTTGCCCTCGGCGTCAGGAGTTATAACCTTCTTGGCGAGCAGCGTAATGGTCCAGAACAGGAAAAGAATCGTGAATGCGCTGGCAAGAGCCGACATCGCGTTCACCATAAGCGCCACATGCTCCACATCGCTTGCGAAAAGAGTGAAGAAGTGGCCCATGAGCATAAAGAACGGAGCCCCTGGAGGATGGCCTACGTCAAACTTGTAGGCTGTGGAAATGAACTCTGGGCAGTCCCAGAAACTTGCAGTTGGCTCCATTGTGCCGAGATATGTGAATGCGGCGATAGCGAACGCCAGCCATCCGAATATCCGGTTCCATAGTTTGAATTGTCTCATGCTTTTGTAGTAGCTATTTTGTTTTTCTGTTATTGACACATCGGGCTTGCCTCAAAGACAAGCGATTCCCTAAAATCTCACAAAGATAAGAATTTAAAGCACACTCATATTATAAATATGAGTAAGAATAGTTGTATGCCGATGATGTTAAGCGATACGCCATTGAGCATGGATTGACTGAAAGTGAAGGCGTAAATTTAAGTAACGAGGGCACATTCATGAAAGCACCTAATGGCAAGCCTACAAACTTGACCGAAAAACAATGTAGGTTAAGAGTTCTGTGGGAAAAATTTTGCGACATAAGGGGTTTGACAGTTCTCTTTTAATTCCAAAACTTAAAGACGTTTTTGACCAAAGCGTCCATATTGACAGCGAAACAGAACAAGAAAAAATGGGTCACAAGAAACATCCCAATTTCAAAGGATACCATCATTATTTGGGCAAAATCATTTGGAGTCAAAGGGAGTATTATGTGCGTTTTACCCTACAAGAAATAAAAACGAGACGTAAGGACATAATTTCAAGCCAGCTACACTCAACTTATGTAAGCGATATAGAAATATATAGCACCGACAATCGTGTAAACACTGGCAATACCCCAGCAACTGCGAAAGTCGATGCTATCAATACTGACGCTAAGCTAGTAGCTTTTTTTGAAAAAGCAAAAAATAAGAAAAAAAACATCAAAAATTATTGATGAAAATGGAGAACCCTTGGTGGTGTATCATGGAACAAATGCTGCCTTTACAAAATTTGATGAAAACTATCAAAAAAGAGGACAGTTTGATTATGGATTTTACTTTACTCCAGATACAACCATTGCGGAGAGATATGGTAGATGGAGACAGCTTTGAGAGCACGGCTGAGGACTGGGAAAGAGAATCAGACCAACAATTCATAACCCCGCAAGGTCAAGTCTATGGCTATGCAACTCCTGAAGGAGCTATATATCTTGATGAGAGAGTGACAAAAAAATCCCGAACTTGCGTTCGGGATTTTTTTATCAAAGCATGTCCTCCTGGACAACCAGATTGTCTATTATGAAGTCTTGACGGCTCGGCGTGTTCTTGCCCATGTAGAACTCAAGGACATCGCCAATGAGGTCGCCCTTCGCCATCTTTACCTGGTCGAGTCGTATCTTGTCGCCGATGAAGCCCTTGAACTCATCGGGCGATATTTCTCCGAGACCTTTGAATCGCGTTATCTCGGGGTTCGGCTTCAGTGCCTCGATAGCTTCGAGCCTTTCGTCTTCGGAGTAGCAGTAGCGGTCGTCAGCACCGTTCTTGCCTGTCTTACGCACACGGAACAGCGGCGTCTCGAGTATATAGACGTGTCCCCTCTTCACAAGCTCCGGATAGAACTGCAGGAAGAACGTGAGCATAAGCAGACGTATGTGCATGCCATCGACATCGGCATCGGTGGCGATTATCACCTTGTTATAGCGCAGCCCGTCGAGTCCGTCCTCAATGTTAAGCGCCGCCTGCAGCAGATTGAACTCATCATTCTCGTAAACCACCTTCTTGGAAAGTCCCCAGCTGTTGAGCGGCTTACCGCGAAGACTGAACACCGCCTGCACGTCCACGTTGCGGCACTTGGTCAAGCTGCCGCTCGCAGAGTCACCCTCGGTGATGAATATCGAGCTGTTCTCCATCAGTTCGTTCTTCGCCTCGTCTTTCACACGCGTGTCGTTGAAGTGGTAGCGGCAGTCGCGCAGCTTGCGGTTGTGCAGGTTCGCCTTCTTGGCTTTCTCGCGCGCGAGCTTAGTCACTCCGGCAATCGCCTTTCGCTCCTTCTCGCTCTCCTGTATCTTGTGGAGCATCGTGTCGGCTATCTCCTGGTTCTTGTGCAGGAAATCGTCAACCTCCTTCTTTATGAAATCGCCCACGAACTTGTTCACGCTCACGCCGCTCAGATCGTAAGGTTTGCCCTCGCTGTCCTTGTCCGGCGCCATGTTAGCCGAACCGAGTTTCACCTTGGTCTGGCTCTCGAATGTAGGTTCAATGACGTTGATGGCGATGGTCGCCACGATGCCGCTGCGGATGTCTGACAACTCGAAGTTCTTCTGGTAGAAGTCCTTTATGGCGCGCGAAAGATGCTCACGCAGCGCGCTCTGGTGCGTACCTCCCTGAGTCGTGTACTGTCCGTTGACGAACGAATAGTAGTCCTCGCCATACTGGTCGGTGTGCGTGAAGGCTATCTCTATGTCTTCGCCCTTCAGGTGAACTATCGGATAAAGCGGCTCGGCTGTGTTGCGCTCCTGCAGCAGATCGAGCAATCCGTTGCGCGACACGAACTTCTGTCCGTTGAAGACGAGTGTCAGCCCGGTGTTCAGGTATGTGTAGTTGCGCAGCATCGTCTCGATGTAGTCGGTGTGGAATTTGTATGGTCCGAACACAGCCTCATCGGGAGTGAAGCGCACCATGGTTCCGTCGCGCTCGGTCGTCGGTTGCAGGTCGTATTCCTTGACAAGCTTGCCAGCCTCGAAATCGGCTTGCTTCACCTTGCCGTCGCGGAACGACCACACGCTGAAATTCGACGACAGGGCATTCACCGCCTTTGTACCGACGCCGTTCAGTCCGACCGACTTCTGGAACGACTTGGTATCGTACTTCGCACCGGTGTTCATTATCGACACTGCAGCCACCATCTTGCCTTGCGGAATGCCTCGACCATAGTCGCGCACCGTCAATGTGCGCTCGTCGAGCTTGATATCTATCGTTGTGCCGAAATGCATTCTGAACTCATCTATTGAGTTGTCAATCACCTCCTTGAGCAGCACATAAATACCATCGTCGGCGCTGTTGCCGTCGCCCAGCTTACCTATGTACATACCTGGACGCAAGCGCACATGCTCCAGTCCCTCGAGTGTGACAATGTTATCATCGGTGTACTCTGCCGCAGCGTTCTCCTGCGCTCCTCCGTTCAACAGTTCTTCGTCATTTGCCATGTCTTTCTCTCCTTTATATAATTAGTCCATTATTTATCTTATAACCAATATCTTGCCCGCTCCGCGAGCCTTGCCGCCGTTAGCCTCGGAAGCCATGACAGCATAAACACCGCTTGCCACACTGCGGCCGTCCACATTGCGCAGGTTCCATGTCGCTTCTCCGCCGTTTGCCACAGTCTGGCAGACGATGTTGCCTGCCGCGTCGGTTATCTTCACCACTGCCCCGTCCATAAGTCCGGTGATAGTCACCACGCCATTGAAGTTAGGACGCACAGGATTAGGGAACGCCCTTATTTCGTCAAGATCGGAGTTGCTCTCGGTCGCGTCGGAGCGATATGACACAAGGCCTCCGCCTGTGGCGATGAACACCTCGCCTGTCTCGTCATTAACGGCGATGGAAAGTATCTGATTGCTCAGCAGAGGGCTGTTGTCCTCGGTGAAATGCTGAATCTGAGTCAGTCCGTCGGCCGACATCAGGTAAACGCCTGAAGCATTGGTGCCTATCCATTTGCGGTTGCCGCCGTCCACGGCTATCGCCCTCACCATTTGTCCGTCCAAGAGATAGTCGGCGTAATTGGTGCCGTCGTTGCGCGAAATCTTAGGACGTGTCACCTTGTAGCCGTTGGTGAATATGTCCTTGACGCTGCTGAACACAAACACGCCGTTGTCGCAAGCCACCCACACATCACCGTTCCTGTCCTCGGTTATGTCATAGACAGAGCCTAACGACTTCAAGTTGCCGTCCTGGTCGGTCACCGAGCTTATGAATTTCGTCTTGTGTCCGGACACGCTGGATGTGTTGCCGTTTTCATCGAGTATGAAAAGTCCGCCGGTGCTGTATGTACGATGCGGTTTCCCGAACCATTTCTGGTTGTTGGATAGAACTACGACTTTATCCATAAACGGAGGGTTGGTAATGTTCGGATATGAGAACTGCTTCCAAGTGCCGTCCTCGAGCATCACCTTGACCGACGCCGCCGACAACTCATTTATCATCCAGAGCCTGTCGTTATTATCCAGCGCCACACCGCAGACCGTTATATAATCATCGGCCTCGCTAACCCCGCTTGCCACTTGCAGCGTGCTGTTGCTTGGGCCATAGCGCTTATAAAGAATGTCATTCCTGAACTCGTAAAGTCCGTCACGGAGCGATGTCACATAGTAATGCGTCTTGTCTTTAGGGTCTATCGACATGTAGCAGAGAGAGAGGAAGTTCTTGCCTGTCGCTCCGTAAACCTCATTTCTTGTTATGCTATTCCACACCTCATTCTCGAAGAACATGACCGCGCCTGGCTTGCTGACATCAGACGCCGAATAACACCTCGGATTTCCAGTCATAGCGAAGAGTCTTCCGTCTGAATATCTAAGCGAGAACACATCCTTGCTGGCCGGTCCCGAAGGCTTGATTGCCTGGACAGGCTGCCAATTATTGAGTTCCACCACGCCACTCCATCCTGCTGCCACCCAGATGCGCTCGGAAGATTTTGAGTCCTGAATAGCAAACGGAGAGTATATGTTGTCACACATTGAAATCACAGAGCCGTCAGCAGAAATCTTAGCAACCGAATTCGACTTGCCTACAATAAGATTGCCATCAGGCGAAACCGAAAATCCAAGAGCGCCGTCATCCAGCTGAGTCAATGCCGCCTTGTCTATTTCCTTGCTATAAAGCTTATTGGATGACGAAAGGATAAATAATTTGCCACCTGCGTATTCCACTTGCTTGGCATCGTCGATTTCCAGCACAGTCGTTTTCCACATTGCGCTGTTAACCAGCATCTTCTCGCTCTTCGAAGCGCTTTTGAGTCCGTCGGGAGTCAACGCGTATATCGAATCGGGAGTCAATGCCACCGAATACACCGAGAGATATGTGCCGCCGTCGCCTATTATATAAGTGTCCGAGATTTCCTTCTTCATCGGATTAAAGACGATTATTCCTATCTCGCCTGCTATATAGACATTACCTGTCGATGGATCGTAAACGAGTTCCGAAGGATTCTTGTCGGCGCTCACGCTTGAGTTCTTAATGTCCGGCACATTCTTTATGCTGCCGTCGTCATAGAGCAGGTCTATATTTCCGTCGGTATATGCTATCACAAGCGCCTTGGCCTTTTCCGCGTACGTCACCAAGGCGACATTCGCGCCATTGAGTCCTTCGACCTTGGAAAGTGTCTCCACTTCATAGTTCTTCTTGTCGAAAAGGAAAAGCGAGCCATCGCTCACGCCGAACACTCTATCTGCCGACTGCGCAACATTCTGCACGTTATTGAAAGACGCATGCACACGCCATCCGCCGACTTCCACCTGCGCCAAAGAGCAGACAGACACGAGAGATGAAACGCAAAGCAGCAATATCTTCCTGAGACCGTTCATTTATCACAAACTATTTAAATAATCAGACAATTTTTTAATAGCTCGCCCACGATGGCTTATCGAGTTTTTGTCTTCTGCGGAAAGCTCCGCAAATGTCTTGTCCTTGTCCTCCGGCACGAAAACAGGATCGTAGCCGAAACCGCCGTTGCCGTGGCGCGACTCCGTGATGCGACCTTCCACCTTGCCCTCGAACACGTGCTCCTCGCCGTTGATTATCAAGGCAACCACCGTTCTGAATCGCGCATTGCGGTTGCTCTTGCCGTCGAGGTTAGCCAGCAGTTTGTCGATGTTCGCCTCGGAATTCTTGTCCTCGCCCGCGTAACGTGCGGAGTGAACACCAGGCTCGCCATTCAGCGCGTCCACCTCGAGCCCGGTATCATCCGAGAAGCAGTCCACGCCGTATTTCTGGTTTATGTAACGCGCCTTTATGAGGGCGTTCTCTTCGAGCGTCGTGCCTGTCTCGGCTATGTCGTCATGGCATCCGAGCTCATCGAGACACACGATGTCGAACTTGTGCCCGACTATCTCAGACACCTCCTTTATCTTGTTCTTGTTATTTGTAGCGAATACGAGTTTTCTAAGCATCTTGTCCTTTTTTATCTTGCGAGCCATAACTCAGGATTCTGCAAAACAGACTCCTTATACAACATGAAATACAACTCTGTCTTGTCCGCCTCCTGGTCCACGAAGACACGTCCGAGTTTCTGACGGGCCTTCACCTTGTCGCCCACTTTCACATAAGTGGTTGTCAGGTTGGCATACACAGTTCTATATATGCCATGCTTCACGATTATGGCGTTGTTGTTGCCCGGTATGGCGAAGACCTGTGTCACCTCGCCGTCGTAAACAGCGCTGGCGTCGGAGTTGGCTGTTGTCTGTATGTATATGCCCTTGTTATTCACTTGAACATGGTCGAGCACCGGATGAGGATGCAGTCCGAAATGTCCTGTCACAATGCCCCTGACTGGCCAAGGCAGACGGCCTCGGTTGCTCTCGAATCCGCCTGACACGAGCGACTTGCCTTCGGACGCTGGAGCTGAAGGCTTAGTCACAGGAGCAGAAGGCGTCGATGGCGCTGACGGTGCTGACGGTGCTGATGGCTTTGCTGCAGTACCTTGAGCAGCCGGTTTCTTGCTTGCTGCCGCTTTTGCCTTGCGTTCAGCCTCGGCTTTCGCCTTGGCTTTGCGCTGCGCTTCCTGCTTAGCTATCTCGGCTGCAATCATATCGTCGATTTTCTTGTTCAGGACTTCAACCTGGCGCTGCTGTTTCTCGAGTTTCACTTTCAAGTCGGACTCTTTCTGCGACAGCTCGGTCAGCATCTTCTGCTTGCTTTCCTTGCTTTTCAGCAGTTTGTTGCTCTCCACCTGCTTTCCCTTGAGTGTATTGTGCTTCTCCTCCTTCACGCGCGACAGGAGAGTCTCCTTCTGTCCCAGTTCGTCAGTCACTTGCTGTATCTTCTGCGCTTGCTCCTTTCTGTAGTTGGAATACTGCTGAACAT
>JAEEGF012263210.1_pt1 | contig 30325 bp, 25 predicted proteins | sample 9134171 | NCBI WGS metagenome assembly JAEEGF01 (sample SAMN16246542, study PRJNA631951) | gut metagenome | biome: gut microbiome; feature: rumen; material: AP-attached | host: Bos | place: Iran: Karaj | collected 2018-10 | reverse complement strand
TACATCACCGCAGCGTTCTTCTGCCTAAATATCTCTTTGGGGAGACTTCCCGAAGTGTGTATGCAGATTTTTTCGTCAGGAAGGCTTATTTGAGTGGCAATGCTGGCATTTGCCTCGTCCGACATCATGAACAGGTAGGCATCAGATTTTGATGAGATTTGGAACAAATCATCGGTGAAAACAGCATTTACCTCATCGGCCAGCGATTGTCCAGTAATGTGGTTTCGGCTGAACATACAGTCGATAACGAATCCTTCGGCACGAAGTTTCCGTGCGATATGATAGGCGACGTTGCCCGAACCGAGTATTGAAATATGTTTTATCATAGTCTTTTTAAAGTCATTCCGTAAGACAAAGCGAACAGGCGCAGGAACGAGCCTCGAGAGCCTGTCTATACGGAATCACCATCAAATATCGTTTTCATGGGAGATTCCGCATAGTTGAACAATATTACGCTCCACGTTCCGTATCGCGTTATTGTTCTAACTTGTGGAATGACGAGAAAAATAAAACAAAAAGGAAACCCCTTTACGAAGTTTCCTTTTTTTAGTTAATAAATCATATTATTCTTCAACGAGAATAACAATCTTATTGTTCTTGCATTCTACAAGGCCGCCGTTGACGCTGAACTTCAGTTCATTATCATTCATTTCCCTGATAACGACCTCACCCTTGTCCAATGTCGAAACGATTGGAGCGTGCATGTTCAGCATCTGGAATGAGCCTTTTGCCCCAGGCACCTTAACCATTGAGGTTTCGCCTTCGAACAACTTTTTTTCAGGTGTGATAATTTCTACTGTCATAGCAACTGTTATTTAGTTTCAGCCATCATCTTTTCACCCTTCTCGATAGCCTGTTCGATAGTACCAACGAGGTTGAATGCAGCTTCTGGATACTGGTCAACTTCACCGTCGAGAATCATGTTGAATCCCTTGATTGTATCTTCAATCTTAACGAATTCGCCCTTCAATCCGGTGAATGCCTCGGCAACGTGGAACGGCTGCGACAAGAATCTCTGAACACGTCTTGCTCTGTGAACAACGAGCTTGTCTTCGTCCGAAAGTTCGTCCATACCGAGGATAGCGATGATATCCTGAAGTTCCTGGTATCTCTGAAGAATATTGATAACTCTCTGTGCTGTCTCGTAGTGAGCCTTTCCTACAACTGCCTCGGTAAGGATACGTGACGAAGAGTCGAGCGGGTCAACAGCCGGGTAGATACCGAGTTCGGCAATCTTACGGCTAAGAACCGTTGTTGCATCCAAGTGCGAGAATGTAGTTGCTGGAGCAGGGTCGGTCAAGTCGTCGGCAGGTACATATACTGCCTGAACCGATGTGATAGAACCGCCCTTTGTTGAGGTAATACGTTCCTGCATTTCACCCATTTCGGTTGCAAGTGTAGGCTGGTAACCTACTGCCGATGGCATACGTCCCAGAAGTGCTGATACTTCGGAACCAGCCTGAGTGAAACGGAAGATATTGTCAACGAAGAAAAGAATATCACGACCAGTTGACGATGAGTTGTCGCCGGTTCCGTCGCGGAAGCTTTCGGCGATAGTCAAGCCCGACAAAGCAACACGAGCACGTGCTCCGGGGGGTTCGTTCATCTGTCCGAACACCATGCTCAGCTTCGAGTCGTTGAGCTTGTCCTTGTCAACCTTCTCCAAGTCCCACGAACCTTTTTCCATGGATTCCTTGAAGCCCTCACCATATTTAACAATATTAGCTTCGATCATTTCGCGGAGGAGGTCGTTACCTTCACGGGTACGTTCACCAACACCAGCGAAAACCGACAAACCGTCGTATCCGATAGCGATATTATTAATAAGTTCCTGAATAAGAACTGTCTTTCCTACACCTGCGCCACCGAACAAACCGATCTTACCGCCCTTTGAGTAAGGCTCGATAAGGTCGATAACCTTGATACCTGTGAACAGCACTTCAACCTCGGTGCTGAGTTCCTCGAACTTTGGCGGCTGGCGATGAATAGGATAACCATCCTGTTTTGGAAGCAGTTCCATACCGTCGATGGTGTCACCGATAACGTTCATCAAACGTCCCTTAACCTGATTACCAACTGGCATCTTGATAGGGTTCTTGGTATCGACGACCTCCATGCCTCTGCACAAACCGTCTGTAGAATCCATAGCGATGGTTCTTACAGTGTGTTCTCCGATGTGCTGCTGGCATTCAACGATTAGAGGCTTTCCGTTTTCACGCTTAATTTCCAAAGCGTCGTAAATCTTTGGCAGGTCAGACCCTGATTTTTCGAAACTTACGTCAACTACTGGGCCAATAACCTGAACTATTTCACCTACTAATTGTTCCATTGTGTAACTGATAAAATTTTTGCTAACAAAGGTAATAAAACATATTTGAACTGACAAGAAAATCTCCCGTTTTTTTTCAATATTTTTCTACACATTGAAATACAATACTTTATACAATTGATAATTTGGAAGGCAGAACAGAGTGAATGATATTGCATAATACGCAATTGACAATCTTTTTTCCATACCATATTATTATAATTAGAAAATTTATCTAAATTTGCACTCATAAAAATAACTCTAAACTAATTTCTTATATGGCAATTTTATCAAAAGACAAATCATACGAGTGGAAATTCTCGAAGATTGGTGGAGTTACACGCGTTAACATCGAAACTGGCGACGACATAGCCCACCTTGGCGAACTCGACCAGAAAATGTGGACAGTACTTAGCTGTCCGACCAAAGGTCTTGAAATAGACGACAAGACTCTTGAAATCCTTGACCTCGACCACGACGGGAAAATAAAGGTTAACGAAGTAATAGCCGCCTCTCAATGGCTTACAAAAGTACTGAAAGACCCGAACTTGCTCACCAAACAAGATAGCGTTCTAAACCTTTCGGACATAAATACCGAAGACGAAGACGGCAAAAAGCTATTCGACTCGGCAAAACAGATTCTCAAGAATCTTGGCCTAGAAAAAGATTCCATCTCTATTGCCGATACATCCGACCGCCTTGCAATATTCGCCAAGACAAGATTCAACGGCGACGGTATAATCACCGAGAAATCTACCGATGACGAAGTCCTGAAAGCAACAATAAAATCGTGCATCGATACAGTTGGCAGCGTTACCGACCGCAGTGGCGACCCAGGTATCAACGCCGACCAGATTGAAGAATTTTACACCAACTGCGCCGACTATGCCGCATGGAGCAAGGATGGCGACGATCGCAAGGAATCGGTTTTCCCATACGGTGAAAATACCGCGGCCGCACTCAATGCCTACAATGCTCTGAAAGAAAAAATCGACGACTACTTCTTGCGTTGCAAACTCATCGCATTCAACAACGATTCGACAGCAGCCCTCGACGTTTCGGTTGCTCGTTTCGAGGCTATCAGCGACAAGAACCTTACCACTTGCATCGACGAAATTTCGACCTACCCACTTGCACGTGTAGGCAACAAAAAGGATCTCATGCTCAACGAAGGCATAAATCCTGCTTGGGAAGCTGCTTTTGCATCGCTCAAGAGCCTTATATTCGACGTTGACTTTGCAGGCAAGGATTCGATTACCGAAAGCGAATGGAATACCATTGGTGGAAAATTCGCAGCATACAAGGAATGGATGGATGGTAAGAAAGGTGCTGTAGTAGAATCTCTCGGACTTGAAGCAATAAACGGAATTCTCGCTGCCAACCGCAAGGAAGAACTTCTTTCGATTGTAGAGCAGGATAAAGCATTGGAAACCGAAGCCAACGAAATAGAAAGTGTTGACAAACTGATGCACCTCTACCGCGATTTCTTCCTCTTGCTCAAGAACTTCGTCACATTCTCCGATTTCTATTCACGCAAGGGCGACAAGGCAATCTTCCAGGCTGGTACTTTGTATATCGACCAGCGCAGTTGCGACCTCTGTATCAAGGTAAGCGACATGCCTAAGCACAATTTGACTGCAAGTTTCAGCGGAATGTATATCGCATACTGCGACTGCCACTCGAAGACGAAGAACGAGAACATGACCATCGCAGCCGTCATCACAAACGGCGAAGTAAACAACCTTATGGTTGGCAAGAATGCCATTTTCTATGACCGTCAAGGTAACGACTGGGACGCAACAATCACCAAGATTATCGAAAACCCGATAAGCATACGCGAAGCTTTCTGGTCGCCTTACCGCAAATTTGCAAGGTTTATCGAAAACCAGATTAACAAGTTCGCTGCAAGTCAGGACGAGAAGGTGACAAGTCAGGCAACCGGTACGATGGAAGCTGCGGGCGACCAGATGGTAGCCAACGCAAGCAAGGCTGCACAAAACGTTCCTGGCTCCGAAGCCAAGAAAAATCAGGCTTTCGACATTGCTAAGTTCTGCGGTATCTTTGCTGCAATAGGTTTGGCATTAGGATATATTGGAGGTTTCTTGGTTTCATTGGCAACGGGCTTCCTTAAACTTTCGTGGTGGCAGATGCCTCTTGCAATTATAGGTGTCATGTTGCTTATTTCTGGTCCAGCAATGATAATTGCTTGGCTCAAGTTGCGCAAGCGTAACCTTTCGCCGGTACTCAACGCCAACGGATGGGCAGTCAACGCACAGGCATACGTCAACATCAAGTTCGGTGCAACGCTCACCAAGATTGCCAAGTTCCCGCACATAAAGAACGCAACCGACCCATTCAAGCAGGGCGTTCCTGTTTGGAGAAAAATACTTTATGTAATTATTCTCCTTGGTATCATCTTCTGCGCATTGTACTTTACCAATGTTTTGTCGCGTGTAGGCTTGCCTTCGCCGTTCCATAAGGACGCACCGACAGAAGTTGTTGCTACCGATACGGTTCCCGCAAACGATACCACAGCCACTGTAGAAGCAACGGCAGAAGCTCCTGCTCCAGAAGCACCTGCTGCAGAATAAAACAATCATTATTTAACGCAATAAAAGGCTGAGGTTGCTCAGCCTTTTTTGTTGCATGTTAGGTATTGCCTAAAAACTATAATTAAAGTGGAGGCGCAAAATTTTGCGCCTCCACATAATTTTGGGGCCTCCACATAATTTGGGACATCCACATAATATCCTTCTGATATGGGCAGAACCATCCAAAATAATTTGTCTAAACAAAAAAAATAGGGAGGTCTCCCTCCCTATTCAATTTATCATTTGTTAGTGATTACCTTATTATATTAACCTTTACAACGCTAGCACCAACCTTTACGAAATATGTTCCATTGCAAAGTCCAGAAAGGTCTATCATCTGGTTTTCAGCGGCATTTTCAACTGTTGCTACAACCTGACCGAGAGCATTAACAACGATAACATTCTGACCTTCAGCATTTACAATGCTAATTTGTCCGCTTGTTGGATTAGGATAAACCTCGATTTCATTTGCAAACATTTCATCAACCGAAGCATCGCAGTCGGCAGTAATGTCGTTTACTGTCGGATAGTTCACATAATACTTTCCGAACGAATATTCGACAATGCCTGCTACGCTGTAATATTTGTCCTTCTGGATAGTATATGCACCATTTGCAAAGTTGTGGCTATATGTAACTGTATCGCCAGCAGCATTTACACAAGACCAGTTGCCATAAGGCATTGTACTGCCAGTACTACGGGCACATTCAACACGCACATAGCAAGCTTCGTATGCCTCGCTCTTGGCCTCGTTGATTGTAACGTTCATAGGTCTTGCGACACCTATATCAAATACTTCGAAGTTGGCAACATTCTTCAACTCGGTAAGGCCATGATATTCGGTTACTAAAGCCTGCAACTTAACAGAATCGCCGATGTTAGGATTGTTTATCGAGTCGAATACCCAAACACCACTCCAAGCTTCGTTTGCATCCTGAATAGAATAACCCTTTACCGGGCAATAAGGAGTGTTTATAAAGTTGGATGTTACAACACCCTTTACCCAGACAGTCTGGTTGTTGAGTGGAGAATCGCCGCTTTCCTCGGTTGTATATTGTATATCGCGAATTGCCGTGAAAGTAGGTCCTGCCAAATTAACCGTGAAAGTAGATGATGCAGAAGCAACAACTGTTTGGTCGTTTGCAACAAGACTAGCATGAATGGTGTGTTCGCCTTCGGTAAGTCCAGTGAAAGCATGTGAGGTTGCTGTACCAGAGATTGCGTCTTCATCATCAATTGAGAACGAAATGTTTCCATCGGTTCCGACGGTGAAGTTGAAGATTTGTACGGTTGCATTCACTGCCGAAGAGTAAACTACGCTGTTATTTACAGGATTTGTAATTGCAATCGTAGGAACAACAGAACCTGCAACAATGTCGTTTTCGCTACGCGGCTTGAGTTCCCAAATTCCATCTTGTCCAAACCAATCGACAATACCAGTAACGGTGTATGATGTTCCAACAGTAGGAGTGTAAGTAAGACCAAATATCACGATTGATGTTCCATCGCTTATTGTCCATTTCTTTGCTCCGCCGATGTTTGTGCAAGTACCAGTAACAGTAACGAGCATACTTTCGTATGGTTCGGCTATTTCGCTAATGTTAGCAAGAACTAGTCCGTTTATCGGAGTTGCAGCACCATTGTTTACAATAGCAGTAGGATTCATCTCTGTAAGACCGTTGTACTCGGTAATTGAACCGGTAACTGTAACATTATCGCTAAGGGCTGGTGTCAACGACGAATTAGTATTATATATGTATAGTCCGCTCCAAGCAGCCTCGGCATCCTGGATATAGAACTTGTCGTTGTTGAATCCAGTTACGGTACCGCTTATGGTAACAGTCTGTCCGTTGTAAGGAGAATCTCCGTTCTCGGCAGTTGTGTACTGAATATCGCGAATCATAAGTTGTCCGCTTGTGCGAGCCTCGAACGTTACTGTTGCAGTAACTGGAGTTTCGAGAGAATTTTCGCCCATGTCGACAAGTTCGAAAGCAAGAGTATTGCTTCCGTTAACCAAATCATTTACTACGAAGGAACCTTCGGCATCAACATAAACTGCATTTCCACCATTAAGCGTATATTTCAACTCTCCGTCGGTTCCAAGTTCGAAATTGTAAACACGGAACTGCACCTCTACATTGTCGTCCATAACTGTTGAGCCTTCAACAGGCGAAAGAATGCGGAGAGCAATGCCATCAACATTTTCGGTTATATCGGCAGCACTTCGCGGAAGCACTACCCAGCCAACATTGTAAGTAGGCTTGTTGGTATATGATAGTACGCCAGTGACTTCGTATTCAATTTCTGTAGTCGGTGTGAATTCAAAGCAATCTGCACCTATATAAATAGTATCATTAGCATTGTTTTCGAGCTGCCATGCAGTACTGAGCATTGTTCCGTTGTGAGTTCCGGTTACCTTTACAAGCATCGACTCGTACTGTTCCGAAGCGGATCCGAGTTCTATTTCAATTGGTGCGAAAAGATCATTGTCACTGCTTCTTACAATAACATCGGTAACGTCGCCCATTTCGGTCAGACCATTGAATTCGGCCATTGTACCGCGAACGACAACCATATCGCCAAGTTCTACATCACCAACATGATCGACCGTATAAACATAAAGTCCACTATATGCTTCAGTAGATGACTGAATATAGAAACCACGTTCAATCTTTGCTGTTACAATACCCTGAGTAGCAACAACGTTTCCGTTCTGGGCGTTTACATCTGCCGTACCCTGAATTGCTGGAATTGTCATCAAGGTCGAGAAATCGGCATCGGTAGTGAATGTTACATTTGCTGTAACTGGAGTTTCAAGAGATGCGTTTTCCATGTTGACAAGTTCGAGAGCCAAAGTATGTTCCCCATCCTCAATGTCGGAAATTGTGAAAGCTGCAGTATTTGAATACTGAGCTTCACCACCGTCGAGAGTATATTTTACCTTGCCGGTTGTACCAAAAGTAAAGTTGCGAACAGTAAGGTTAACACTTACCGTATTTGCAAAGAAAAACGAGTTGTTTGCAGGAGCTGTTACTGTCATTGCAGGATCGGAGCTCAAAGATGTAGGATCTACATAAAGACTTACTGCTTTATAATTTGAATTTACCGATGCATAGCATGAAAATATTGGTGTCCCATTATTATAATTGTACAGCATTACATTGCGATTGTTTGACCCAGAGGCAACTACAGAACAAGTATTGCCATTAAAGGTGATTTCCCATTCGCCGTTCACATTGTTTGTCGCCTGAGTTTTCAGATAGTTATTAGAACTAGCCGCAGCATAAAGGTAGCCGTTGTTAACAGCATCGTAGAATGTGTAGTACGAAGTATTTACAGTTCCTGCACCAAGAATAAAAGCAATTGCTGTGTCTTGTTGGCTTGTTGTAAAATTTTGTTGAGCCTCATAAACAGCAACCGAATTTTCACTAATTGTTATTGGGTTTGCCGCACGATTGTTGTTTTTCTGACCTCCCATTGCATAATCGCCATGGGTTTCATCTACAGCAACAATAATGTACTTACCACCAATAACAAGCTGGTCTGTACTTGTAACCTTTGTGTAAGTCGTCTGTGCAGATGCCATTCCAAATGCAAACATCAAGCACAAAATAAAACTTAATGATAAAAATTTATTCATAACTCTCTCATTTTTAAGTTAATAATTTAGGGTTGCTATACAAAAAAAGAACCTATCCGAAGATAGGTTCCGTATAAATTCAATTATTTTTCGAGGATTTCGGGGTCGACGAGAATTCTACCGCAGTATTCGCAAGGTATGATCTTCTTGCTCGACTTGATATCGAGTTGTCTCTGCGGTGGGATCTTGTTGTAGCAACCGCCGCAAGCATCACGTTCGATAGTAACGACTGCAAGCTTGTTGCGAGCATTGTTGCGGATACGGGTATAAGCGAAGAGAAGACGTGGCTCGATGAGCTGGGAGATTTCCTCACGTTCTGCATTAAGTCTTTCTTCCTCAGTCTTGGTTTCGGAAATGATACCATCGAGTTCAACCTTTTTCATTTCGAGGTCTTTGCGACGTTCTGCCAAACGTTCCTTGGCATCGGTAATCATATTATTCCTATTCTCGATCTCTTCCTTGTTAACTCTTATGCTCTTTTCTGCCAACTGCATATCGAGTTCCTGGTTTTCGATCTCCTTGGTAAGAGCATCAAATTCCCTGTTGTTACGAACGTTGTTCTGCTGCTCCTGATATTTCTTCATCTGAGCATCAGCTTCCATTCTCTTGCGTTCCGAAACGGAAATCTGGGCGTTCAAGTCTTTTACCTCCTGCTTGTAGTTGCTGATACGAGTTTCGAGACCTGCAATTTCGTCTTCGAGGTCGCGTACTTCCAAAGGAAGTTCACCGCGAAGAGTTCTTATCTCATCAAGTTTAGAATCAACAAGTTGGAGCTTGTATAAGTTCTTAAGTTTTTCGGTTACGGTAAGTTCGTTTTTCTTTTCGTTTTCTGTCATCTCAATAATTGTTTATCGGATTCGTATTTATGTCTGAAAAATAGGTTGCAAAGTTAATGCTTTTTTTCACAATAACGTCATAAAAAATTTCTTTTGTGAATTGTTCGCTTTCGTAGTGCCCGATGTCGAGCAAAAGTATCTTTCCTTCGGCAAGAAACCAGTCGTGATATTTTATGTCGGCTGTAATGTAAGCATCTGCATTCGAGGCTATTGCTGTGCGTATGTACGATGCTCCGCTTCCTCCGCAAACTGCTACGCGACGGATTTTCCTGCCAGTCTTCGCGCTATGACGAATGTTGCCCACCTTGAATGTCTGCTTTACGGTTTCAAACAACTCGTCCTCGGTAATTTCCTCCGCTAGTTCGCCAATCGCACCAAGTCCGACCTGTTCCCACTGGTTTTCAATCTGATATATATCGAATGCTGGTTCTTCGTACGGGTGAACTTTTAGCATTGCCGACACAACTTTCGCTTGCAAGTACGAAGGACAAATTACCTCAATTTTTACCTCGGCTTCGTGATGCTGTTTACCGATTTCACCCACAAACGGATTGCATTTTTCGCCAGCGCGGAAAGTGCCAGTGCCGTTTACATTGAAACTGCATTCGTCGTAGTAGCCGATTGTTCCTGCACCTGCCAAAAACATTGCCTTGCGAACAGCATCGGCGTGGGATTCGGGTACAAAAACCGCAATTTTGCGAAGCAAATGCTTTTCCGCATCAATGACGGTGCAATTTTTCAGTCCAAGTTTTTCGCACATCTTCTTGCTCACGCCGTTCTGCGCCTTGTCGAAGTTGGTATGTCCGCAATAAATGGAAATATTGTTCTGCAAAGCCTTGATTATAGATTTTTCCACATTGTTGCTTCCCGTAATGCGCTTTATGTTCGGAAAAATCAGCGGATGGTGCGAAACTATCATATTGCAGCCCTTGGCAATCGCCTCGTCAACCACTTCGGGAACAACATCCACGCAAATAAGTACACCGGCGATTTCCGCATCGGGAAAACCGACATTAAGTCCTGCATTGTCGTAGCTCTCCTGCAGGCTCGACGGAGCAAAACGCTCAAGTTCGGATACTAATTCTTTTACTTTCATTACCTTTGTCTTACAGGCTCACAGGCTCACAGACTAAAAAAAACTAAAAGGTCCAAAGGCAATCGACTGCTAGACCGTCAGCCTGTCAGCCTGCTGACCCTTTTACATCTCGTTCTTTATTCCCACAAGCATTTCCTTGATTCCTTCGAGCCGGCTTACGATTTCCATATTGGCTTCCACATCGGTGCGGTTCTTCGAGAGGCGTTTGCTGGCGCCGTCGAGTGTCATACCGCAGTCCTTCACCAAGTATTTTATCTGCTTCAGCACTTCGATGTCCTTCATTGTGAACTGGCGGTTGCCTTTTGCTGTACGCTGCGGCTTTATGAAAGCCTCGAACTCCTTTTCCCAGAAGCGGATGTTCGACTCGGCAATGTCAAGATATGATGCCACTTCGCTAATCGAGTAGTAGAGCTTATTGGGGTTAAATTCGTTTGTTTTTTCCTTTGCCATAGTATGTTACAATTTATGTTGCAAAAATATGCTTTTTTCGGGAAATCACAATCGGGTTGCCAAATGTTCAAGCAAATTTATTGGACGGAAGTGTTGTCTGTTAACGAATAGTTTGTACTTCGGCCACCTTCTTGGTTTTTGACGAGTACTCCCTTGTCAACCAAATCGTTGATGTCGTTTAAGGCGGTATCGGACGAACATTTTGCAATTTTTGCCCATTTGCCAGTCGTCAGTTTTCCAAAGAATCCGTCGAATAGCATATTGATGAGTTTCTTTTGCCTAGCGTTGAAATTGGTCTCGGAATGCACATCCCAGAAATGTGCCTTTTTCAGTACCGACGACAATGTGTCTTCGGTGGCAAGCAGCGATTTCTTCATACAATCCAAGAACCACAAAATCCATTCGGTGATGTTGCCGTCGCCTCTTTGTGCGCGTTCTAGGACATTGTAGTAATTTTTCTTGTCGGTCTGTATCTGGTTCGACATACTGTAGAAACGCATCGGTGTCCCGTCGGCTCTCGACAGCATCATTTCGGTCAATGCTCTTGCTATTCGACCGTTACCATCGTCAAATGGATGGATTGTGACGAACCACAAATGCACAATTGCAGCGCTAAGTACTGCATCGGTCTTATTGTCAGAATTTATCCATTTTATAAGACGGTTCATTTCCATCTTTACTCTGCTATGTGTAGGTGCTTGATAGTGAACTTTCTCGTGTCCCATTGCACCGGAAACTACTTGCATCTCGTGAGTGCGGTACTTGGCAACATCTATCCTGTACAAACCGCTCATTCCAGTGGGGAACAAAACATTATGCCATCCGAACAGCCTTTCGTCAGAAAGCGGAGCAGTGTAGTTTTGGGTTGCGTCAATCATCATTTCCACAACGCCGTCGATGTATCTTGACGATTTCGTTGTTCCTGCCACAGGGATTCCCAGCCTTTGTGCTATTGACGACCTAACCTGTTCAAGATTAAGCATTTCTCCTTCGATTTCAGATGACTTTACAATTTCGAGCGACAAGTTGGTCAACTGGGCTTCGTTCTGCTGTGAAAAACCTATAGACGATAAATTTCCGAGAACTTTCCCTTGCAACAGTCTCACTTCCGCAAGTTTATTAATTACGGACGCTGTGTCATATCTAAATTTCCACCAGCCTGTATGTTCGTGCAGGTACATATTGTAATTTTTTGCAAAGGTAAATCTTTTCGGTAAATAAATGCTCTATTCGCCGAAAATTTTTCGGTGAATAATATCACTAATCGCCGAAAGTGCTTGTAGAGAAAAAGAACCACATCGTTTCAGATGCAGTTTGTTGTGCTACATCTGAACAAGGTGCAAACCTTGTTATTTCTATGGAAATTAAATGCTTATTACGCCCATTACCTTTCCAAAATCCTCTTTTGCCAGCCTTTTCCCATTGTATGTAAGCGTATTGGCAAGGCGGATGGAATGTTTTTTCAGTCCGTTGCTGAAATACAGGTAGATGTTGAGGTATTCTTTTAGGAAGGTATCAATGTTTTCGGCAGTAACCGTGATTTTCGCCTCGATGATGGTGGAAATTTCCTGCTGGAAAATCGGATAGTTGCCACGCTGACCGAAAACGCTGTAAATGCCCTCGTGGCGGACGAACGCCGACTTCAGCGGCTGGTTGGTCTCCTCGAACAATGCCGACGGGAAAGCAATCTCGACCTTGTAGTCCTTTTCTACTATATTACCTGCATTGCGAATCATAAACTTGGGATAGAAGTTCATCGACGAGAACTTTCCCCCCGACAAGGTCGGAATGCCGTTTATGTTTGTCACGCCAAGGAACTCCAGATTGCAAGTGCTAATCTTCATATAGGCCACACGGACTTCCGACTCGTTCATTACCAGGCATTTGCCTTTGTTCCAGCGGTAGAACTTGCTGTCGGTGAACTGGTGCGGTGCATTGTTGTTGGCAGGGATGTGTATGTGGATTATCTTGCCGTCGGAATCGGGAATCGGGCAAATTTTTACCGAAAGGTCGTCAACAGGCTTGTCAATCTGCGACTGAATCTCGTGGAAAATCCACTCCTCGCCCTTGTCGAAGCCCTTCACCGGCTCGAAAGCTTCGGCACGAGAACGCTTTTGTGCAATGCCGAAAATAAGTTCGCCGCCACCGCTGTTTGCAATTGCCGATACCATCTTCGCCAACTTTGCCGACGAAGCCTGCACTGCGTTCCACTGCGCACCGCCGACAAACCACAACGAATCGTGGCAATGAACCTTGTCGGCAACCAGATTGCGGTAGTAGTCAATATTGTAAGTCCCTTCGATTTGCATGGCTACATGTCGAAACTTGAGATGAACTCGTCGTTGATGAAATTGTCGTAACTGCAGCAAACATGGGTTGCAAAGCTAATTGCGCAGTAGATGACCTTTCGCCACACTTCGAGCGACATGTTTTCGAGGTCGGATGCGTAAACATTCTGCTTGATAAGTCCGTAGATAAGTCCCGCATTGAAGCTGTCGCCAGCGCCGACTGTCGAAACCGGGGTTATACGCGGCACGTCGAACACCTTGTGGAAGTCGGGGGTGAAAAGGTTCACGCCGTATTTGTTGGCTGTGTATATGAAATTGCGGCATCCGCATTGCTTTACAATCTCGTTGGTGTCGAGAGCCGAATTTGAATCGAAGATAAGCTGGAAATCCTCGTTGGAGCCCTTCACTATGTCGGCAATTTCAAGGTTTTCCTTTATCAGCGGAAGTGCACGCTCGCGGTCTTTCAAATGTGAAGGACGGAAATTCGGGTCGTAGATTATGATTGCACCCGCTTCCTTTGCCTGACGCAGACAAGCCATAAGGTCATCGCGGACTTCGGACTTTATCGAGGTGAACGAACCGAACAGTACTATATCGTCTTGCTTTACTTCGGGGAAGGTTATTTTTATTTCTCCGTTCACACGAATCTTGTAGAAACTGTATGCTGGCTCGCGCGTATCGTAGAGGAAGGCGAGCGCCACACGCGACTTTGCATCGTTGTACAAGGTCAGGTACTTGGTCGAAACATTGTTGTCCGACAGGAAGTCGGCGATAATGTTACCTATAGCATCGTTGGCCTGGTCGCCTACGACATAAACCTTTTCGCCCATACGCCCTAGAGACACCGAAGTGTTGAGGATTGGTCCGCCCGGACAAGATTCCACAGCCTTACCGTTACGGAAAATGATGTCGTAAACGGTTTCGCCAATACAATATATCTTTCGCATATTCCTGTCTTTTATAACATTATATATCTAGCATTGAGTGAAACAAGCTTCACTGCTGTAAATGCTGTGCAAAGATACATTTTTATTGGAATATGGGCAAGGTAATAATTTACAATACACACTTTGGTGCGATGGTGGTGCGATTTGCCTAAATGAAAAATGCAAGTGCTTTAAAATTAAACACTTGCATTTTTAGGTGGTTGTCCCTGGAGGAAAAACACCATGATATTTTGCGATATTTTTTTATAATTGTATTATATTGAAAATCAATAGTGTAATAGTACTAATGATTAAGTTTGATTTCATTTTGATTAAATAGTGTGTAATTATTTGGGGCAACTTTGGGGCAACTTTTGAAATTTTATTTTACCTTTGCTCCGTAAAAAAACATACGGAAATGGAAAGGGTAACACTTGTTCTAAAGACACAAAAAAAGACTGGTTCGATACGGCTTAGATTTAGGCTTAGAGATACGAATGTTGAGATTTACCATAAGAGCGAAATCAGCGCGGATATTAACGACTTAAAGAAAATAGACATCGAGGGTAAAAGATTGCCGAGGGTTACTTTGTACAATCAGAAACTTTTGGATGACATCAGAGAAGAAATTGATTTAATCCAAAAGGCATATAAGACGATGATTGAAAAGGGCATTGTCATTACTTCCGAGAATTGGGAACAAGAAATAATTAAGGAACAAGAAAAGCAGAACCAAAAGAAAAAAGCAAAACCAATCACTCCTCCAAAGGTCAAGGGCGAACCGACACTACTGGAGAAACTTAAAAACTACATAGCAGAGGGCAAATCCCTAAACATATTCGGCACGGCAAGGGAAAAGGTTTACAATGTAATGTATAGCATTTTGGAACGATACCTATCTATAAAGGGCAAGTCGAAAATTCACGCATCGGAGTTCAAGTCTAATGAAATAAAAGAGTTCTACCGATTCATATTCGATGAGTATCTTTATGTTGAGGAACATAGTGAACTGTACGAAAACCTTAAATCGTCAAGTGTTCCCAAACAGGCAAGGCAACAGAATACGGCTGCCAATTACCTAAAGGCACTACAAGCTGCATTTCGTTCATTCGAGGGAGAGCATAATCCGTTTGATGACCTGCCACCTAAATACAGGACTGCAATGTTAAAGGCGGAATACGATGAACCAGTATGTTTGACGAGAAAAGAGTTTGCTCATATATATAATATGGTCGTAACACAGAAACTGGAAGAAGTTAAAGCCGTGTTCCTTCTCCAGTGCGCTTTCGGGTGTAGAATTAGCGATTTTGCAAAGCTATCAATGAAAAATGTTGCAGTCGCAGATGACGGAATCCCATATTTGCATTATCTACCACAGAAAACACAAAGGACAAATTCAAAGCACGAAGAAATTGAAACCCCGATAATGCTTTACGCACTTGAAATAATAAAGAAATGGAAGTTCGACTTCCCAATTTTGAGGAACATATCCGGACATTCGGGCTACAATGCAAGGATAAAAGAACTACTGCAATCCTGCAACATTGACAGACCAGTAAAGGAGTTCGATGAAACAACAAATGAATTTGTAGAGCGACCACTATATGAAGTCGGGTGCAACAAGTTGTGCAGGAAAACCCATGTCAACATTATGAACGAGATACAGATTGACAAGTACGCTGCTGGACTGCATAGTGCAGGAAGCAATGCCGTTGAAAGGTATATAAGCAATAGCCGAACACAGCACTTTATTCTAATGTGCGCTGCTTTCGAGCAACCTATCTATAAGGTGGATAAGGATTTGAATATTATTACTAACAATTAAAATACAGAAATTATGCTTGAAGATTTTATTAAAAAGGTTGACAAAGTAAAAAGGACTATTGAAATAATAGAAAAAGAAGAATTGCCATGCAATTGGAAACAGTGGTTATTAGAATCATTAAAAGACGAAGAGATTTGTGTAATAGTAGATTTACTAATAGGTATATATAAGAGAAATGGATTACGAATGCTTCAAAACAAGGAAGAACGTAAGAAGTTTGTAGAATTCGTAAAAGTAATATTCAAATCATTAGAGGATGATGAAGGGAAAAAAGAGAGTGAGTTTTGGTCTTTATACAGAAACGAAGTGAAAAAGATTAACGAAGAATGCGGCAAATATATTATAAGTGAACTTGAGCATAAAGGATTGGATTGTATATTCAAAGACCGCGAAACGATATATTTTTTCTATCAGCAAATAGTGAGTAACGAAGTAAAAGCAATTACTCCTTTTATTGCAAAAAATATCATAGCCCTTAATTCTCTTCATAAAATAGACGAAGGTTTTAGGATAAGTGACATAAAAGATAATAAGGGCATAAAAGATATGGATTTATTTCTGGAAGCGTTCATTAAAGAAGAAATAGAAAGTGGTCTTGAAATTCCCGAATATAAACTTGGATTTCGAGATTATATTAGGAATTATAATGCAGCATACTCACAATATGTTAATGAAAGAATAAAACCTGACGATGAACTTTATAACGTAGCGAAAGATATTGCATCAATAAAAGAATCATACGAATGGGCTTATGAACACGGAATGTTTAAAGAGTTAATAGAGAACATTGCCGATGAGATTTTTGATGATGAGTATGAAGATGAATTTGATGATAAATTAGATTGATAATTGTCAAATTTGATGTTTTTAAAGGCGAAAAGATTTTTTAGAACTTTTCGCCTTATTTTTTGTCTTGCATAAACAAGTATAATATTTGCAATAAAGTGTACCAATTGAGAACTTACTTTGCAAAATAACCCATCTTTCTTGCAGAATATTGTTTTAAACATACTATATTCTTGCAAATACTTAATAATCAATAACATACAATAAAATAGCAATACATTTGCATCGCATGAAAATCATGCACTGCCCTTGATTTGTCATGGGCGGTTATGTTTAACTTTAATATTATAAAAAAATGGAAACACAACAGTTTCTGACAAGTCCAGCGACAATACCAATGTATGTCATTTCGGCAACGGACTTAAAACAAGCAGCCGAAGATTTAATTTCGAGCGTCATTGAACGCACGAAAGACCGTGATTCCGAAACCTACCTTTCACGCAAGGTAGTATCGGAGATGTTGGATGTTACCTTACCAACTTTGTGGCGGTGGGAAAGAGAGAAGTATCTTTTGCCAGTTCATGTGGGAAGAAAAGTCCGCTATCGCAAAGCAGATGTAATGCGTATCTTAAAGGAGAAAGGAGGTAGCCATGACTAAAATCTGCCCAGTCTGTAACAAGGAGTTTGAACCAAGACGTGACGACCACCTGTATTACAGTAACGCTTGTAAGACAAAAGCGTATCGGCAAAGGGCTGGCGTATCTGTAACGGCTAATGCTAATCCGCAGGAAACCAATGAGTATAACCGACACGACACCCACGACACACAACAAAAAGGTAACGACACCTATAATAATTATAACGGTCTTGGTTTGCTTGGTGCTGTACAATTGGAGAACGCACGGACGGTTGCCGATATGGAAAGGCGCAATCTCGTTCAAGATTACGAAAACAAACTGCAACTTCAACAGTTTACAATGCAGACAAGGATAGATTCTCTCAACAAGGAGAAATTGTCTTTACAAGAGCAGGTCGCAAAGTTGCAGTCCGAAAACAAGGAATTGAGTGACAAACTCTCTGATGCCGAGGATGAATCCAACAGCCTTGATGAAGAACTTGCAGAGTTGAAGAACTCACAGCAGAAAGATTTGCTTAGGGGTCTGATGGTTGCAGCCCAAGGCATTCTTGCAAGTAAGGGAGTAAACACTGATGGGCTTACTGGATTCATAAATGCTTCGTTTGCAGAAGAAAAGAATGAAGCACAAGCAGCATTGCCAGAGGTTGAGGTTGACACAATGCCCCAATACAACGAAGATGTCTTAAACCTTGCAGAATGGCTGGTAAATTTGCCCGACCAAACGAAAATGTTTACCGCAGATATTCTACACCGCATCGAACTCAATCCCGATGTCGCGCGTAAAATATGGGTAGCATTAAACCGTCCAAAGCCAAAAGCAACGCCCACTGCAACGACTACTGCAACGGAGGAAGAGGTAAATAACACAGTAGAAACTACTAAAGAAGAAAAAGAATATGAGAATAAAGAACAGACCGAATAGATTTAGATTTATAAGAGAAACAATGCACAACAGAATGATTGACTGGACTATAGCCAATGATATTATTGACCGAATAGATATGACAGCCACAAAAGAACTGCATTTTGAGTTGGAATTGCTTAGGACAGAAATAGACGAGGTTGCAAGGAACGGCAAGCAAATGTCCCGTTATTGTCAACTAAATCGTATTCGAGAATATGTCAATCAAAGATGTTCAGAACTTGAGAATAAGCCGACTCGGAAAAAGGCTCTTCAAGATGTATGGCTCGAAATGGAGTGCAATATTGTAGGTTATGTCTTTACTGGTCTTAAAATTTATAAATTCTATGGAAAACAAATTATTAGAACAGATATACGCAAAGACTAACAATGGCTTCGACATCATAAGCCACTATTACCCTACGGCAAACCAGTTGGGAAAGCCGTTCAAGATTCGTGACGAGCGCACCCCATCGGCACACTGCAAGCAATACAACGGAGTATGGTATGTTACAGACTTTGGCGAGGAGTGTAAGGCAAAGTCGCCAATTGATTTGGTTATGCAAGAGGAAAACTGTGATTTTCAAACGGCATTAAAAATTATTGCTTCGAGGTATGGCATTGTCAATTATGGCATTTCGGAAAACAAACCAAGCATAAAGAGCCGACCTGCAACACAAGAAGAACCAGAAGGCTACTTTTCGTTTGTGCCAAAAGAATGTTTTTCTCACGATGAACTGATAATGTTGGGAAGTGGTGTCAAGCAGGAAACTTGTGACAATCTTTCTTGGTTGTCCCTTGTGTCCTATTCTACAACAAAGGATGGCAAGACAACAACAATCAGTTCTACCGATACTTATCCAATCTTCATGCGCGAATGTCACACCGATAGCGGTTCTTATTTCTACAAGGTATATCAGCCATTGGCACAGGACAAGGCTTTTAGGTTCTTTTATCGAGGAGAGAAGCCACAGAATTATATCAATGGTCTTTACGAACTGAAACTCAAATACAGAAAACTCCAGTCGGAAGCAAGCGAGGGCGAAGAAAGTACCAGTAGCAAGAAATTACCCGAATGTGTTATTTGTAGTGGAGAGCGAGATGCGTTATGTTGTGCAGCTCGTGGCTATGCTCCGATATGGTTCAATTCGGAAACGGCAGATTTCAGCGCAGAGCAGATGGACGAACTGTTGAAGATGTGCGAAAAGGTCTATAATGTTCCCGACATTGACGATACAGGTTTGCGTATGGCGAGGGCAAAGGCTCTCAAACACCTTGATTTATATACAGTAGAATTGCCGTCTTCACTGTTGTTGCGTAAAGACCACAGGGGCAATCCCTGCAAGGATTTTCGCGACTGGTGCGACCTACACCCAAAATTCTCCGACTTCAAAAAATTGCTTACAATGGCCAAAGCCTGTAAGTTCTGGACTTACCGCACAACCAAGACAAGCATTTGCGCTGAACTTCAACCTGTATTCCTCACCCACTTTCTTGAAGTGAACGGCTTCGGCAAAATCATAGACCGACAGAACAAGAAAATTGTACTGGTCAGAGTTGATGGATATGTGGTTAACGAGGTCGTTGAGGAGGAGATTGTATCGTTCACAAGACAGTTTGTTGAGGACAAAATGTTAGGGCTTGATGTTCAGAGGTTGTTGACCACTTCAAGGAATGTAAAGCACTCGATAGATGCCCTCCGCGACATTACCGACAAGGTAAATTTCCGAAACCATACAATAAACTCGCAGACATTATATTTTGACAACACAGCAGTCGTTGTAAGTTCGGACGAGGTAAAGGAAATTCGGCAGAAGTACGAAGTTGGCAACCATGTGTGGGCAAAGGACATTTGCCGTCATACATTCCGAAGAACCAAACCGTCATTTATTGCCGAATATTCCAACGGTGCATTTCAATTCACGCCCCTTGACCTTTCTTCACACTTTTTCCGCTTCAATATCAATTCCTGCCGTCTGCATTGGCGTAAGGAACTGGAAGAACAGTGCGACCAGGACGAAACGAAAAACAAGGCATACCGAAAGGATTTCAAATTCAGTGTGCAGGGTGCAAGGTTGACGGACGAAGAACGAGAGGAACAAGTGCGCTGTCTGCTCAACAGGATTTACTCAATCGGATATATGTTGCACTCATATAAGGACAGGCGACTGGCAAGAATATGCTGGTTGCTTGAGAATAAGGTAATTGAAGATGAAACATCATCGGGCGGAAGCGGTAAATCATTCATTGTATCTATGTTGCAGACCTTGAAGCCGACTGTTACACTTGACGGCAGGAATCGGCATCTCACCGAGAATCAGCATTATCTTGACCGAGTAAGCGAATACACCGACATCCTTTATATTGACGATGCAACAAAATATTTCGACTTCGATTCGTTCTATACGCTTGCAACTGGCAATATGTCTATCAACGCAAAGCACAAGGACAGCAAGGAGATAGACTTTAAGGACAGCCCCAAACTTATGATTTCATCGAACTTTGCACCGAACCGCAACGATGAAAGCACCTTGCGAAGAATCCTTTTCGTCCCCATCAGCGACTACTACCACAAGCGCACAGACGATAACGATTACCGTGAAACACGGCAGATTTCAGACGATTTCGGCTATGAACTTTATAATGAGCAATATTCAGAATCCGACTGGAACGCAGACTATAATTTTCTCGTTGACTGTTTGCAGTTCTATCTGAAAATGTCAGCATCAAACATAGTTGTAGAACCTATAATGTCAAGTATCAACAAGCGAATGAACCTTGCTATCATGGGAACGCAGTTCAGCGAATGGGCTTCTGCATATTTTGCTCCAGACAGTAGCAATGTAAACAATGGCGTGCTAAAGGAAGTTGCGATGCGAGACTTCGAGAACGCCACCAATATTAGAGGCTGGTCATCGGCAAAATTTACAAAGGCGGTAAAATCGTACTGCAAGAACAACAGTGACTACATCGTATGTTTTAATCCCAAAGAACTTTGCTCACCGTCAAACCCCGACCGAATCATTAGAAATGTAAATGGGTGTAGTCAGCAGTACATATATATTCAGACAAAGGGCGAAAAGGTAAGGGAATTTTTATAAAGTAGATTAAGATTATGAAAGAAGATTGGTAGAAACGGCTGTTAGGTGTTAACGGTCGTTTCTTTTTTTTGTGACGGTTGAATAATGTTTATGTTTTATATCTCAATTTTTCGGAAAAAAAGTGTAATTCTGTAACCTATTATTGTAAAATACTGAAAATCAATAATATTATCTTGATTACACTTTTGGTTACACTTTCGTTACACTTTTTTTGATACTCCAAAACTGTAACCTGTTACGGTTTCCAAAATTTGTGTAACTCAAAACTGTAACTTCGTAACTATTTATAAATAAAAAGATTATCCATATTAGTTACAGTTACACTTTTTTGCGGAATTTTCAATTGAAATATTGCGTTTTGAGATTATCGCCATTGGCAGTCAAAAAAACCGTTGCGTGGGATAGATGCCTTAAAGAGTAAGACCCCTAACTGTAACGCCCGAAACGCCCAAGCCACGTCGGTTTGTGCAAAAGTAGCAGTTTTTTTGTTACGGCCAAAATAAAAAAACAAGGGAGGGATGCCCGACACAATTGTCTTGGGATTTACATTTCGCCTTGTTATATGATAAAGGAAGGACAGATAACGCTGAATCCTCAGCACTTTACAACGGCGTTGAACAGCTCCGACAAGCTGTTACCGAATTATCGTGTCCTCAGTGTCGGCTTTCCTTATCGTTGCAAAGGTAGCAATATTATTTTTTCTGGCAAAACAATAAAGATATTCAGTGACTCATGGCACAATGCCTCGAAGTGTGAATATCTTTTGTCCTTATTGGACGATGCAAATGTAATGCTATTATTTTTTTCTGGCAAAACAAAAAAAGTATTCAGTGGCTCGCAGTTCAATTCCGCGCAGTCTGAATACTTTTTGTCTTTGATAGACGAAGCAAATGTAATGCTAATATTTTTACTGGCAAAACAAAAAACAAGAAGCGTTGTCCGGTCACAATGACAATGGAAATTTACAAGCTTCTCGTTAAAGGAACTGTTATGGTGGGTAACTCCTATTTTTACCGAGCATAACAGGCAAATGGTTGTCAGAGATTGGGCAACACCAATTTTTACCGAACATAACAACCATTTTTTTGGAACGGTGGGCTGCGATTTCTCGCTCTTCCCACTGCACCGCAAATGTAATGCTATTACTTTTACTGGCAAAAAAACATCTACTTCGCATCGTGTGGGGCTTCCACGCACCTGCAAACGCCGTAGCACAACCACTAAACCTCGGCTCGTGTACACGAAGCGTGATGTCTTATCGGGTGCAAATATAATGCTTTTTTATGATATTACACACTTTTTTGCATTTGTTAGCGAAAATTACCAGTTTCTTTGTATCTTTGCCGTCCGAACAATACCCCCAACCCTGCAAGGTTACTTGACGGTTGGCAATTAGTGTAGGGCGCATTTTCCCCTTGTGGCTGGCGGATAGGATGTCCGAAAGTCGGGGTTTGTTTCTGTTATGCAGTTAATTTATAAGCCGTTAGTTTTTCTATCGGCTTTTTTTGTTGCATAAAAAATTAGAGAGCAAGAAATATTACAAAAAAATCGTTACCGCATAGCAATAACGATTTTCAAATCTTCGTCCTTTGTAACTCTACCGCAGACCTTCAAACGCCGTAGCACAATCACTAAACCTCGGCTCGTGTCTTACACGGTAAATGGGATTTCGGCATTGCAAATATAGATGATTTTGTCGATTCTGCAAAATTTGCGAATCAAAATAAATGTTTTTGAGGTAAGGTGGCTGCGATAGAATGCTCCCATTCCGCTTTTTTCCCCATAAAGGTGCAAAAAAGGAAAATACGAGGGTGTTCCATATTATGAAATGTATTGTTTTTTACAGGGCATCTTTTATCCTGTCATAATACTTTTCCATCAGTCTGCGACGCTTTTCTCTCTCCCTTTTCCTCGCTTCTATCATTTCGGGCGTGGGATTGTCCTGCCTCTCCATTTCGAGCATAAAGCGTACTGCATCTTCACCGCGCAGCACAGGTGTCGGACGGTCAAAATCGTGCTTTGCCATATCATGCAAGCGATTTTACAATGTCCATACGCAATCCGAGAGCGGACAAGATGGCGCAGAACGAGCCAATAGTAGGGTCAACCAGTCCGTTTTCGACACGCGAAACATATCCCTTGCTTGCGCCAATGCGCACGGCAAGTTCTTGCTGTGTAATATTTTCCTCTTTTCGAGCCTCCTTGATTACCTGTCCCATACAAAAAGCGTATGCTTCCCTGCGGAATTGCTCGCGTTCTGGCGTACCCTCGCAACCATATTCTGCATCAAGTACGGCATCGTAATCCTCAATTTGGGTTTTCGTCTTTGGCTTCATAATATTCTTTCTTTAGTCTTATTGCTTTTTCTATTTCTTTTTTCGGTGTCTTCTGTGTCTTTTTCTGGAATACATTGAGCAACACAATTATATTTCCTTCATCGAATATGAAGAAAATCCTGAAAATTTTACCTTCGCTTTCTATCCTCATTTCGTATATTCCATCGCGGATAGGCTTGACGAACTTTGAGATTAACCTGTCGTTGGTCTTTACATACTCAATTACATAATTAATCTTTCTTCGGTCATTTTCAGTAAGTTCCTCCATAAATTTCTTGAAGTCACTATTAAAAACCTTTACGCTTCTCATATCGCAAAAATAATAAATGTTACAATATAATATAACTTTTTTTTCTTTAATTATAATATTACGGTAAAGTCTAATAGTTGAATCCGCAAAATAATCTCGAATGGCGAAAATATTAGGATAATCTTCACCATCAAATAACGCTTGCATTTGCATAAAAGAGTATTCTCATCCTTTAACAGCCGTTAATAGCAACGAAGAACGATTCTTACAGTATAGTCTTCTTTAGTTTCTTCATTGCCTCGCGGTGTGGATTGAGCCATCGGTCAAGTTCTTCGGGAGTAGTGTAGAGCTTGCCACCGTGCTTATGAAATGGACAATTATTTTCGTTGCGCCTATAAATCATCGACTTCGTGACAAGTCCAACCAGACGGGGGTCGTCGGGTGTTATAATCTCGCCTTTATGGAAACGTGCGAGTATAAGATTTTCTTCTGACTTGGTTTGTTGCAACTGTTGCCGTAACTGTGCTATTTCAATTCTCATACTTGCTACCTGATTAAGTAGCATTTCCATTGCCTGTGGTAAATCGTTGAATGTTATTTTTCCCATTGTCCTATTGCTTTGATATATGTAATTTATTTGAATTGTTCATCATAAACAATCAAATACTGTTGGTTTTTGCTCTTCGGTACAATACTGGCTTCTACAAGCGCATCGACATCGGCACAACTATAGAGAAATTTATTTTGAGAATAAGGCACGCGAGCGATAGTTACTAATCCACTATGTCGGAATCGTGCAAGCTGACTCTTGCTGGCATCACCAAACTTTTCAAACAATTCCTCTTCTGTGTACCATTCTTTTTGTGATTGTTGTTGCACTGCCTTTTGTACGGCATCTGCAATTAATGCTTCAATTTCTTTCTTTTCCGCTCTTGTCATTGTGTTATTTTCATTATCTTTGAGTTTACATATTGCATAAAAATGCCTTGTAATCGGTTGGGGCAAATTTGGGGCAAGTTGTCAAAGCAAAAATGCAAGTTGCTGATTTTTAGCAACTTGCATTTTAAATCGTTGTCCCTGGAGGAATCGAACCTCCACAACCAGAACCAAAATCTGGTGCACTACCATTATGCAAAGGGACAATCGCTCCAACGCAAAATTGGGACTGCAAAAATATACATATTTTGTAAGCGTGCAAAATAATTTTTGAAAAAATCATTTGTTTGCCACTTTGAAAAGTGCGCCCAATGAAATAATTTTGCGGTTTCAAAATCAAAACGGTGATGAAAAACATATTAATCATCATGCTTGCCGCCATCTGTATGGCTGTTTCGCTGCCGGTAATGTCGCAGAGCGAGACTAACAATGTGCAGTTGGCAAGCAAGTACTACCAGAATGGTGAGTACGAGAAGGCTCTTACATTGTACGAGGACTTGTATGCCAAGACCGAGTACAAGAGCTATCGCGACATGTATGTGTCGTGCCTCACCTTGTTGAAGCAGTTCGATGCCGCCGAAAAGTTCCTGAAAAAAGAAATAAAGAAGAAAAAGTCTGACTTCTATCTGCACATCGACCTCGGAATGGTATATTACAACATGAACCGTAGCACCGAAAGCGAAGAACAGTTCGCAAAGGCAAAGGAACTGGCACTTGGGAACGAAAGTTCGGTTGTAAGTGCTGCAAATTCATTCCTTTCGCACCGACAATTCCAACATGCCATCGACCTGTACGAAAAAGCCGAAAAGAAATTTCCGAACAAAAAGTACGGCATTGAAATAGGCAATATCTACAGCATCGAGAAGAACTACGAGCAAATGATGGCACATTACCTTGATTGCTTGAACCAAGAAACTGAGGGAAATATACAATCTCGTCTTTCGTATGTAATTGCCAATGATGACGAGGACAAGGCCATTACCGTTATTGAAAAATCACTTTTGGACCAAGCTCAGAAAAAGCCCAACAGCGCGACGCTTAATACACTTACAATATGGTTGTATACGCAGACAGGTCGTTACGAACTTGCTATGAACCAGGTTTTTGCATATAGCAAGCGTATTGGACCAAGTTACGATAAGGAAGTCCTTAGCTTTGGAAATGAGATGGCTAGCATGAACGAAACCGAACTCGCAAAAAAGACATTCGAGTATCTACTGAAACGGAAGCCGTCATCAACATTTAGCAACGAGGCTTACATAGGATTGCTAACAATGTCGTATAAATTAGCTGTTTCAAAATTGCATCCCGACAAGAAGGAACTCGAAGAACTTGATTCAACAATTACATTGGCAATCAAGGATATGGCAATAACAAAGGCATACGACCTGATAATCATTTCGGCAAAGCTAAAAGCCTTTAATCTTGGCAAATGCGATGAGGCTATCGACAGGATAAACGAAGCAATATCAAGCAACTACTATAAGCAGCAGGTTCCCGAGATGAAAATGCTCCTTGGTGACATTTACATGCTAAACAATAATCCGTGGGACGCTACTCTCACATACGCTCAGATAGAGAAGTCTAATGCAAGCGCCGACATAACAAGCGAGGCGAGGTTCCGCAAGGCAAAATTGGCGTATTACACTGGTCAGTTCGAATGGGCGCAGGCGCAGCTCGATGTGCTTAAGGCTGGCACATCCCGACTTATCTCCAATGATGCTTTGGAACTTAGCCTGTTCATCACTGAAAATTACGACATGGACACTACCGAGACCACTATGCAGACATTCGCCCGTGCTGATTTCCTGACATTCTCGAAGCAGTACGCCGAGGCTCTAAAATGTCTTGATACCATCGAACAGAAATACCCAAGTCATTCTCTTTCGGATGATGTGCTCTACCGCAAGGCTCAGATTTACGAAGAAATCAACGACTTGGACAAGGCAGCATCGCTGTACAAGGAAGTCTTTACAAAATACGGATTTGATGTTCTTGCCGACAACGCCCTGTTCAGGTATGCCGAAATTTGTGAGCGACAGGGTAAAAACAAGGAGGCGGAGGATTCATATTTCAAGATCATAAGCGATTATTCCGGAAGCATATATACGGTAGATGCGCGAAAAAGGATGAGGGCATTGCACAATGGCACAGCTGATTGAAAAGGATAGGATAATTCTCGGCATTGACCCAGGAAGTAACATCATGGGTTATGGCATAATCCACGAGAAAGGGAAAACCATAAATTTGGTAGCCTTCGGCATAGTGGACATGCGCAAGATGGACGACCATTTCACAAAGTTGAAATATATTTTCGAGCGCACTACACAACTAATTGATGGTTTTCATCCTGATGAGATTGCCATCGAGGCGCCATTCCAGGGCAAGAATGTGCAGTCGATGCTGAAACTTGGTCGTGCTCAGGGTGCAGCTATCGCGGCGGGACTGCAACGCACAATACCTATTTTTGAGTATGCCCCTCGTAAGGTCAAGCTTGCAATTACTGGCAATGGCGCAGCATCGAAGGAACAGGTGGCTGCTATGTTGCAGAAGTTGTTGAAAATAGAGGAACTCCCCGAAAAACTTGATGCCACCGATGCAATTGCAATTGCCATGTGCCATTATTACCAGAAACGAAGCATTGTGTCGGGCGAAAGCCCTTGCAAGAGCTGGAAGGAATATGCAGCAAAGAAAGGCATAAAGATCTGAGAAATCAAAATACTCTTGTTTTTTGCTTATTTTTCAAAAAGTCCTTATTTTTGTGCCGATAATATCAAATAAGCAACAATGAAGACATACACCAAAACTGAGAATATCATTGACTATACCGCAATGGGACTGCTTGCAATAAGCGTAATATTGACAGTGTTAAATATTCCGTATGCTTCTATATGTATGATGATTGTGTGGTGTTTGTCTATAGGCGTATTTATGGGGACCAGCGTAAATAGCAAATTGTACAAGGTTAGCGTTCCATTGTTCGTTCTTGACCTTTTCTGCAAGATTAACATATTTTCAGGTATTAAGTTCTGGAATATTGACTCTGGCAGAAATTATATTAGTATTGGTATGACATTAATATTCGTCATCTACCTTATTGATGCTATAATGACAAAGAAAGCACCCAGTTTACCGTCCATTATCGTACCTGCTGATATATGCGGTAATAGCTGGTGTTTGTGCAGCGATAACGATGTAGGGCTGATTTTGACTATTTTTCGCGGAAGCCATGTTTTTTCTCAATTCCCGAAAAATAAACGATAATGATTGATGATCTTTGTGCGACCTCTCTGAGGTCGTTTTATTTGTAATTATTTATTCTATAGATATTTGACCTCTCCGAGGTCTGTTTTCACTCTACACATTCCCAGCGACCTCTGTGAGGTTGGACATTTATCATTGCTGTCCACAAATTATGCAAACCCGTACAAAACACACTATGTCAGGTTGTTATGCAGGCAAGAATCATGTGGGCTTGTTAATTGGATGGACATAATAACCTCAGAGAGGTTACATATATATTGTTGTCCGCTAAAATTTCAACAAAATCACATAAATTAAAGTGTATCATATTGTTACATCAACAACAAAAATAGGCAGGCTTGATTTTGGAAAGAATATATCAACCTCGGAGAGGTTGCATATATATAGGAAAATGTATGTGTTTTGAAGCGTTGGCGCATATTTTTGCTGCGTAATGAAATGGAGCAACGCAAAAATTGTGACAACGTATAATTTAGCGGACAACAATAGTTTTTTATCGGATTTCAATCTTTTTTGTAGAGCAGTTTCCGTATTTATCGATTACCTTTATTATATATGTACCACCGCTTAAGTTAGAAGTGTTAATTGTGTGAATGTCCGATTCAATCTCCGACTCGACAATGCAACGTCCTGTTATGTCGTACAATGTCAAGTGCGACAAGTTGTTGCCTTCTATTATGACTTCTGTTGTTGCAGGGTTGGGGTATATGGCGATGTCGTCCATGTCTATCTCATGTCTGCTTGTTGGTTCTCCAACCGAGTATGCAATCTTGAATCCGCCTGCACGCCTATTGCCATTGCTGGTAAATATCACCAATACACTTTCAGCATCAAAACTTATTGGTTCAGGAATAGTGTCGCCGGAGAATCTTGCATATAACCGTCCGTTTCTCATTATCTTAACGAAATCTTTCCCGTATTCAGTGTCAAGTTCCAAAAAAACGAAACTGAAATTTGACGTACTGCTTGGTCTTATTTGCCAACTACAGTTTGTACTATTATTATATGGCCAATTGTTGCTTCCGTCAGAAATTGTGTCGACCATTTCTGTAAGGCTTGTTAACGAGTTGCAATACCTAGGCTTTATCGGAGCATAAGATATTAGCCAGCCGTCGCCCGAAGCGGTTTCGTCGGAGACAAACTTTATTAGCATCGAAGTGGAATTTACTGTATAACTAGCATTGGGTTCATCTTCTCCGAAGATAGTTGCAACGATAGGAGCGTCCTCGTCATCGCCTGCGTATATGATAATGTAGTCGGTGGCATCAATGTCAAACTTTTCAATCTTAATAGTATATCCCGAAACAGAATCGTATTGCGTTATGTGCCACGAGCAGTCGCTTTCTGGAGCATAGTCTCTAAGTGGTCCGCTACCGTCCTCTATTGTGCCTTCGAAGAAGTTGATTTCCTTGTATCCTTCGCAGCTTTGGTTTTCGTATTTTGGTGTGGCATTGACGATTACCTCGTGTGCAAGTCGGAAGTTTGAACCGCCTGGCGACAAATTGCTTATGGTGAAGAACCCATCGTATGAACCACCCCATCCCCAGTTGATATGGTAGTGTGTGGAATCGCTGTATCCATCAAATACGAAGGCATGTCCGCTCTCATATACATAGTCGCCCCAGCCTGCATAGTAAAGCGGAATCTTCCTGTCGAGATGGTTGACCAGAATGCCGTTCCAGATTGAGTCGGGAATAACGGTGTCGTTCTCGATGTTGTCGGGGATTACCGTCGGCAGGCTGTCCTTGAAGATGTACCTAGCTTCATCGCTGTAGCCAAAGTAGTTGCGCATCGTGTAGGCTCCCTTGTGGTTGTTCATACCGCTACCATTTGGACCGTAGTTCATATCAACAGATACGCCTATGTTGTAGAGCAGACGTGCAAGGTTTTCGTTGTAGTCGGTTGGTTTCACAGGCATAAAGTCGTAGTCGTAGTGCTGTTCGACAAAGTTTACCTCCAGATGACCGTAGTCGGGATGGTCGTATCCATAGCTTCCTGTACCCTGTGTGGGGTATCTGAAGTAATTGAAAACCTGTGCAATAGCAGTTGCTACGCAACCTACAACGACGTGTCCGTCGGTACCTCGTGAATCTTCTGGGCATTGGGTGTTGAAATATGTGCCTTGGTCCCATTTTGTTATCAGAAGCGGTGCTA
>JAEEGF010472563.1_pt1 | contig 30331 bp, 18 predicted proteins | sample 9134171 | NCBI WGS metagenome assembly JAEEGF01 (sample SAMN16246542, study PRJNA631951) | gut metagenome | biome: gut microbiome; feature: rumen; material: AP-attached | host: Bos | place: Iran: Karaj | collected 2018-10 | reverse complement strand
TCGAACCCGCACGGCCGTTTCGGGCCAAGGGATTTTCTTGCCACTATGGCTTTCGCCACCATCTCTGTTTGTGGTCCGGACTATTCCTTCACCATAGATCTATGATCCGTAGGTGTGTCGTGTCTAGTCTCTGCACCTTCCTCCCGAAGGAGGCTCGGCTCAAGATTACCATCAGCATGACCTGTTAAGGCTTCCTTGAATTTACGACATTCTACATCTCTCCTTTCGGAAAGTGCACTCAATTTCGATCTTCCTCGATAATTATTTGTCAAAGCATGACAATTGGGACACAACAAACAAAGATTCTCAAATCTGTTATCTGTGTTTATCCCATTTATATGATGAATCTCCAATGGAATAGGTTGATCCTGCCAGACATCTAATCCACAGTTCTCACATCGACGGACACCGGTAGACTTAATATAATGCTCTCTAAGTCTCCAAGAGCATTTATAAGTTGAATCCTTGATAAATATCTCTTCATCCCGTTGTCCCTTGTTAGGTTTGAAATGAAGTCCAACATTCCAACCTTTCCCTGTAAAATGAGAATTATCAATACCGTTTTCATCGATCATTCGATGAATCGTCTTATAATTCCCACCTACAGGCCGTAAGCCTAATTGGCGAAGAACAGCGGCAATAGAGTAATTTTGCGCAACAGCCCGCCTTACCTCCTCAACTGTATACTTACATTTTGACATACAGTAAAGTTAAGGCTTACTTACGTCTTTAACAAATAATATTTCAAAGATCTTGTCTAAGTCCCTCGTGTCTACCATTTCACCACCAGGGCGTGGATGTGGTGCAAAGATAGGAAATTTTCGTATTTTCGCGTGATAATATGGATGCCGATATGATCAAAGCCATCATTTTCGACCTTGGGCGGCGTGCTGATCAGCCTGGATAAGGAACGCTGCATCCGCGCCTTCAAGGAGGAAGCGGGTTTTGAACGGATTGCAGAATTCCTGGACACCTGCCACCAGCGGGGTATGATCGGGGATCTGGAGGCCGGACTCATCAGCGTGGCGGAATTTTTCGAAGAATGCCGGAAATACTGCCGCCCTGGTGCCACAGACGCGGACATCCGCCGCTGTTTCCATGCCCTGCTGAATCCCATCGAGCCCGGGACAGCCGCACTGCTGCGGCAGCTTTCGTCGCGCTATGATCTCTATATCCTGACCAACAACAGCTGCGTCACGATGGAAAAGACTTACGAAGACGCCCTGAAGGCCGGCATCGACCTGCAGAAAACCTTCCGGCAGATCTTCGTCTCGCAGGACCTCAAGATGCTCAAGCCCTCACGCGAGATATTCGATTACGTGATCGACCAGACCGGACTGAGCCCCGAAGAACTGCTTTACATCGACGATTCACCACGTAATGTGGATGCCGCACTCACAGCCGGCGGCAAGCATCGCTGCGAGAAGGAGGGAGATGATGCGTTTCATGGAATAGGTGGTATAGTGTAGACAAATGTACAAAAACAATGAAATATGCCTCCTATTATGCGCCGGACGCCCTCCGATACTGGAGAGCGTCTTCTGTCCGAGGGGGCAGGTCTGCGGAAGACTTGTCAGATGTCCTTTTGGAGTCCGATCAATGATTGAGAATCTTACCGCGTGTCACATAGATGGATGAATTCCACTGTGAGACTGCAAGTATTTCATCATCGCCAAGGTCGCATAACGCATTCCAAAGAGCTTTTTCCTTTGTCTGGTCAAGACCAGCCAACGGTCGCGTTTTGGATCTCATTGAAATGAATCTCCCGTTCCGAAGTTCTTGCTTGGGACAAAGCTGCACCTCCATCGTTGAATGCTTGGTGTTCGGCTCTGTCCCCCCCTCTGAACTTTGATATGACAAAACAAGATAATTGTCCGTCTGGATAAGGTAGGGGGCACCAGCATAAATATTCTCGCTATCCAGATGAGTTTCCAGCGGATTGAAGCGATTCGCAGATTTCCCATCGACAAATTCAGGCCAGCTGTTTTCTATGCCGGATGAAACCACTTCCGGATGAAACCTGGAATTGTCACCGATAGCCTCAATGGCCAGATAAATCCTATCGTCAACGATCGTACCGACAGGCATTCCGTCACGATATCCCTCGGTATAACATACGATACGCATCTTTCCCCAGGTATCCCCGCCATCACATGACTCGATCACAGAGATGTTCTGGAAATTCTGCCCCTCAGAATAATAAGGCGTTTCATCAGCGAAATACACCTGTACGGTCCCATCCGGAAGTTCTAGGACGAATGGCTCATAGCACCCTCTCACAACGTCTTCGGACCATGTCTTTGAAGAATATATCACATTGATGTCGCTCCAAGACTCTCCTCCATCATCTGATACGATGATCGCGATTGAATATGGAATAACGGAACTACGATTGCCTTTGGGGCGCAGGTTCGCGGCATAGATGATTCTGCCCGGATGACTGGGATTGTCACTGCTCAGTTGAGCAAATTCACTGTTGGAGACATTCACCCCACCTCTCTCGTCGGAAAGGGTTTCAACAAACACCGCCTCTTTCGGAGTCCAAGTCCTTCCATTGTCTGCGCTGAAGCAGACATTCCCATTGGAGCAGGAGGCGAACGCCATCATCAAGCGACCGTCATTCAGGCGATGAACGCGAGCATATCCGCCATCAACGACATATTGCGGTTCGGACCAAACGATCCTCAATCCGTCCTGTGCAACAACACATCCGCACGTTGACAGAACCGCCAAGACAACCGCAAGCAAAACCCGTCTTCCCATAAAAAGCTAATTCAGATTCCCTACATAATAATTGGCCCACACATTATCGTTCCGCTCCGCAAGAGATTTCAAGAACATCTGCCGGGACTTTCCGGTCCGCCCCAGACCTTTCAGGGCCATCCCCTGAGTCAGGTATGCGACCGTGTTGATGTCTTGTTCGTAAGGTCCCCTCCCGAAGCTTTCGAAAAAAGTGTTGTAATAATCCGTCACCTGGATCCTCCCGCAATCCAAGGCGTGCTTGTACAGTTCTCTTGCTTCGGTCTTTCTGCCAAGTTTCTCCAAAGACTTTCCTTTCTCGTACAAATACAAGGCATCCTGGTCCCTTACTTCCGTTCTGGCCGCCCGAGCATACCATTCTTCTGCTTTTCCGGTATCTCCCAGCCTCTCATAAGCCAGGCCGGTATAGTATAGGATCTGTGCGTCTCTTCCATAGTACTCAAGATGAGCATATCCTTGATTCTCGGGATATTCCGCAGATAGCAAATGGTATTTCAAGGCTTTTGCGTCATCCCCCTCATCCCAGGCCCGGAATGAAATCAGTTGACACAGATCGACATAAATATCGTGAAGGTCATCAATGTGTTCCCGCCTGCTGTAGGAACGGGAAGTCAGTCTGGCAAATGCTTTCTCATAATCACCATTGAGGATTTCTTGCCTGACGGCCCGGATCTCCGAATCATAACGGGTCTCCCAGACGGAATCTTTGTCCTTGAACAACGCATACCTTTCTTTCAAGGGGGCGTTCGTGAGTTCCATTATTTCATCACACTCCGTTAAGAACACTGCCTCGGAGGGATCCTCTGCGATGGCTCTCTGATAATAACCGACTGCCTTCTCATAGTCAGATGCGTCTTTCCAGCTGCGGTTCTCATCCTTATATCTCCAATACCAGCCAAGGTTACGTAAAGCCATCGAGAAATGAGGGTTTCTTTCAACGGCCTTTTCCCACGCTTCACGGGCAAGTTCAGGACGTTTCTGATACCATAGATTGCCAAGATAGTATTCCGTAACCGGATCTCCCGGGAGATATTCGAGTGCCTTGACAAGTGGCTTTACCGTCTCCAGCCGGAACGGGAATACATAATCAACCGAAGAGGACGACGCCGCCTCGAACATCTTCTTCGCCGCCTCGGTCTCCCCCTTCAAATCCAAGAGGTAACCCAAATAATACTCCGAAATAGGATAGGAATCCATCCGTTCCGCTTCCGCAAGGATAGAAAACGACTCAGCCGCAAAACCATTGTTCAAATACTTGACCGCCAAGTCAAGATAGCTTTCGCTGACCCCGCGAAGAAGATTCCTGAATTCCTGGGGAGAAACTGCACCCATCTTCATCAGTTCATACTCCGCATAATAATTCAGAGGATCCTTCAGAATGACTTCCTTTGCAAGATCCAACGCCTTCCGGGTTTCTCCTGCATTCCGCAAAAGGGTGATGCAAAGATTCAACGCGTCAATGTTCATCCCGTTGTAATTGACAGCCATCCCGGCTTCTTCCAGCGATTTGGCAGGATTCCCGGTAAGATTGCTGATCTGTGCCAGTTGAAAATACCCCGCGGATGCATATTCATAGTCCCAAACTGCCCTGTAAAGGGTGTCTGTTGCATCTCTCCAAAGGCCTTCTTCCTTGAGTACAAGCCCGAGGTTGTACAACGCCTCGCCATCAGAAGGGCGTGTATAATTGGCCGTCTGTCGTGCAATGGCTGCACGGAGATGCTTCTTGGCTTTTTCGTAATCGCCAGCTTTGCGATAATAAACTCCCATCTGGGTATTGCTCCGCACATCATTCGGATCCCGTCGCAACACCTCCTCAAAATAGTCATTCGGGTTCACGTGTGCCTGGTGGAACTGCAGATTCCGCAAGCCAATGTAATAGCATTCCTCTGAATTGGCTACGCTCTTGGGATCAGGATTCACCGGCTTCAGGTCCTCCGGCAGGGCCGTATTGACATCGTGAGCATACTGATGATGATCGATCAACAAATCCCCGTTGGATGAATACAGACTGAGAATGATTTGCGTCGGATCAGCAACGAGTGAAGGATTAACCTTGACCCGATCCGAGAAAGGATGGTTGGGAGAGAGGTTTGTTGTCTTGCGATATATCTCCTGTCCGCCACATGTCAGCTTGAGAATCGCATCCGGATATCTGCGCGTCGTAATTGCAGCGAGATGAAGTTCTCCATCCTCGGCCACTTCAAGATTGACGGTCGCCTCCTGATTGCTCCGCAATCGGACCTTGTCAGAAGATTGCACGTTTTCGAAACGCTTTCCTTTCATCTCGTGAATGCCATACCAATATGCGGTAAACTCCTTGGTTTCGCCAGGATTGATCCAGCAATAGTCCGGTTGATTATCCGAATACGCAGAAGTCATCAACTCGACATATGGGCCGTCTTCATCGGTAAGGGTAACGCAATCCCATGCGTGGCCATATGCTTTATGTCCCCATGTCCAGAACTTGCCGCCTTTGTTGATATTGTGATCCCCCACCAGAATGGTACCTGCATCCACGGAATAGTCATAACCTCCCAACCAATCGTCTTGAAGGTCATAAATGAAGACAGAATCACCTCTCAAAGAAGGAAGATTCTTCCAGAAACTGACGTCGACTCCGATAAAATCTTCATTCCCCTTATACGGTTCATTTGCGATCGGCCAGTGGATATGGCTGAGCTTGTGGTGAAACATTCCAACTTGAGTGCTCTCCGGGAACAGGATCTGATAAGTCTCATTCGCGTGGGTCGCCACGTTATTCCAATGAAGCATTGAATTCCGGTCTGGGCTTTCATTAAAGAAACGTCCCGTCACTTTGATATAGCTCCGGTCGGGAAACAGAGTCAATCCGATCGCCCAGCTCATTCCGTGGCGATGCTCGACCTCACCGACCCAAATAGTCTTGCTTCCGTCAGCGTTGTCAGTCAACTTATAATCAATGGGGTATTGACTTGTGGCCCGATGATGATGGAACGCGTTCCACTCAACCCCACCGCTGATCCAAGCACCGAGCATTCCAACGTTTTGCGGCTTTATCACGTGCTGACGATAGAATATCTCATAGCCGTCAGTCTTGTCCGTTGCATAGAAAAGACGTCCGCCGATGTCGGGCAACACACAAACTATCAGATAGTCGTTCTCAAGAAACAATGCCCGGTGAGTCGAGTCTACCCGTTCATTGGTCGGATTATCATTCATTGCATATGGGTAAACCCATCGCTTCGCCCTTTGATAGGCAAAATCGTGCGCAAACATCGGAGCTTTCTCCGGAGGATTGACTCTATATGTCGGAATGGAAATGGTTCCTTCCCATATTCTTACCGGGCTCTCCGCTTTTGCAGGGATCACCGCGAAAAGAAAAACCAATAGTACCAGTCTCTTCATAACGAGTAATATGGGTATCTGGAGTTCAAGCCTGCCGAAGACTTATCTGCATTGATTTCTTTCAGGAAGTCGATTTCCTCCGTTTTATATGGTGTATAGTCCGGCCAGAAAATGCTATGGAACCAGACATCCGGTTCTCCGTCTTCCTGTTTATGCCCCCACGGAAAACGATACTCGCACTTCCCTTCTGCAAGGCCCCAATTCAACGCCCCGACCTTTTCCCGCTTCAGGATAGGCAAACAGTCCTCGAAAGTACTGCCGAAATTTCTTGCCAGATACTCCTGGCAAATCATCGGCCTCTTGAAAACGCTCAGCATTTCAATGAAAGACTCCAATTCATCAGGCGTGTAATAACAATGAAATGTGATGATGTCCGAGTTTGAGCAAACGAACGATACCATATCCAGCCTCGTTTTCGCGCCCTTGAAACCGGGCCTAAGCCAAACCGGTGAAGTAAGCGGCTGCGAGGGACGAATCTCCCAAGCCCACTTGTACATCTCTTTCATGAAATCCAGACAATCACGGCCTTCTCTCACATTTTCCGGCTCATTGTAGAGACACCAGTACAAAATCCGGTTATCGTCCTTGAAAAATGAGAGGATATCCTGTACATAGGATTTGAAATCGCCCCACCTGTTTTTGTCAAATAAGATATCGGAGGAAGGACTCTGGCACCAATGTCCGCCGCCGTGTACACCCGGAGCTGGAAGAGGCTGGGGACCCAAGGACTCCTTTCCTCCGCCGTTCGTGCAGAAAGTGAAAGTGACGTTGATCCGGTGTGATGAAGCAATCTCCAGGAAATGGTTGATACGACTCTTGAACCCCTCCTTGTCGGCGAACCAAAGATCCTCATGCAGATACATCCGGACCAGATTGAAACCGATACTACTTGCGAGGGCCATTTCACGATCCAAGATTTCCGGATTGAAAGAGTCTTCCTGCCAGATCTCGAACTGGTTGATCGCGTATGTCGGAACATAACAACAGCCAACCGGCCATTCCTGTGCCGCCCACCACGATCTTGCCTGCTCCGTCGTCCATTGCCCGGTCTCTGCATCCTTTGTACAAGAGGATAGCAGGGCCATCGATAAGGTCAAACAAAACAATACCTTTTTCATCACAACCACAACAACGTATTATTGCCTATTTACAAATATAGTCTCTGGCATCACACCACTTGAAGACTACCCGCAATTATCGGAATTCCGTTTCCCCATATGGGAAAAATGTTACATCACCGGCCGCTTAGTCTTTATGATACTCGACAGGCAGACAGCCATACACAGCCTTGAAGCACTTGGCGAAATAAGACGGGGAATTGAAGCCCACCGCATAACATACTTCACTGATCCGGACATTTCCTTTTGAAAGGATCTCGGCGGCGACAGAAAGGCGCTTGGTCCTGATATAATCATTCGGAGTCGTCCCGAGCAAGCCTCTCATCTTCCGGTTGAGAGTGCTGTGACTCATAAACAGAGCCTTCTCCAACTCTTTGTTGGAAAAGTTCGGGTCTCCAAGATTGTCCATAATCATTGCATCCAGCCGCCGGAGGAACTCCTCATCCCGATCGGGGAGATTGAACAAAGCCGGATCGATCACCTGCCCTCCCTCACGGTAAATCCGTTTCAGGGTTGCCCTGCGATCAAGTATTCCCTTGATGCAAGCTTGCAGATAATCCATTGAGAATGGTTTTTCGATGTACATACTGGCACCTTTCTCCATACATTTGATTTTGGTTTCAATGCTGGAGATAGCCGACAGGACGATGATAGGGATATGGGACATCTCAAAATCGCTGCGTACCTTTGAACACAACTCCACTCCGCTCATCCCTTCGAGAGCGATATCCGTAAGAATGATATCCACCCTGTTATGCCTGAGGAGTTCAAGGGCTTTTTCCGCAGAAGGAGACACCAGGACCGCATAATCCGTTTTCAAAGTCTTCCTGATATAGGCCAACAAATCTGCGTTGTCCTCAACCACCAGAATCAATGGCTGGTTGGGAGCGACGTCCAGGTCTTCATCCAACACTTTCCGTTGGACGGATTCAGTTGAAGCTTTGATAGGAAGCCTCAATTCGAATACCGTTAACGCAGAATCATCGACAAGATTCAGTGAACCTCCGTGAAGTTCCGCCAGTTTTCTGGCATAAGGCAAGCCGATTCCAAAGCTTTGGGAATAAGGTTTCTTTTCGGATGAATACTGTACGAACGGTTTGAATATCTCGTCCTTTCTCGCGTCCGTAATCCTCGGGCCATCATTGCTGATCCTGACGATGACACAATCGCTCACAACTTTCGCGGATATTTCAACAAGCGATTCCGCATACTTGACGGCATTGTCCACCAGATTGTTCATTATCTTGAACACCGCTTCCTTGTCTGCGGCCGTTACGATTGATGGATCACTATGGGTAAATTTCAACCTCACGTTTTTGTCTTTTGCCGTTTCCCGGAAGTTGAAGCAGACGAACTTGATCCTCTCAATCATATCAATGTCAACGGGATTGAGGACATAACCGTGCTTCTCGAGCCGGACATACTCCAACAATTCCTTCACAAGTCGATCCATATAATCTGCAGAATTGCTGATCACTTCAAGGTCCTCCCGCACAGATTCCGAATACTTTCCAGAAGAAATGATTTTTTGCAACGGCGTCTTGATAAGGGTCAATGGCGTTTTTATCTCGTGGATGATGTTTGAGAAAAAGGTCATTTTCTCGTTGACCATCTCCTCATCTCTACGCTTCTGGAATTCAAGCATCTTTTCATGATTCCGTCTTTTCTCCGCTTTCATTTCCGCCAGGCCGATCAAAGTCAGTAAAGCGCAAAACAGCAACGCGATAATCAGCACTCCCAGTTTTGATGCCCAGAACGGCGGTTTTACGACAATCACTATGGGGTCGTGGGAAACCTTCGCGACACTCTCCGAGGGCGTATTGCCGACTCTCAACAAATAGGTTCCTGCCTTCAGATTGTAATAACTGACCGACTTGGATACGGAAACATCGCGCCACTCCTCGTCGTACCCTTCAAGCTTACAAGCAACTCTGTCCGAGGCCGGGAACGGGGAATCGAGGAGCGCGAACTGGAATCCGAATGAATTCTCATCCGATTTCAGGACGATCTTCTTTTGCAGATCGACATTTCCGAATTTCGTAACGGTTTCTCCGCCGACGATCATTCCAGAGACGGATACTTTGGAGTACAAGTTTTCTTCGGTGATGGCGGAAGGATCGAAACTGATAAAGCCATTCGTCGACCCGAAACAAATCAAGCCGTTGGAAAGACGGATTCCCGACTTTTTGAAGGAAGCGTCAAGAAGACCGTCCGCCTCGGTAAAGACCCTGACCGCCCCGCCATTCGGCGTATATCTTACAAGGCCACAATCCGTTGACAACCAGAGATTTTCCTTATCGTCGGCAACACCTGAAAAATAGACATCCGTCGGGAGGGATGGCTTGGTCATCGTACTGTATTCTTCGAAAGAGTCTTTATCCCTTACATATTTGAAGAAACCCGAAGAGAAACCGATTACCCACGGACAGCCGTCCGTGTCGATGCAGATGGATGAGGTCATATCCGGAATTACATCGGAATTTTCCTGAGGCCGGTAGTTTTTTTGCACTTCACCCGCCTTGAGATTGAAACTCCAGGCACCTGACGAATAAGAAGCCAGCCACAGCGTCCCGTGATTATCTTCCTTGAAATCCTCAACCGTCAAGGAGCCCAACTGCATCACCTTCTCAAACGAATCGGAGCCGTGGTCATACTTCATCACACCTACGGTCGTTCCAACATAGATATCGCCAATCAATGACTTGTATATGGTCACCACCCGGTTGTCACGGACTTCGTCTTGATCGAAATACCTGTAGTACTTGACCTGACCATCAAGAAAGTGATATCTTGAGATGCCGCTGTGCGATCCGACCCACAGATAATCGCCATCCGCACAAATCGCATTGATCCTGTCAGGAATGGCGGCATTTTCCAGTTTCAAGAGTTTTTCCTGCCCGCTATTCATATACATCAGTCCGGCGCGCTCGGTTGCGACCCATAGCCTGCCGAACTTGTCTTCGGAAAAGTCCTTCACGATGCAACCTTCCAGCGAGTGCCCGTCATCCGTCCGGTAATACTTCCGGAATTTCTGCTGATAAATGCCATAGAAATTGATACCTCCATATTGGGTTCCAATCCAGATTCCGCCTTTGTTATCCGTCAATACTTTGGTGACGTAATTATCAGACAAGGTAAATTTGTCAGACCTGTCGTTGCGGAATACCGAAGACCCTCCGCTGGAGAGTTCATATCTGACGGCTCCATCCGTCGTTGACATCCAGATCGCATTCGTCCCCTCCAGAGCCAAGGCGGTCGGACGGGTCTCTCCGATCAGCGGGCAGAGAACCCTTGCACTTTTGCTGAGAAGATTGATCTCGACCAGCCCGTTTCGCTTGCTGGCAACGTACAAAATATTATTTGACTCCGAGCTCAGACACATCCCCTCAATATCATCCCCCGAAAAAATGTCAGGAGATCCCCCAGCTCCAAGCAGTTCGATGGAAGAAGCATTCTCATCGGAACAGTAAATATTATCACAGTATCTCGCCAGGAACAGACGGTCATACCGGTCCACGACAATTCTGAAGATGTCCGTGATCGGGGCAACATCTGACATGGGATGGAATGCCATCGAGTAATCATTCACGTCGCAGGAAAACAAACCCTGACCCCTTGAACTGATCCACATTGCCCCCTTTGAGTTCGGCGAAATCGCATAGATCCTATCATTGGGATAGTACTCGGAATCACTCAACGAAGAAAGCGTACGGAAAGCATCCTCGGAGTAATCATAGATAACGATTCCATTATCTGTCCCAATCCATACATCCCCGTTGGCATCCTCACTGATTACGTTTATAAAATCTGATTCTATCCCGAAATCGTGCCTGTCATAGTTCTTCATCCTGGTCCCGTCGAAGCGGCTGAGGCCCTTGTAGGTCCCAATCCAGATATAGCCCCGGCTATCCTGGAACAGCTCCCGGATACTATCATACGCCAAATTGGAATTCGCATTGTTGATATGGGTGAATTGGAACCCCTGGGCGGGAAGCGACAATGCGACACCCATCAATACCACACAGGCAGACAGAATCTTTTTCATCTTCTAGAAATCGAGTCTAACATTCTCGGCAAGCAGCTTTGCCTGAAGACGTTTCATATCCAAATCGTGAGTTGAACGACGCTCCAGAACCGCCATTGCAGCGGCCGTACCCGCAGCCTGACCGGTCACGAAGCAAGTTCCAATCTCTCGGGCATCCCAGGCCAAACCGTCATCAAAGGAGAAACAACGTCCGGCAACAAGCAGATTCTGGGTTTTCTTGGGAAGGAGCGCCCTGTATGGAATCTGCCACACCGGCCTGTTTTTCGGAGCGACCTTTTTGCCATTATAGTTGATGGAATCACTGGCTCCGCTCAATCCGACGACGTCGTCATATCGCTGATAATTCATGGAATCCGCAAGCGTGATGGTATGGACAGCTTCAAGGACCCGTGTCACCCTGACGCCCAATTGAGCTGCAGTATCCAAGAGGAACACGTCTTCGTAACCAGGTTTCTTTTTGATGTTTTCAACCCTTTCAAATATTTCCTTCCGATATTTTACCTGGAGACGCGAAAGGTTGAATACATCCAAACCATCCTGATTCCTTTCGCCGACCATATGCATCATCGAAACGCTTGGAATCGGCGTATTTCCCTTGATACCCTTAATCTCCTCAAACCCCGGAGCATCCTTACGAATCCTGTCAACGTTTCCCATTCTTGACATCAAACCGATGTGGTAAGGCATCTGACGGAATGATTCACCCGCCCAAGCGAAGACATCCCCATCCCCAGACGTATCCACAACTGCACGGCACCGGATGGCTACCCTTCCGCTTTTGCATTCGACAATCAGGGCATCTATCCGGTCCCCGGACATATGTACGCCGACCGCCTGGCTGAAGTACAGCATTTTGATGCCGGCCTGCTCTATCATCGTATCCAGGAGATACTTGGCTCCCTCGGGATCGGCAACGGGATTATAGCCGCCGGTCGACTTGCTCTTGACATTGATCGCCATACCCATATCGAGAAGCCGTCTGCAAATCTCGTCGCCGATACCTTGAACGACCTTCTCCGGAGAGCCGCCATATCCGCACCCATAAGTGGACAGTACCGGAAGTACCTGTCCTCCTATCCACAAGCCTCCGAGATGATTGTACCGCTCGATTAGCAGGACACTCACTCCCTGCCTTGCCGCCGCGATAGATGCCGTCACACCTGCAGGTCCCCCGCCGACCACGACAACATCCGCATCGGCGACAACCGGAATCTGTTTTGCCGGCTCCGAAACATAACCGTCGAAAGGAAGGTTCGTCCAACCCTTGATCTCACTATTCCGCCGGCTCCTTGCCGATAAGCCCGTCGGCAGAGCAACGGCGGCCGTTGAAATCGCCGATATCTTCAAGAAATCTCTTCTATCCATACTCTCTGGTAATTATAATCTGCAATTTATAAATAATCCAGCAAACCCAGGGAACTGATCAGATCCCTGGGTACACACCATTATCACATAATCCTTTTAGAACAAATGTCAATAACCCGGGTTCTGATCCTTGTTCTCATCCAAGGCTGAATTATACAAGAACTCGTTCGTGGGGATCGGCCACCAATAAGCAGCATCTTTTACCTCTGAGACATCTTTTACACGTCCGGCCCTGACGGCATACTCAGCAAGGAGATCCAAACGCTTCAGGTCGAAGTACCTTTTTCCGACCTCAAAGCACTGCTCGTATACTTTTTCTTTCAGGAGCATCTCCATAAAGCTTTCGACGGTCGGATAATCCGCCATCTTGTAATCACCCTCCCATTCCTGCTTAGTTGGATGTCCATAAGCGCGGCGATGAATCTGATTGACGGCCTCGAAACACGATGCATCAGGTGCTCCCTTGGCTTTCGCCTGTGCCTCTGCATAATAGAGGAGGATGTCAGCGAAGCGGATTGCCGGGACATCCGAGGCGGCCGTCGAACCCGTCGCCTCCCTGTCACGATACTTGATACAGATCATTCCGGTCTTCGTCTTTGCATTAAGCACCTTGTTCGTTTTCGGCTCATAGAGCGAGTACTGATACCTAAGATCATTCTTGTCCCAGCCGGCAATCACTTTGTTGTTCTTGTAGTCAGTATAGATGGCTACGGTTCCATTTGTGCTCGCGATCGGATTGGGATTGCACAGGAAGTAATAATCCATCGAGTTGGTATTCTGACGGCAGAATTTGAAATAAAAGACCTCTTCCGGCGTTGTCACGACATTTGCGCCATAAAGCTTCTCATAATCATCCGCGACACTCATCTCCAACAAAGAATGATCCCCCAGTTCGATCGCTGTCTTGGCAGCATTGGCCGCCGCCTGGTAGTCCTTCAGATACAGATTCGCCTCCGTCAACAGGGCATAGCCTGCGGTTTTGTCCGGCCGGCCGGCCTGCTTTGCCTTATTCGGCAGATTCTCAGCGGCATACTCCGCTTCCGCAGCGATGTATTTCCAAAGATCTTCTGCACTGGCACGAGGCTTTTGCTCCCAAGGAGTATCATTTTCGTCGAAGAACGGCACGCCGCCATAAAGTTTGACAAGGTAAGAATACGAAAATGCACGGATAAAACGCGCCTCGCCCGTGAGTTCACTGTATTCTTTCGGAGTAAGGTCCACGTCGTCCACCTGGGCCATTACCGTGTTGATATAACGAACCGAACGATACAAGACAGCCCAGGTATCACGTGCGTACGCCACGGCAGACGAGGACACTCCCGTCTGATATGAACTTTCCCAGTTGCCCCGTCCATAACAGTAATCCGACAGCGATTCGGCAAGGATTGGAATATAACGATTGAAGCAGACCGAACGGCGAAGTTGAGAATAACAGCCGTCAATCATTCCCTGAACCTCTTCCGGGCCCTTCAAGAAGGTTTCTTGAGCCAAGCTATATGGCTTTTCCTCAAGCAATTCCCAATCCCCGCAAGAAACAGAACAAAGAGATACTATTACAACAACGATTCCTGTTATTATTATATTGGTTTTCATAATCATTTCCTCCAAAACTAAAACTTGATGCGACAACCTATGGAATATGACTTGGCGCTTGGATAACCATTGTCATCCACACCCTGGACGAGAGAACTGGCTCCTCCCTTTACATTGACATCCGGATCCCATAGAGGATATTTGGTGAAAGTATATATATTCTGGCCACTTACATACACGACAGCCTTCTTCAAGTACTTATTGTTGACGGGTATCGAATAACTGATCTCAAGATTCTTGAGTCTCAAATAGCTGCCATCGACGACCCACCGGTCTGACATCTTATATGTCTCATTTGTCCATAGGTTGGGATATTTCGCGTCGGGCTTTTCGCTGGTCCACCAATTGCCGATGAGGTCTTTGAGGACATTGTGGTTTTCCGCATAGTCGTATGCAAGGGATGCCAGGCTCATAGAATACAGGTCATTCCCGAACACCCCCTGGAAGAAGGCGCTGAGGCAGATATTCTTCCAGCTCACGGAAGTATTGAAGTTCAACAAGAAATCAGGATTCGGATTGCCGATTATGACTTTATCGTCGGTATTGAGCTTGTCATCCGTGTTGATATCCTTGTATTTGATGTATCCTTTCTCATCATAGCCATCCTCGAGATAGCCGTAGAATGCGAACATCGGCTCCCCTTCTCTCATAATGTTCAACCTGTCGTTGAGGACAAGGTTGTTGAGGTTGGCGTTTCGGAAGACATCCTTGTGATTCGCCAGGCTCAGCACCTTGCTACGGTTTAGGGAGAAATTCACCCCTGCATCCCACTTTACCGGCCCGTCAAGGATAGTCCCGTCAATCTGGAATTCAAAGCCTTTATTCTGTACGGAACCGATATTCATCAATCCCGTAGTGTAACCGGAAGATCTGGGGAAGTCGACATCGCAAAGCAGGTCGGTTGTCTTCTTATAGTATACATCCGCAGTGATACGGAGTCTGTGGTCGAAGAAAGCCGCATCGATACCCGCGTCCGTCTGAGCCGTAGTCTCCCATTTCAAATTACCGTTGTAAGCATCCGGAGTCGTATAGCATACGGTGACCTCCTTATCAAATACTGTCAGTCGGGTCTCCAGGTTCCTAAGGGATGAATATGCGGCCACGGCGGTGCTACCGGTCTTTCCGTATCCCACCCTGATCTTCAATTCGGAGATCCAGTCTATCGACTTCATGAAATCTTCCTGTGATATTCTCCAGGCAGCAGCCATCGAAGGAAAATAGCCCCATTTGTGACCGCGGCTGAACCGGGAAGAACCGTCAGCACGCCAACTGGCAGTGAGAAGGAAGCGATTGTCATAGTTGTAATTGATCCTGCCTAGGAATGAGATAATCTTCCAGTTGGTATATGAACTCCCCGGGAGTCCCTTTGTCTCAGCCGCTTCGAGGTCGAAAACATTGAAAACATCACTGATGAAGCCCGTTGACGTTCCCGTGCTTACACCCAAGGTCGTATCGGACTCATATGTCATACCTCCCATCAAAGTGATATGATGCTTGCGGCCCAGATCCTTGTCATAAGTGATGATATTGTTTGATTGAATATCCCTTATCTCACTCAGAGAGATGGCGGCAGAGCCTGTCGAGGCCTCGGTATAGTTCTTTGAAGTATAATTGTTCGTCCTGCTGCTGGAGTGCGCGATATTCCCCGAGAACTGAATGGTCAATCCCTCGAAAGGATTGATGATGATGCCAGCCGTCGTACGCGTCCTGTCAGTATAGAATTTCCCGGAATGCTCTTTCAAATACGCAATCGGATTCATTCCTGACGCAGGTTGATCTGTAAAATAATTGTAGGATCCATCCTCATTATATGGCATCGCGGTCGGCGGGAGCTGAAGGGAAGCGCTGGTGACGGACGTTGCCCGGGATCCCATCGTGGAACTCATCAGATTCTGATCCGATCGGCTGACCAAAATATTGGAAAATATCTGTAACCAGTCCCTGATATTGTACTTGATGTCAGCTCCGAGATTAAGCCTCCGATAGTCACTTGGCCTGATAATACCCTCCTGATCGAAATAACTGGCAGTCAACGCACTCTGGATCTTGTTGCTTCCACCCCTGATCGTAACCGAGTTGCTGGTGATGGGAGCGTTGCTGAACACCTCATTCTGCCAATCCGTATCGGTCCGGTTGGCTGCAATCTGCTCACGCGTGAAGACTTCCGGAGTGCCGTTTATCGCCGCCTTGGCATTCAAGTATTCCATATAATCATTGGCGCCGCACATCTCGACCTTCCTGATAAGAGACTGGATACCAACATTTCCGTTGTATTCAACCTCTATCTTTCCGTCCTTCGCAGATTTGGTTGTAACCAGAATGACACCGTTTGCACCTCTGGATCCATAAATCGCAGTAGCGGAAGCATCCTTCAACACTTCGATCGACTCGATATCTTCCGGATTGACGATATTGATCGTCCCGGGAAAACCGTTGATGATCCAAAGCGGAGCGTTGCTGCCTTTGAGCGAATTCGCACCTCTGATGACCACGTTGATTTCACCGCCGGGACGGCCATCATTCTGGATTACCCGGACACCGGATACCCGACCTTGGAGTGCCGAGGCTCCGCTGAAAGTGGTCGTCTGCGTCAACGTTTCACCCTTAACCTTGGCAACGGATCCGGTGAGGTCTTTCTTCCTCTGGGTTCCATATCCGACGACAATCAGTTCGTCGAGGTATTCATTGGATGAATTCAGCTGGATCAGAACCGTCGCCCGCCCTTGAACGTTGATTTTCTTGTCGGAGTAACCGATAAACGAGACCGAGAGTACGGCATCCGGGGAAACGTTCTCCAGAACGCACTGTCCCTTTCCATCGGTGTATGCGCCCGCCATAGTACCCTCAACAATCACGGAAGCGCCTGGAATCGGGTCATTGTTCTGATCCGTAACAATCACCGTACAGCGACCGACGTCATTCTTGTTTTGCGAAAAAGAGGGAGTTGCTATCAGACAAGTCAATGCCGTCACGCAAGCCAAAACCCTCAGAATAATTGGAGATAAATGCATAATGAAAATATGTGATAGTTATTAATTCCAATGCTTAAACAAAGATAAACAACCTCTCGACACGCAAGATAAACTACCCGAAAATCGGGAAACAAGTTGCAAGCTTTGTGAAAGAATTACTATCCGTGCATATGCCCGTCACCAGTATTACGATGCTGAGCGAAAGGCAAATCTTGTTTCAAACAATGCAATATTATTCAAAGTGGCTTCCAGGAAATGTCATCGAACTTCGCATTTTTCTATTTTTGTGCAGTCAATCAATGAACACCTGCCGATGAAAAGGCTGATTTTGGCCATATCTTTGCTTTCTGTCCTTGCTTGCGACCGCACTGGAATAGAAGTCAAAACATTTGGAAGACTGGAAACAGGCGAAGAAGTTCACACTTATCTCCTGAAAAACCACTCAGGAGCTTCGATGCTTCTTTGCGATTATGGAGCAAGGATCATCAGCATCTGCGTTCCGGATCGGGACGGACTCATCGATGACGTCGTAGTCGGATACGGCAACTTGGAGCAGTTTGAAAAGGAAGACCGATTTATCGGATGCGTGATCGGAAGATACGCGAACCGAATAGACGGAGCCTCATTCTGTATCGATGGCATCCGCTATCACGTAACCGCAAACGAGAACTTTGATGGGGCCCCGGTCCAATGCCACGGAGGCCCGGAGGGTTTTGACAGGTTCATCTGGGACGCAGCCGGTTTCAAGGAAAGAGATTGTCGGGGAGTCCGGTTTAGCAGAATGAGCCCGGACGGTGAGGAAGGATTCCCCGGGAATTGTTTTGTCACAGTCACATACAGATGGACTGACGACAATGTCTGCAAGATTGACTACGAAGCGACTTCCGACAAGGCCACCGTTATCAACTTGTCAAACCACACCTACTTCAACCTGAAAGGCTCCAAAGGTGGATCTGTGATGGACCACAATCTTTGCGTTGCGGCGGACAGCTGTATCCAGAATAATCTGCACTATTGCCCCGACATCGTTTTCCCCGTCAACGGGACCCCCTTTGATTTCCGGGAGCCGAACAGGATTGACTACAAAATCGACATGCCTTCCAGGCAGATGGAGATTATGAAAGGGATGTCTGCCTGCTGGAAAGTCAGGGACTGGAATGGAACGTTGAAGAGAGTCTCAACGTTGGAAGACCGTAAGAGCGGCCGCGTCGTTGAAACCTGGAGCACTGAACCCGGGCTGCTGATTTATACGGGAAGGGGGTTCGATCCGGCAAGATATCAAGGAAAATATGGCCCGATTGAACAGTTTGGCGGATTGCTGCTAGAAACGATCCATTTCGCTGATTCACCGAACCAGCCAAGGTTTCCTGACACCATTCTGCGACCTGGAGAGGTTTTCCATTCTTCAACCGAATGGCGCTTCGGGACCTCCCCTTTGAAAGAAAAGAACAACTTCGAATGAAGACGATTGTAAGACTTCTCATGCTCATTGCCATAACGATCTCCGCGTGTCAAAAGGAAGGCGGCAAGGAATTGGTCCCGGAAGGCAAGACGACAGGAAATGTACCTTTCAGTTTCGTAGCGGAAATACCGAATGGCAGCGCCGTCTGGCCGATCAAATGGAAACAGGGAGACATTGTCTTCGCGGTCACCCAGGACGGGACGTGGGGGAAGCCGGAGTCTGCCGATAAAAACGCAGCTACCGTTGCGGAGTTCGTCTATTCCAATGATGAGTTCTCGACAAAAGCACCCATACCAGAAAAGACCTACACGTTCAACTTGGTTTTCTCCGGATACGACCAGAAAACACTCCACCGGAGTGACGGGAGCTCAAACCGCCTTGAAGCAATCCAGGTACAAGATTGTAACAATCCAACCGCCCATCTGAAGAAACACGATGCGTTGGCCGGACAAATCGCAAACCTGAAGACACCTTCATCAGACCGGATCTCTGTCAAGATGTACCACCTCTATTCTCTGATAAAGGTCACCCTCACAAATATGACTTCCAGTCCGTTCACACCTGCGTCGCTCGACATCGAAGCCACGAATACGATCGCCGGGGTATATTCCATCAGATTCCAGCCGACACCGTCGGCAGAGTATGTGTCCGACGGCTCGAAAACAATCTCTCTTACATTCAAGAACGCCCCGGAATTGAAAGTGAAACAATCATTGGATGTCTATTTCGTAATGGCGCCTTGGGTTAACGACCCCGGAAACCTGATCTTGACCGTAACGGATACCGGCCATAATTCTTATTCAAAGTCTTTCCCGGTGAACAAGGCTTCAATCCAGGCAGGCTCATTCGATCATATCGGCTATGAAATCAGAGAGGACATTGAATGGGACAAACCCAGGCGTGTGTGCGAAGGAAGCTACGGAAGGATGCATCGGCTCAATGACGGAAGGCTGATGCTCGTCTATAGCAATGGACCGGCTGATGACAAGAATGCCTGTGTGAGGTTCTCAAGCGATATGGGGCAGACCTGGACAGAGGAGACGATAGCAATCCGGTCATTCGTCGCAACACATAATGCAGAGAGTACTCCGGTCCGATGCGTGAATACGGAATTCCTGCAACTAAGTCCTACCCACCCGTCTCATCCGAACAGGATCATTTATGCTGTCAACCTTCGCGCAACAGATAATAAATCAAGTATATACCCTATCTGCGTCGCTTGTTCGACATCCGATGACAACGGAAACTCCTGGAGCGAGCCGAAAGTCATCTATGAATCACAACGTTGGAAGACGGACGTTGCCAAAGGAGCCTGGGAGCCATTCGTGTTTGAACTCCCGGATGGCAAGATCCAGGTCTATTTTACCGACAATACACCATATTACAAACTTTACGACGCTGGCGAGCAATCGGATAATAACAGAAGGGGCAACAATATCTCAGTCATCGAATCCACGGATGGAGGAGATTCGTGGAAAGACTATCGTATCGTCTGTCACAGTGAAGGAGGCTGGGACGGAATGGCTTCCGTCATCAATCATATGGGGAACATGTACCTCGCCGTTGAACACAAAGACAAGAGAGTGACTGAGAGCATGTCCATCCAGCTGATTAAGAACAGCGTTGATTCAAATTGGCCATCCATTGAGTTTTCGAACAGCAAAAACAGATTCTATCCTTTCAGCCACAGCTCCGGCTTCGATGAAGGTGCACCGTATCTCGCTCAAACGGACAACTTCTTCATCATCAGCTGCCAATGTTCCGAAGGAGGGGAAACGGCGGACAATCTGGTCGCGGAAGTCAGGGCGATTGCCAAGTCGGAGATCGGTGCGGACGGCGCATTCCCGGAAAGAATGAAATCAAAATCCCGCCCGATGACTCCGGTAATCAATGAGATCTCGACCATTTCTAAAAAGACGGCCAAATGGAATTCTCTCTGCCCATTGCCGAACGATGAGGTATACTTGGTTAGTGAACACAGAACCGCCATCTATATCGTCAAGGGAAGACTATCTGCCCAGTGACAAAACATTATCGCTGGAGAAACTGACCGGTCTTGAGGGAAGAGGAGATTATTCTCCCTATGAAAGAAACAATAAAGGATGCCAAAGAATGCGCGCCGCGGGAATGAACGCCTTGCACCACAACCCGGAAGGCAACCTGCGGGCCACCCTTGCCGGCGTTCTCTCCGTCCGGTGACGAGGGACGGAAGGAGCGCCCTGAGATCAAAGGTAAACGATCACGTAATAGAACATCATGCCGCAGGCGATCAGCTTGAGGCCGGTGCCGCACATGAATCCCAGGAAAGCGCCGATCGAAGACTTGAACGACGCCCAGGTGCCTTGCCCTTCGATGAAGAATTCGGCGATGAACGCGCCCAGCAGGCTGCCCAGAATCATCCCCACCGGGGGAATGAACATCCCGGCGAAGAGTCCGACGATGGCGCCCACGCCCGCGGACTTATGCCCGCCCGTGACGCGGGTGAGCATCCCCGGTACGACGAAATCCATGACTGTCACGATGATTGTGACAGCCAGCCAGACCAGCAGGAAGGTCAGGCTCATGGGCTCTCCGGCGCCGTTCAAGCCTTTGGCGAGAAAGGCGAGCAGCAACCCCACCCAGCCGATGGGAGGTCCCGGGATGCCGGGTACGATGCTGCCGATGATGCCGACGAGGGCGAGAAGTACGGCGAGAATCTTCAGAACAATCATTTCACGTTGGTTTTATCCAAGGCAGACTCCATGTTGATCAATTGAGGCCTCAGGTGCAACTGCATGGCCATGCGGAATGTATCTGCCGTCCCGGAACGCAACAAGTTGTACAGGTCGATATGTGAGATGGTCGTACGGTCGTGGAAATCTTTCTCGACCTTGTGGAAATACACCGTGAACAAATGGCGCAGGATATGATCGAAGTCCATCAGACTTTTATTCCCGGTCATCTCGTACAAAGTCGCATGGAACCGGACGTCGATATCAATCAGTTTCTGCGTTGCCGCCTCCCGCTCCTCGTCTGTCCGGGCCATTGCCTCTTCCTTTTTGTATAAGTCCTCGTTCGCAACGATGCTCTCCAGTCTTGCCACCTGCTCATCCGTTTTGTTGGCAAAAACGAAATCGGCCATGCCGAGTTCCAGCATCAGGCGCCACTGATACAGGTCACGCAAGGTGTCCCGATCCAACAAGCCGGACGACACGATGGTTTTCATGGCCCCGAAAATCTCCGGCGTGACAATCGTGGACCCCTTTTTCCGGCGGGTCTCGATGAATCCGAGCGCCCGGAGCCGGCTGAGTGCTTCCCGGACGACAACACGGCTCACACCGAGGATTTCCGCAAGGTCATTCTCCTTGGGCAATTCCTTGCTGTCAGCATTGCTGGCGATGTATTGCAGGATGTCTCTTTGCGCTTGCTCGACGAGACTGGGTTCGGTCTTCATTGCGGAACGGGTTATCTCTCTACAAAGATAAGAAAAGGAATAAATAATACAAAATAACCAATAGCCCCCACAAATCGCAAAAAAATGGCGAATATGTATTTCAAATAAAAAATAATATGATATATTTGTAAGGACAGATAATAAACTTATGAAAAAACTAAAAGGACTGATTGTAGCTCCCTTCACCGGTTTTACCCCTGAAGGGGAAGTGGATATCCATGCTGTCGCACGCCAGCAGAAGTTTTACAAGGACAATGGCATCATCGGTGCCTTTGTCTGCGGCACGACCGGCGAAGGGTCTTCTCTCTCCTTGGAAGAGAAGAAAGCCCTGTTCCGGGAGTGGGCCAAATACCGGGACGAGAATTTCACCGTGATCGGTTTCGTGGGTGGAACCAGCGTGAAAGACGCGCAGGAGCTGACCGCCTATGCCGCAGCCTGCGGACTGGATGCGGTGGCCATGACCGCCCCGTATTACCAGAAAGCGGCCAACGTCCACGAACTGGCCCTGACGCTCGCGGAAGTGGCGGCCGCCGCTCCCGAGCTGCCGTTCTTCTATTATCATATCCCTGTCCTGACCCATGTCTGCTTCCCCATCATCGAGTTGCTGCGGGAGGTCGACGGCTTGATTCCCAATTTTACGGGCGTCAAATATACCTTCGAGGATCTGATGGACTACCAGCTTTGCCTGGAATACGGGAACCGCAAGTTCGACATCCTGTTCGGCCGGGACGAGATGATGCTCTCCGTCCTGGTCCTGGGCGGGGAGGGCTTTGTCGGGAGCACCTATGGCTACAGCGCTCCGATCTATCTCGCCTTGATGGATGCCTTCCGCAATGGGGACCTCCCCCGTGCGGCGGCGTTCCAGTATGAGACCAACCGCCTGATCACCCTCCTGGGAAAGTACGGGAACGGTGCCGGAAAGGCGTTCATGAAGGCCGCCGGCCTGGATCTCGGTCCCTGCCGGCATCCGCTGACGACGATGCCCGAGGACCAATATGCCCGCTTCCTGGAAGACCTTCAGGCCATGGATTTCGACCGGTATAAATGCAGATAAGCATTCCACAAGCGAATCAAATACTACACATAATCATCAACATCTAACTAATCTCACGTATGAAAATCTTGCGTTTCTTTGCACTGGTTGCTGTCTTCCTGACAGCGACTGCTGTGACTGTCACGGCGCAGAATCTGGTGAAGGGAAAGGTGGTAGACCAAAACGGTGAGCCGGTCGTCGGCGCCGCAGTCTACATCGTCGAGAACCCCACCAAGGGCGCAGTGACAGATCTGGACGGAAACTGGGTCCTTGATGTGGCTCCGGGTTCTACGCTTCACTTCTCTTCCATCGGATTCCTGGACAAGGAGGTCAAGCCGGGCAACCAGGCGGTGATCAATATCGTCATGGATGAGGATGTCAACATGCTGAACGATGTCGTCGTCATCGGCTACGGTACGGTGCAGCGCAAAAACTTTACCGGATCCGTCTCTACCGTCAAGGTCGCCGACGCCCCGGTCTCCCAGCAGGCGATGACGAACCCGGTCAAGACGCTCAAGGGCACAGTGACCGGCCTCGATGTCGGTTACGGCCCCAAGGCCGGTGATGATCCCGCCGTGATTGTCAGGGGCGTCAAGTCTATCAAAGGCTATCAGGATGACCACGATAGAAAGACCTATGAAGAACGGACTTCGTCTCCCCTTATCGTCCTGGACGGAGTCATCTTCAACGGCTCCCTCACCGAGATCGATCCGAACATCATCCAGGATATGAGCGTCCTCAAGGACGCGACCTCCCTGGCCGCCTACGGCTCCCAGGCCGCCAACGGCGTCATCATGATCACCACCAAGCGTGGCACGACCGAAAAGCCGGTCATCAGTTTCAGCTCCTCCGTCGGGATTTCGAATGTCGCGATGAAGCCGAAGCTCATGAGCATGGATGATTATAAGACCCTCCGCAGCTTGAAGACCGCCGGTGTGCCGGACGCCGATCCGGCGACCTATCTCTCCGAGTTCGAGAAGATCACCTACGACGCCGGCAAGATTTCGGACGCACTCGACTATATCACCCGCCCCGGCGTGCTCCAGACCTATTCCGCATCCGTGTCGGGCGTCACCAAAAAGACCAACTACCTCCTTTCCGGTACCTACAACGACCAGAAGGGCGTCGTAATCGGAGATGACTACAAGCGCATGGTCTTCAACATCAAGCTCACGACCGACATCACCGATTGGTTGCAGGTCGGGGCCAAGGGCAGCGTCTCCTTCAACGATTATTCCGGCCTCACCGTCGACTCCATTGAAGACGCCCTCATCATGTCCCCGTACGCCATGTTCGAATGGCCCGACGGCCAGGTCGAGAAATACCCCGGAGGCGGCACGAACCCCTTATGGGGCGTCCTCAGCGGCACCGTAGATGATGTCGACAAACGGAATTCCTATGAGATCGGCGGCCACTTCCTCGTCAAGGCTCCCTGGCTCGAAGGACTGTCCTTCCGCATGAACGGAAACTACCGCGTCCGCAACGTCGACCAGTCCACCTTCCAGCATGAAGGCTACTTCGTAGGACAGTGGAACGGCGTCGGTGATCCCGAAGACAGGTACCGCGACCAGAACACCAAGGTCTACCTGTCCAGCGCCAACGGCTCCGTCACGAAGTCCCAGAAGATTTCCTGGGTGTGGGACAACATCCTCAACTACAACCGCACCTTCGGCGACCATTTCGTCGACGCTTCGCTCGTGTACACCCGGGACTCCAACGAATACATGATGCACAAGCACACCGGCACCGACTTCTCCACGCTCGGCAACACCATCCTCGGCGCCTGGGCCCTCAACAAGGCCAGCGTCCCCCTCATCAACGCTCCCGATTACTGGCGGCACACCGACGTCGGTTACCTGGCCCGCGTCCAATACGCCTACAAGAACCGGTACCATTTCAACGCATCCGTACGCCGTGACGGTTCCTCCGTCTTCGGCGCCGACAAGAAGTGGGGCGTCTTCCCCGCCGTGGGTGTCGCGTGGACCGTCTCCAACGAGCCCTTCATGGAGGGAATCAAAGACGCTGTCAGCTATCTCAAGCTCAAGGCCTCCTGGGGAAAGAACGGCAACCAGTCCCTCAGTCCTTACCAGACCCTGACTACCATCACCATGGGCCAGGCCAAGAACTATTATACCTTCGGCAATGACGGAAAGCCCAACTTCCGCGAGTATCTCGGTACGCTCGGAAGCACCGACCTCGGTTGGGAGACCACCGAATCCATCAACTATGGTCTCGAACTCGGTCTGTTCCAGGACAGGATCCTCCTGGAGTATGACGGTTATTTCTCGAAGACCTTCGACCAGATCTTCTACCGCGCCATCCCCATCGTGCTGAACGGACAGGGACAGATGTATGCGACCATGGGCCAGATCAACAACTGGGGCATGGAGGTCAACCTCACCACCCGCAACATCCGCACGCAGGACTGGAACTGGACTACCAAGCTTTCCTTCTACCTCAACCGCAGCAAGATCGAGGATATCTACGGCGACGGCACCAATGAGATCGTGGACATCAACCACGCCTACCTCATCGGCGAGCCTCTCGGCATCTTCTACGGCCACCAGGAGATCGGCATCATCCAGGCAAAGTATGACGCCAGCGGCAATCCCATGTATGATGACAAGGGTAATCTTCTTGTCTCGGACGAGGATCAGGCTTACGTGGCCGTCAACGGAGGCGTCCCGGGCGATGTGAAATTCCTCAACGTCACCGACGGAGAGGAGGACGAGCCAGGAGTCATCAACAGCGAAGACCGCACGATCCTCGGCAACCGGTACCCCAACTTCCAGATGAGCTTCATGAATGACCTTTCCTGGAAGAACTTCGACCTCTACATGCTCTTCACCGGCTGTTTCGGCGGCAACGGCTACTGCCTCTGGCCCAACACCCAGGCTTACGTCTGCTACGACAGATCCAGCCACTCCGAGATCCCGCGGACCTTGGACCACACCTGGTGGACGGTCGAGAACCGGAACAACACGTATCCGAGACCGGCCTATATCAAGAATGAATATGAGCCCCACATGAGTTGGGCTTACGTACGCCTGCAGAACGTCTCCCTCTCTTACCGCCTCAACAAATCCCTCCTCGAGCGGAGCAAGATCGCCGGCCTGAAATTCTATGTCACGGCCGAAAACCTCCTCACCTTCACCAACTGGGAAGGTGGCGATCCCGAGATGAAGCAGACCCGGACCAATTACACCTATCCGTTCTACAAGACCTACACCTTCGGTGTCAACCTTACATTCTAAATCCACTGAGTCATGAAAATCATCAGATATTCATCTATCCTTGCACTGTCCGTCCTCCTGCTGGGGACTTGGACTTCGTGCGACATAGCGACAATCGACGACGATGCATTTCTGGAGGAGCACCCCAAAACCATCTATGGCTTTGAAAATGCCTTCAAGTCGGCGAGTCAGATCAACGACTGCGTCACGGCCTGTTACATGGGTGTACGCTTTGCTTATTACGGTGAAGATCCCATCTGGCTCGGCTGGGGTTCGGACGTCATGGACCGCAGGGATGAGGGTTGGGAAGGCAACTTCACCAACTGGACGACCGCCAGCAATCCTTTCCGGGATCCCACCAACAGCCTCTGGACGCGGGTGGCAGCTCCCGCCAACCTGGGTCTTGATGGCTTGAAGGTCGAAACCCTCGAGATTTCGGATGCCGACAGAAACAACTATGAGGCCCAGCTGAGGTTCTTCAGAGGCTTCATCTATCTGAGGCTCGGCGAGATGTTCGGCGGCTGGTTCATCGTCGACAAGACCTATACCTCGCTCCAACTCGACATCCCCAGGGCAACCCGGGCGGAGACCTACGAGTTCGCCATCCAGGACCTGCAATTCGCTGCTGAGCACCTTGAGGACCATCCTGAGGCGGGTCGTGTCGGCAAGGGCGCCGCATATCACTTCCTCGCTGAAGCATTCCTGGCCCTCGCTACCGAAAAGGGCAACAACGCCACCGATCTCGAGACTGCGATCGGCTATGCCGACAAAGCCCTCGCCCTGCATCCCATCATGACGCACCGGTTCGGTACGCGGGCGACGGCCGGAGCGGGTCCGGCCCGCAACGGCGTTGCGGCCTATTACCCCGACGGCGATGTGTTCTTCGATCTCTTCCAGCCCGGGAACTTCGATTACGACGAGGGCAACACGGAATCGATTTGGGCCATGCAGCAGGATTACGAGAATTTCATTGCACTCGGCAGCGGCTCGTGGGGACGCAATGGCATGCACAGGTATTACTTGCCTAGCAAACGCACTGTCACATGGAACGCCAAATATAAGAATGGCAAGACCTATCCCTGGCGCGGCAATGTCGACGAAGCGTTGTATCCCGGAGGCGAGTACAGTGCCTATGTCGGAGGGAAACCCTCCCAAACCTGGTTCCCTACCGATTACGTGGTCCGTCAGGTCTGGGAAGGCGGGTTCGCCGATGACATGCGCAACAATAGCCTCAATATCCGCCGACTGTTCAAGTGCACGGATTCGAAACACCCGTTGTACGGCCAGCTCGTGACCCGGGAGATGGTCGACACCGTCACGCTCAACCCCATGATGTCCTTTGCGTGCCCCACCTATACGAAATTCGCTCCCATCGACGACTGGGCCTATTTTGACCTCGCGGATGGAGGACAGCGGGTTTACCGGTTCTACGACTCCTATGTGGTACGCTCCGCGGAAACCGTCCTCCTCCGGGCGGAAGCGAAGCTCCGCAAGGGCGACAAGAACGGCTGCGCCTCGGACATCAACATCTTGCGCAACCGGGCCCAGTGCAGCAAGCTCGCGACAGCCGGAGAGATGGATATCAAGTACATCCTCGCGGAGCGCGTCCGTGAGCTCTACCTGGAAGAGTGGCGCTGGGCGACCCTGCTCAGGATGGGCCAAGACGGCATCAACAGCATCAATGAGCACGCGATGCACATCGTCCCTCAGCCGTGCTATAACAACCTCCCCTCCCACAACGTAGCTCCCATCACCAAATGGACCTTGCTTCCGATCTACGAGAACATCATCACCAGCATGAAGGATGTCGATGTCGAGAACAATCCCGGATGGTGATGATTCCCGGATAAAAGTGTATCTTTGATGGACGAAAACCAAAAAAACTGATACAATGAAAAAACTCATTCTTGCTGTCGCAGCCTTGGCCGCCCTGCTGCCGGCCGCCTTGTCTTGCAAAAAGGCGGAAACCATCAAGGTCATGTCCTACAACGTCCGTCTCGGCGTCGCCAAAGACGGAGACAACGCCTGGGACCTCCGGAAGGAAGCCACCCCCGCGATGTTGGAAGACCAGGACCCGCTCTGTTTCGGCGTACAGGAAGCCTATGATTTCCAGATCGCCTACATCAACGAGCAGTGCCCGCAGTATGCGAGCATCGGCGTGGGTCGCGAAGACGGTGTCAGCAAGGGTGAGCACATGTCTATCTTTTACAAGAAAGACCTGGTGGAAGTTGAAGATTGGGGCACCTACTGGCTCAGCGAGACACCCGACGAACCCTCCAAAGGCTGGGACGCCGCCTGTTATCGCACCGCCACCTGGGCTCTTCTCAAGATCAAGAAGAGCGGCACCCACTTCTATTATGTCAACACCCACCTGGACCATGTGGGCGTGGAAGCGCGCAAGAACGGCCTTGCCCTGATCGTGGACCGCATCGCGGCGATGAATCCGGAAGGCTGGCCGATGGTACTCACCGGCGACCTCAACGTCAAGGCGGATGATCCTTGTCTGGTCAACCTGGACAAGAAGATGAAGAGCGCCCGGGTCTACGCGGAGAAAACAACCGACAAGACCTCGTTCAACGGCTGGGGCCGCGCCTCGCAGGCCATTGACTACGTTTATTATTCAGGTTTCAGCAAGTGCAAGGAATTCGACGTGGTGGACCAGTCTTACGCTGGGAAGCCCTTCATTTCCGACCACTATCCGGTCTACGCCGTCCTGCAATTCTAAGGACCTACATATGACAGCGTAGCGACCGAGATCCGTACCGATGGAGGATATACTTCCCGCAATGCCTTGTGGCAGGCGGCCAGGGTCGATCCCGTCGTGAAGGTATCGTCAATCAACAAGATATGCCGCGCTTCGACGCGGTGCAACACCCGGAAGGCGTCCGATACATTGGACGCCTTCTTTTCCATTCCCACGGAAGTCTGGGACTTCGTATAGCGCAAGCGCCGAAGCCCCTCCGGGCAGAATCGCGCGCCCAGGGCAAGCGCCACCCTCCGGGCGATCACCGCAGCCTGGTTGTACCCGCGCCCCCGGCGCCGGCGCCAATGCAGCGGCACAGGAATGACACAATCCACATCTTTGAATTCCGGGGAAGAGGCGAGCCGCTCCCCCAGCCGGTCGGCGAACTCCCGGCCCAGTCCCAGCGCAAAACGGTATTTCAGCGCCTGCGGGATGTTTTTATATCCGGATTCCGAGTTGTAATACAACAGGGCCGCGGCATGGCCATAGGCCTCTTCCACCCCATGCGGCACCTGGTCGCGGATCCGGGCATTGTATTTATCCGCCATCGGATTGTGCGACTGGTCCCAGAAAAAAGTGTACGGCAGGTCGCTCCGGCACTCCAGGCACAAGTAGCGTTCAGAAAGCGTGAGACGCTTCCCGCAGACGAAACAATGCCGCGGCAGGATCAGGTCACTGACTGCCGTGGCAAAGTCTTTCAAACTGGCACCGGAGACCGCTTTATCCATCCCTTCCATTCTCCCGGAAAGCGGAGGATCAGCAACTCATCGCACCGCAACAGTGGATGACCTGCCCGCTGACATAGGATGAGAGGTCGCTGGCCAGGAAAAGCGCCACCGAGGCGACATCCTCGGGCGTCCCTCCGCGCCGCAGCGGAATGGTCTTGATCCATGCCTCACGCACCTCATCCGGCAAGGCCTTGGTCATGTCGGAAAGGATGAAGCCCGGAGCGATGGCATTGGCCCGGATGCCCCTGGGACCCATTTCTTTGGCAATCGACTTGGTCAGGCCGATGATGCCCGCCTTGGAGGCGGAATAATTGCACTGGCCGGCATTGCCGTTCACGCCCACGACAGACGAAAGGCTGATGATGCTGCCCCCGCGCTGACGCGCCATGATGGGCGTCAAGGCATGGATGAAATTGAAGGCGGATTTGAGATTCACGCTGATGACGGCATCCCATTGCTGCT
>JAEEGF010281015.1_pt1 | contig 30331 bp, 22 predicted proteins | sample 9134171 | NCBI WGS metagenome assembly JAEEGF01 (sample SAMN16246542, study PRJNA631951) | gut metagenome | biome: gut microbiome; feature: rumen; material: AP-attached | host: Bos | place: Iran: Karaj | collected 2018-10 | reverse complement strand
TATTCTCGGTGAGCCTACTAACCTTGCAGAGATAGAGCTTATCCTTGCGACCACAACTACACTTGGAAGACTTGGCTTTAAGGGCTTCCAGATCAGAATAAATGAGAGACGTATGCTCAAGGCTATGGCTGCCTACAGCGGATTCCCGGAGGAGAGCTATGATTCAGTTTTCATAACTCTTGATAAGATGGACAAGATCGGCTTAGAGGGTGTTGCTGAGGAACTTGAAAAGGACGGCTTTGCCAAGGAGAGCATCGATAAGTACCTCAACCTGTTCAAGAACGTAGAGGGTAAGGGCGCTATCGATGGAATCAGATTCCTCGCTGAGGAGCTTGGTGAGTTCCTTGATGCTGACGTTAAGAGCAATCTTGAGGAGATCATCTCCAGCGTTGATGCTACCAAGAGCGCGGAGTTTGAGCTTGTATTTGATCCCACACTTGTTCGTGGAATGTCATATTATACAGGAACTATTTTTGAGGTTGCTATGCCTCAGTACGGCGGAAGCTGCGGTGGCGGCGGACGCTACGACAAGATGGTTGGTAAGTTCACAGGTCAGGACACACCTGCATGTGGATTCTCCATCGGCTTTGAGCGCATCATCATGATCATGATGGATGAGGGCTTCCAGATTCCCGATGAAAAGGCTAAGGTAGCTTTCCTTGTTGAAAAGGGTATCGGCGGAGAGCAGCTTTCAGAGATCATCGCTGAGGCTCAGAAGGAAAGAGCAGACGGCAGACAGGTTCTTGTTGTCCGCATGAATAAGAACAAGAAATTCCAGAAGGAGCAGCTCACAACTCAGGGCTACACAGAATTTAAGGATTTCTATAAGACTGAATTAAAACACTGATTTATTCTTCCACAATGTAAGGCTGATGCAATTCAAGCCTTCTCCCTCTGGGGCGCACGACGTCCAGTGGACGTCGGTTCTGCGCGGACCGAAGCGGAGCGGAGACAGGTGTCAGCGAAGCTGACGGATGAGGGTATCATTATTTAAAATGAGAAAGAACAAAAGTTACGAGATAGACATGACTAAGGGGGCTCTTCTTCCGAAGATTCTCCTTTTTTCCATTCCACTTATTTTATCAAGTGTGATGCAGCTTCTCTTTAATGCGGCTGATATCGTGGTTGTCGGCCAGTTTTCAGGAGACCAGACACTTGGTGCCAACTGCGTTGCAGCTATCGGCTCAACGGGTTCGGTAATAAACATGCTCCTTAGCGTGTTCATGGGGCTGTCTGTGGGAGTTAACGTTCTTGCAGCCAGATACTATGCAGCAAGACAGCAAAAGGAGCTTGAAGAAACAGTTCATACTACAGTTGCCCTGGCGCTTATCGGTGGCGTTATCATTGCGATAATTGGCCTGGTCGCTGCCAGACCTATTCTGGAGCTCATGGGATCTCCGGAGGAGGTTATCGGGCTGTCGACAACGTATATGAAGATATATTTTATCGGAATGCCGGTAACAATGCTCTATAATTTCGGGGCAGCGGTACTTCGCGCAGCAGGTGATACCAGAAGACCTCTGTATTATTTGATGAACGCCGGTGTTATAAATGTGATTCTGAATCTTATCTTTGTTATAGGACTTCGGATGAACGTTGCAGGTGTTGCTCTTGCAACCATCATTTCACAGGCAGTATCTGCATTTTTGATAGTGAAGGCTCTTGTTAATACAAGTGAGATATATAAGCTTGATATTAAGAAGGTCAGAGTAAATGCTGATAAAGCAAAGAGAATCATCAGGGTGGGGCTTCCCGCAGGACTTCAGGGAACCATCTTTTCATTCTCAAATGTGCTTATCCAGTCATCCATAAACGAATTCGGTTCTGTGGCAATGGCAGGAAGCGCAGCAGCTGCCAATATCGAGGGCTTTGTTTACATGGCTATGAACGCTGTTTATCAGGCCTGCGTATCCTTTACAAGCCAGAACGTGGGAGCCAATAAGCCTGACAGAATCGGTAAGGTTCTTAGAACCTGTCTGGCGGTGGTGTTCGTTGTAGGCGCTGCCATGGGTAATCTGTTCTACTTTTTTGGAAGTCAGCTTGTTGGAATTTACACCAAGGAGCCCGCGACAATTCAGTACGGCGTTCAGCGTATGGCTGTAATCTGCACGGTTTATTTTCTGTGCGGCTTCATGGATGTTATCTGCGGAAGTCTCAGGGGAATGGGATATTCTACAGTACCTATGATCGTATCCATAATCGGTGCCTGCGGACTTAGAATAGTCTGGATCCTGACAGTGTTCAGACTTTATCATGACCTTACGGTTTTGTTTATTTCATACCCGGTGACCTGGTTCATCACGGCCTCGGCTCACCTCATAAGCTATTTTATTATAAAGAAAAAGGTCGTCTCCAAAATGGGCGGCGGAAAGGCAGTAACTGCATAAAATGTCACAATATAAGGCTGTAATTTTTGATTTGGACGGAACACTTCTGTACACACTTGAGGACCTTAAAAACAGTGCCAACTACGCATTAGAAAAGCATGGGATGGACACCTGCAGCCTTCATGAAATTCAGTACAGAGTTGGAAACGGCGTTCAGAAGCTGATGGAGCGATGCGTTCCGGAGGGACTGGAGAACCCTGAATTTGAAGCTGTATTTGCTGATTTTAAAGAACATTATAAAATACATTGTAACGACAACAGTGGTCCCTATGATGGGATACCGGAGGTGCTTACCAGATTAAAGGAGCAGGGCTACAAGCTCGCCATAGTATCCAACAAATTCATGGATGCCACCAGGGAGCTGGCAAAGCTTTATTTTAAGGATACGATAGACGTTGCTATCGGCGAGACCAAGGATATCCGCAAAAAGCCTGCACCGGACACTGTTATCGAGGCTATGAAAATTCTTGGCGTAACAGCAGATGAATGCATCTATGTAGGTGATTCGGACGTGGACATCAACACTGCCAGGAATTCGGGAATGCCCTGTATATGCGTTGAATGGGGCTTCAGAACAAGGAAGGAACAGGAAGAAGCAGGTGGGGTGATTTTTGCAAATAAGCCTGCGGACATCTTTGACATAGTTGAAGGGGGTAAATAAATTTGCAACAGAACATAATACAGCTGATCGTTTTGATTATTCTTGTGTTTTTATCTGCGTTTTTCTCATCTGCAGAGACAGCCATGAGCTGCGTCAGCAGGGTGAGAATCAAGACTCTTGTGGATGAAAATAATAAGAAAGCTGTCAAGGTTCAGAAGATTCTTGATAATTATCAGGACATGCTTTCTGCGGTTCTTATCGGCAACAATATTGTCAATATTTCAGCGTCTGCCCTTATGACCATTTTTGTTCAGAGGATATGGGGCGACTGGGCGATAAGTATCGGAACCGGAGTTCTCACAATCGTTGTTCTCATAATCGGTGAGATCATTCCCAAGACAATCGCTACAACCTATGCGGAAAATCTGGCACTTTTCTATGCCGGAATAATCCTTCTTATCATGAAGATACTCACTCCCGTTATCTGGATCGTCAATGCGGTTGCGGATATAGTCCTTAAGGTGCTGAGAGTTGATAAGAACAGCCACAAGCTCATGACTGAAAACGAGCTTAAGACCTACGTTGACGTAAGCCATGAGGACGGTGTCATCGAGAGTGGTGAAAAGGAAATGATCTACAACGTGTTTGAGTTTTCAGACGCTGTTGCAAAGGATGTAATGATCCCCAGAATCGATATGGTCTGCGTGAGCTCCGATGCTGAGTATCACGAGGTGCTTCGAATTTTCAAGCAGGAGATGTACACAAGAATCCCTGTTTACGAGGATAATCAGGACAATATCATTGGTCTTATCAATATTAAGGACATGGTTCTGGTGTCTGACAAGGACAACTTCAAGATAAGCGATTATCTCCGCGAGGCTTATTACACCTATGAGTATAAAAAGACCGCTGATCTTCTTCTGGAGATGAGGAAAAATGCTCAGAACGTAGCCTTTGTACTTAGTGAATACGGAGCAACTGTCGGAATGATCACTCTTGAGGACCTTCTTGAGGAGATTGTAGGTGAGATCCGAGACGAGTACGATTCTGATGAGGAAGAGCAGATCAGAGAGCTGGGCGACGGCCGCTTCATTGTGGAAGGTAACATGAAGCTCGACGATGTAAATGATGCTCTCGGAACAGCCTTTGAATCCGATGATTATGATTCCATTGGTGGACTTATGATCGAGAGCCTCGACAGACTTCCCAGAGGAGGAGAAACCACAAAGCTTGAAAACGGTGTGGAACTCACAGCTAACGGCATTAAGAGAAACCGTATCACGGATGTTCTTGTGTATATTCCAGAGGGCGCTTTTGAGGTTAAGGAGAGCGCGGCTGAAAACGAGCAAAGCTCAGAAGATAAGTAATTTTTTACTTGAAAAATATATCTTTTCCCAAGACTTAAACTATGGTATACTATAGAACTGTGGAAAACTGTTGTTTTTCAGTATTAATCCTGTATGAAAAGGAGACGAGACTATGAAGCACGTAAAGACACTTGCAACAAGAAATCTTAAGGAGTCTATGAAGAAGGGCGGCTGCGGCGAATGCCAGACATCTTGCCAGTCTGCTTGCAAGACTTCCTGCACTGTTGGTAACCAGAGCTGCGAGCAGGTTGCTAATAAGTAATTGTGTGTTTAACTAAATAGTTTTAATAAAACAGGCAGCGGCCATGCCGCTGCTTGATTTATGAAAACTATGATAAAAATGCACGAATAATCCTAAATTAGAAAAGGTAGTGAGAATTTTATATGGTACATGCATACAAGAACAACGGCTATGATATTGTTCTGGATGTAAACAGTGGTTCCGTTCACGTTGTGGATGACATTGTTTTTGATCTTATTCATCCTGTGGAGGAACAATTGATAAAGCGCTTTAAGTCTGCTGATATCACTGCAGAGGGCGCGGAGGCTGTAAGTGATGAATCACTTATTCCTGAGCTTGTTTCAGAGCTTTCAGGCAGCTTTTCACAGTACAGCACAGAGGATTTAACTGATGCTATATCCGATATACTTGAGCTTCGCAGAGGCGAGGTCCTTTATACGGATGATGTTTACGAGAATTACGTAGAAGAGTTCAAGGAGAGAGATACAGTAATCAAGGCGCTTTGTCTTAATATCGCCCATGATTGCAACCTCAGATGTAAATACTGCTTTGCGGACGAGGGTGAGTATCACGGAAGAAAGGCACTGATGACCGAGGAGGTCGGTAAGGCTGCTCTTGATTTCCTTATCAAGCATTCCGGAGGAAGGAAGAACCTTGAGGTTGACTTTTTCGGAGGAGAGCCCCTTCTCAACTGGGACGTTGTTAAGAAGATAGTTGAGTATGGACGAAGCCTTGAGAAGGAACACGATAAGAACTTCCGCTTCACACTTACAACTAACGGTACTCTTCTTACAGATGAGATACTTGAATTTGCCAATAAGGAGATGGGGAACATCGTCCTTTCAATAGACGGACGTAAGGAAGTCAACGACAAGATGCGTCCCATGCGTGGCGGTCAGGGAACATACGATAACATCGTTCCCAAGTTTAAGAAGGTAGCGGAGAGCCGTCACCAGCTCAGATACTTTGTAAGAGGTACATTTACACATAACAATCTGGATTTCTGTGAGGATGTTAAGCATCTTGCAGATCTCGGCTTTAAGCAGATATCTGTTGAGCCTGTTGTGGCTAAGCCTGAAGATTGGTATGCTATTAAGGAAGAGGATATTCCTTATCTCTGTGAGCAGTATGATGAGCTTGCCAGGTTCTATCTCCAGAGACAGAAGGAAGGCAAAGGCTTTAACTTCTTCCATTTCAACATAGACCTTGAAGGTGGTCCGTGTGTTGCCAAGAGACTTTCAGGTTGTGGCTCAGGATGTGAATATCTTGGTGTTACACCTTGGGGAGACCTTTATCCCTGTCACCAGTTTGTTGGTAACGAAGACTTTATTATGGGTAATGTTTTTGAAGGAATCACACGACCTGATCTTCAGAAACAGTTTAAAGAGAGCAATGTGTACTCCAGACCTGAGTGTCAGAAGTGCTTTGCAAGATATTATTGCAGCGGAGGTTGTGCTGCAAACGCCTATAACTTTAATGGCGACATAAATACAACCTATCATACGGGATGTGAGCTTCAGAGAAAGCGTGTAGAGTGCGCGATCATGATCAAAGCTGCACAGGCCGAATGAGTAAAACGGAGGGTGAAAAGATGAAAAGAGTAAAATCAGTAGTCGCTTTGCTTGTAGCATTACTGCTGCTTGGAGGGCTTGGATACACATCAGTGTACGGTCTTGGAAGCGATAAGTCAGGATCACTTAAGAGTATCAATCTCGGACTTGATCTTGCAGGTGGTGTAAGTATCACCTATGAAGTACTTGGTGATGGTACACCCAGTGCTGAGGATATGTCAGATACAATCTACAAGCTTCAGCAGCGTGTAGATCAGTACAGTACAGAGTCACAGGTTTATCAGGAAGGTTCAAACAGAATTAACATCGAGATTCCCGGTGTTACAGATGCGAACAAGATTCTTGAGGAACTTGGTCAGCCCGGTAACCTTTACTTCATCGCACAGACTGATAGTGAGGGTAATGAGAACTACACATACAATTCAGGCTTCACAGTAGATGAGGATGGCAATTACGTCCTTAGCGAAGATGGCCAGATCGGTTACGTTCTCAACAAGTCAATTGAAGAGCTTGAGAAAGAGGGCTCAATTGTACTTAAGGGTGAAGATGTAGCAGATGCTCAGGCAGGCTACCAGAATTCCGGAACAGCTAACACTCAGGAAGTAGTTGTTTCTCTTGATTTCACAGATGCAGGTAAGACAAAGTTTGCTGAGGCTACTAAGAAGGCATTTGCAAACGGCGAGTCTATCGCAATCTATTATGACGGCGAGTTCATCTCAGTTCCTAACGTACAGGCTGAGATCACAGACGGTAGAGCTATCATCACCGGTGAGAAGACATTCGAGGATGCATCAAACCTTGCATCAATGATCCGTATCGGTGGACTTAAGCTTCAGCTTAACGAGCTCCGTTCTAACGTAGTAGGTGCTCAGCTCGGTTCTGACGCTATTCATACAAGTATGATCGCAGCAATTGCAGGTTTCATTGCAATCATCCTGTTCATGATCATCGTTTATAAGCTTCTCGGTGTTGCAGCAAGTATTGCTCTTATGTTCTATTGCGGACTTGAGATACTTCTTCTTTCAGCATTTGAGATCACACTTACACTTCCCGGTATCGCAGGTATCATCCTTTCAGTAGGTATGGCCGTAGATGCTAACGTGCTTGTATTCTCACGTATCAGAGAAGAGATCAGAGGTGGTAAGGACGTTAAGGCTGCAATTAAGGAAGGTTACGGAAAAGCTCTTTCAGCTATCCTTGACGGTAACATCACAACACTTATTGCAGCAGCAATCCTTGGCCTTCGCGGAACAGGTACAGTTAAGGGATTTGCTTCAACTCTTGCACTTGGTATTGTTGTTTCAATGTTCACAGCTCTCTTTGTTACAAGAGCTATTTCAAATATCTTCTATGGCCTTGGTCTTGAGGATAAGAAGTGGTATGGAAAAGCTAAGGAGCTTAAGCTCTTTGATTTCACTACCAAGAGAAAGCTTTTCTACTGCATTTCCGTTGCAATCATCGTTATTGGCTTCGTAGTAATGGGTATCAACGGTGGTCGTGGAGAAGGCGCTTTCAACTACAGTCTTGACTTCGTAGGTGGTACATCCACAAGCGTAACCTTCAACGAGCAGTGGACAACAGAGAAGCTTGACAGCGAGATCGTTCCTAAGATCAGAGATCTCACAGGTGTAGATTCAGTTCAGGTTCAGACTGTTGCAGGATCTAACCAGGTTATCTTTAAGACAGTAACACTTACAGTTGATCAGCGTGAAGCTGTAGACAACATGTTTAAGACTGATTACTCAGTGCCTGCTGACAGCATCGCAGCTGAGTCCATCAGCTCAACAATAAGTAACGAGATGCGTGCAGACGCAACATCAGCTATGATCATCGCTCTTATCCTTATGCTTGCATACATCTGGGTAAGATTCAGAGATATCAAGTTTGGTGCAGCAGCTATCATCGCACTTGCACATGACGCACTTATCGTTATCACATGCTATGCCCTTACAAGAATTCAGGTTGGTGGTACATTCATCGCAGCAATTCTTACCATCATCGGTTACTCCATAAACGATACCATCGTTACATTCGACCGTATCCGTGAGAACCAGGTATTCCTGAATCGTAAGGATCAGCTTGATGATCTTGTTAACAAGAGTGTAAGCCAGACAATTACACGAAGCTTGTTCACATCAGTAACAACCTTCATCATGGTTCTTGCACTTGCAATCTTCGGTGTGCCGGATATCCGCAACTTTGCTCTTCCTCTTATGGTCGGTGTTGTTGCTGGTACATATTCATCAATCTTTATCGCATCACCGGTATGGCTTGATCTCAAGAAGAAGTTCACAAAATAAATCAAGATGATGAGGGGCTGTCACAGTAATGTGGCAGCCCATAATTTTTTTAGGGATAGAAGGTCTGGGGCTCAGGTGAAACGGCAAAATATATAATATTTGCTCGTGTTAAACCAAGAACTCCGGTGAGCCCAAGACACAATCTCTGCGTGCAATGGCACTTGAGATTGTTGGTCTCACCTCCGTGGTTTAAATCTCGCAAAGTATTATATATTTTTGCCTTACCACCTGAGCCCCAGACCTTTTATTCCTACCGAAACGTTGTGGATGTAGAATACAATGACTACAACAATATTCATTACAAAGTTTATATTGTAGGATTAAGAAGAAATAATGATTTAAGGGGTTATAAATGGCTAAGTGGTTAGTAATAGCTAAAGGCGCGGATTTTCAGAAAATAGCAAAGGAACACGGGATTTCGCCTATTACAGCAAGGATTCTTAGAAATAGGGACGTAGTTACGGATGAAGATATTGAAATGTACCTCAAGGCAGATGAGAAGTATCTTCATAACCCTCATTTGCTCAAAGATATAGATTTGGCTGCAGATATTATGAAGCAGCGCATCGAAGCGGGTGATCCCATACGAGTTATCGGAGACTACGACGTGGATGGAATTTGTTCATCCTATATTTTGCTGTCCGGAATTAAGCTCTGTGGCGGTAATGTTGATGTGGTTCTGCCTCATAGAATTACTGACGGCTATGGTCTTAGTATCAACCTCGTAGATAAGGCTCATGCTGATGGTAAGAAGACCATTATAACCTGTGATAACGGTATTGCAGCGATAGAGCAGATTGCTCACGCAAAAGAGCTGGGAATGGCTGTAATAGTTACTGACCACCATGAGGTTAGCTACAGTGAGGTGGATAAGGAGAAGATGATTCTTCCTCCTGCAGATGCGGTTGTGGATCCCAAGCGCAGGGATGATGAGTATCCCTATCATGAGATCTGTGGAGCCATGGTTGCGTTTAAGTTTATCCAGGTGCTCACAGAGAAGATGGGACTTAAGAAGGATACAGCGCTTGAGAGATTCTTTGATGAGATGACCATCTTTGCGGGATGGGCTACAGTTTGTGACGTAATGCCTCTTAAGGATGAAAACAGAGTTATTGTGAAGAAGTCCTTTGAGTGTATCTCAAGGACTGAGAATCCCGGAGTAAGGGCGCTTCTTATGGCTAACGAGATTGAGCCGGATAAGGTTAGCTGCTATATTTATGGATTTGTAATAGGACCCTGCCTTAATGCGACGGGAAGACTTGATACTGCCATGAGAGGGCTTGAGCTTTTAACAGAGACTAATTCAAATAAAGCAGCCAGAATAGCTCTGGAGCTTAAGCAGTTAAATGATGAACGTAAGGATATGACCCAGCAGGGTAAGGATGAGGCGATGGAGATTCTGGATGGCTATGGAGATAACCTTCCGGATGTCCTTGTTGTTTACATGCCAGAGCTTCATGAATCCCTTGCGGGAATTATTGCAGGTAAGATAAGAGAAGAGTTTAATCACCCTGTGTTTGTAATTACAGATGCAGGAGAAGGCCTGATTAAGGGCTCAGGTCGTTCAATTGAGAGCTATCACATGTTTGATGCCTTAAGTGAATGTAGAGAACTTATGACCAAGTACGGCGGACATAAGATGGCTGCCGGTTTTTCACTTCCAAAGGATAACCTTGAAGCCTTCAGGGATGCTCTTAATGCCAACAGCAAGCTCATAGCGGATGACTTTGTTGAGATTATCCGTCTTGATATGGAGCTTCCTTTAAGATATGTCTCAATGGGACTTCTTAAGGAACTAAAGACCCTTGAACCCTTTGGACAGGGCAATCCTGAGCCTGTATTTGCAGCAAGGGATGTTGAACTTGTTAAAGGTAGAATCATGGGTAAAAATGCCAACGTGGCAAAGATAGTAGTAAAAGATCCTGAGGGACAAAGTCTTGATATGATGGTATTTGGAAGTCTCTTTGATAGATGGAATGAATTTCTTGATAATAATTTTGGAGTCAGTCAGAGAGAAAAGCTATATAACGGAGGATTTCATGATAAAATGTTAGTTAAGATTGCGTATCAGCCCAAGATAAATGAATTCAGAGGCGAAGAGAGCATTCAGATAGTTTTGAAAGATTTTCTTCCATAAAACCACAAAACACACGCTCTTTGGGAAGCGTGTGTCTGCGGTTTCTTATGAGGGGGAGATAGTTAGTTCATCAACTATCTTGGTTATAATATACATTCTAAATGTGAACTGTTTGTGTTCAAATACTTAAGAAAAACAGTAGATTTATTTATGAATTTATTAAGAAAAATTTTATAAAAGAGGAGAACGAGGATATGAAACTAGAAAACCTGCTTAAAAAACTTGATTATGACGCAACTGTCGGTAATTCAGGAACTAAGGCAGATGTAGCATCTGTAGAGATTACCGAGGTTGTAAAGGACAACAGAAAGATTACCGAGGGATGCCTTTTTATCTGTATAGAGGGTATGAACTTCGATGGACATTCTGCAGCTAAGGAAGCCGCTGAAAAGGGTGCTGCAGCTATAGTAGTAGAGAAGGATGTGGAGCTTCCCGAGGGAGCATCAACTGTAGTAGTCAAAGTTGAGAGCACCAGATATGCCATGGCTTTCATCTCAGCAGAGTGGTTCGGTAACCCCGCTGAGAGCCTTAAGACTGTAGGTATCACAGGAACAAAGGGTAAGACCACAACTACTTACCTTATCAGAAATATGCTCGAGGACGCCGGACACAAGTGCGGACTTATCGGAACCATCGAGGTTATCATCGGCGATGAACACATTCACGCTGAGAACACCACACCTGAGTCATACGATCTTCAGGAATATATGAGAAAAATGGTTGATGCAGGATGTGACACAGTTGTCATGGAGGTGTCTTCACAGGCTCTTATGCTTCACAGAAGTCAGGGATTCGTTTATGACATTGGTGTCTTTACTAATATTGAGCCTGATCACATCGGCCCCGGAGAGCACAAGGACTTCGATGACTACATGCACTGCAAGGGACTTCTTTTCAAGCAGTGTAGAGTAGGTATTGCCAATGCGGATGATCCCCACGTAGAGGACGTTACTGAGGGACATACCTGTGAGCTTACAACCTATGGCTTCTCAGATCAGGCTGACCTTCGTGCGATCAACCTTGCATACCTTCATAAGCCCGGTGAACTTGGCGTTATGTTTGATACTGAGGGTGCTATTCAGATGCATGCACAGGTTCCTACACCAGGAAGATTCAGCGTTTACAACGCACTCTGTGCAATTGATGTTGCCAAGCACCTTGGCTGCAAGGAGGATGTGATCGCTGAAGCTCTTAAGAAGGCTCACGTAAAGGGCAGAATCGAGATGGTGAAGGTTTCAGACGAGTTCACACTTATGATCGACTACGCTCACAATGCGATGGCACTTAAGAGTCTCCTTAGCACTCTTCGTGACTACCATCCCACAAGACTTGTCAGCGTATTTGGCTGTGGCGGTAACCGCTCCAAGCTCAGAAGATTCGAGATGGGTGAGGTTTCCGGTAAGCTTGCGGATTTCACGATCATCACATCTGACAATCCGAGATTCGAGGAGCCTGCTGATATCATGAACGATATCGAGACAGGTATGAAGAAGACTGATGGCGAGTACATCAAGATCGAGGACAGAAAGGAAGCCATCCGCTATGCCATCGAGCACGGCGAGCAGGGCGATATCATAGTTCTTGCAGGTAAAGGACACGAGGACTATCAGGAAATTAAGGGCGTTAAATATCCCATGGATGAGAGAGTGCTCATTCAGGAGATTTTGAAGGAGATACAGGAAAAGGCTTGATGGAAAAAGGGAGCTTATCTTTTGCAAACATAATAATCGATATCTCCCACGAGAAAGTGGACAGACCTTTTCAATACATAATCCCTGAGAGGTTAAAGGACAGAATCCGCCCGGGGAGCTGCGTCAGCATTCCATTTGGAAAGGGAAACACCGTAAGGCAGGGCTATGTTATCGGAATCACTGACAGGCCTGAGTTCGACCCGGCCAAGACCAAGGAAATCCTTGATATCACAGAGGGTGAGATGTCTGCCGAGGGTATCATGGTTCAGCTGGCTGCCTGGATGAGGGAGAGCTACGGCTCAACCATGATAAATGCGCTAAGGACGGTCATCCCCGTAAGGAAGAAGTCCAAAACTCTGGTACACAGATATATAAGGCTCATGATGGATGAGACTGAGGCCAGAGCCTTTTATGAAAACTGCGTAAAAAAGCATCAGGTGGCAAGAGGAAGGCTCTTAGAGGCCCTTTTGGAGAACCCCTCAGAGAGGATTCCCTACGAGCTTGTCACAGGTAAGCTTAATGTAAATGCAGCTGTAATAAGGGCACTTTCAGATAAGAACGTGATAGCAGTTGACAGCGAGGAATACTATAGGAATCCTGTGGGTGATGTTAATGTCCATAAAAAGGATATCACCTTAAGCCCCGAGCAGCAGCGCATCGCGGATGAAGTCATAGCGGATTACGATGCCGGAAAACGCGGAACTTACCTCATTCACGGAATCACGGGAAGCGGTAAGACCGAGGTTTACATAGAGATGATAGATGCCATTATTTCAAGGGGAAAACAGGCCATTGTGCTTATCCCTGAGATAGCACTCACCTATCAGACCCTTATGAGGTTTTACAGACACTTCGGGGAGAGGGTTTCGGTTATGAACTCCACACTGTCTCCCGGAGAAAAGTACGACCAGGCGCAGCGCGCTAAGGAAGGTGATATAGACATTATCATCGGACCGAGATCTGCGCTGTTTACGCCTTTTCCAAATGTGGGACTTATTATCATAGACGAGGAGCATGAGACCTCATACAAAAGTGAGACCATGCCCAAGTACCACGCAAGGGAGACGGCCATAGAGCTTGCAAAGCTTGTTCCCGGCGGAGCAAGTGTGGTTCTTGGTTCAGCGACACCCTCACTTGAAGCCTATTACAGGGCAAAGAATGGCGAATACAAGCTCTTTGAATTAAACAGAAGACTTACGGGAGGAACACTGCCGGAGGTTGAGATTGCTGACCTCAGGGAGGAGCTTCGCTCAGGTAACCGCTCGATATTTAGCAGAAGCCTTCAGGAAAAAATGCAGGAGGCTTTGGATACCGGTCATCAGGCCATGCTTTTCATAAACAGAAGAGGGCTTGCTGGCTTCGTGTCCTGCAGATCCTGCGGATATGTGTTTAAGTGCCCCCACTGCGACGTCTCAATGTCGGAGCACAGAGGTGGTATGCTGGTGTGCCATTACTGCGGCTATACACAGCCCATATCAAGAACCTGCCCTGAGTGCGGCTCAAGATACGTTTCAGCCTTCAGAGCGGGAACACAGCAGATAGAAAAAGAGGTAAACAAGATTTTTCCTAAGGCCAGGGTGCTCAGGATGGACGCTGATACCACAAGGACCAAGGGAAGTTATGAAAAGATACTCTCTGCCTTTGCTTCCGAAGAGGCGGATGTGCTTGTGGGCACGCAGATGATAGTAAAAGGGCACGATTTTCCTAATGTGACTCTTGTTGGAATTCTGGCTGCTGACATGTCCCTCAATGCAGGGGATTACAGAGCCGGAGAGCGCACCTTCCAGCTGCTGACACAGGCCGCGGGAAGAGCGGGAAGAGGAACACACCCCGGGAACGTGGTCATCCAGACCTATCAGCCGGATAACTATGCGATAATCAGTGCTGCGGAGCAGGATTATAAGGCCTTTTACGAGGAGGAAATATCCTACAGGAGCCTTCTCAGGTATCCGCCGGCAGCTCATATGCTTGCTATCCAGATATGGGCCAAGGATGAGAACTTTGGTAAGGAAAAGGCCAATCAGCTAAGGGCATACATCGACAGAATGCGCATTGAGGATACGATTATTATCGGTCCTGCCATGGCCGCCATAAGTAAGATAAACGACGTATACAGAATGGTCATCTATGTGAAAAATGCGGATTTTGATGTTTTGACAAAAATAAAGGATGCCCTTGAAAATATTTTGGATGAATGGGAAAGCAGGGGAATTACAAGGCAGATTCAGGTTCAGTTTGATTTTGATCCCATGAACTTCATGTAAAGTTTGATTAAATTGTGATATACTGAAATGTACATGTTTAGTTTTGCACAATAGAAAGGTAATAGTAATGGCACTTAGAGAAATCAGAGAATATGGTGATGATGTACTTGCACGTCCCTGCAAGGAAGTTAAGGAAGTAACTCCCAGGATCCGCGAGCTTATAGATGATATGTTTGAGACAATGTATGACGCTAACGGCGTTGGACTCGCTGCTCCCCAGGTTGGAGTTTTGAAGAGAATAGTTGTTATTGATTGTTCACCTGAGTGTGACGATCCTCATCTTTTAATAAACCCTGTGATCCTTGAGACATCAGGAGAGCAGACAGGTTATGAGGGATGTCTCTCACTTCCCGGCAAATCCGGCGTTGTGACAAGACCTAATTATGTTAAGGTTAGAGCTCTTGATATTGATATGAAGCCCTTCGAGCTTGAAGGAACAGAGCTTCTTGCAAGAGCTATCTGCCACGAATGCGATCATCTCGATGGACATATGTATGTCGAGAAGGTTGAAGGCGATCTTGTAAATAACGAAGATTTACAGCAGCCTTCAGAAGAGGAATAATTATATAAGATATTTAACTGCCATGGATACTTAGTGTATTTATGGCAGACATTTTAATGAGGGGTGCGGATGTTATTTCTTAATTCGCATTATGAGACAATATGAGTAGGACAAAAGCTAAACGAAGCATAGCAGGAATCATCCTGGGAATAACATTTATTATATTTTTGCTCTTCTATATGGGAGTATCGATTTATTTCATGAGTCATTTTGCATTTAATGTCTACGTGAATGATATTCCGGCATATAAGATGACGGCAAAGGAAATTGAGACGGAAGTAACTGACGGACTGATGAAATACGTCCTTACCATCAAGGGAAGGGGAGATATCACAGAGACTATTTCTGCGAACGATATAAACCTTTCACTTCGAATGGACGGACAGTTTGACAGAGCATTAAAAGAGCAGAATCCTCTTTTGTGGCCTGCATATCTGTTCAAGGACACTCATCTTACGACAGATAATATCGTAGTGTATTCAAAGGAAACAGTAGAGAACAAGATAGACTCCCTGGCATATTTTTCTCCTGAAAATATCAAGGAGCCTGTAGATGCTTATGTATCTGAGGAGTCCGGAGAGGACGGCTTCTATATTGTTCCCGAGGATTATGGTCAGTCTCCCATAAGAGATATCGTTGTGGAGAAGATATGCTCTGCAATAGATGTCTTAGAGCCTGAGGTTACACTTGACGATGAATGCTATAAAGCACCGGAGCTGTTTTCAGATAATCCGGAGATGACAGCTCTGTGTGATAACCTTAATAACTTCTGCAAAGCCAATATTGTCTACGAATTTGGCGCTGATACCGTTGTTGTGGATGGCACAAAGATAAGAGAGTGGTGTACCATAAACGGGACAGAGGTCAGCCTTGATGAGGAAAAGGTTAAGGACTTTGTAAACAGTATTGCAAGGCAGTATGACACCTTCGGTAAGACCAGGACCATCATTTCCCACAGCGGTGAGGAAGTGACTGTTTCCGGCGGAGATTACGGTTGGTGGATGGACAGAAGTACAGAGACTTCTGAGCTTATCGCAGCTATTAAAAATGGCGATAAGGGTACCCGCGTTCCCGTGTATTTCGGAACTGCGGCAGCCTATGGTGAGCAGGACTACGGCACCTCCTATGTGGAGATCGACCTTACAGCGCAGCATCTCTGGGTTTACCAGGATGGACAGGTCGTAGAGGATTCCGATTTCGTATCAGGCTGTGTTAACAAGTCCAGAGTGACTCCCGTGGGAACCTACGGAATTACCTATAAGGAGAGAGACGCTACACTTGTAGGTGAGAACTATTCTTCTCCTGTTAAATACTGGATGCCCTTTAATGGAAATGTAGGAATGCATGATGCCAGCTGGAGATCCAAGTTCGGTGGATATGACTATATTCTGAACGGATCCCACGGATGTATTAATCTTCCCACAGAAAAAGCCGAAAAAATATATGATTTGGTTTCCAAGGGCGAAGCAGTTCTCGTATACGGAGGACTTACATCTCCCGTGCCTGTTGTGGAGGTCGAAGTGACAGATCCCAAAACAGGTGAGGTGAAGGTTGAAAAACGCCCTGTTATCAATGGTAAAGTAGCCGGAACTGATTCTGAGGCTTCTACAGAAAATAATACTTCTGAGGAGAATCAGACTACCGAAGAAAATACTACTTCGGAAGAAAGTACTACAACAGAAGAAAATACAGGCGCAGGAGAAGCTACTTCCACAGAGGGTGAGACTCCTTCTGAAAACAGTTTGGATAATGTGAACGGAGAGGGGGCTACAGGCGAAAGCACTGCTCCTTCAGAGGGTGGCGAAACGACACCACAAAATTAAAAATACTTGGGAAGGTTTTTTTGGAATGGCTAAGGATAAAAAGTCAAATTTCAAAAAAATATTTTGGATGCTATTTTCCGTCCTTCTTGCCGCTTTGACAGTGTGGACCATACTTAGAGAGAGTAAGACGCTTTCCTTGCCAAAGCTATTGGAAGTGGTAGCGGATGGTAATAAGTTCTATCTGATCGTTGCTATGATATGTGCCACGGGATATGTATTTTTTGAGGCGGTTGCCATATGCTCGATCCTTAACGGCATTAACTATAAAAGGAGCCTGTGGAACGGTATTATCTATAGCACCTCAGATGTTTATTTTTCAGCGATAACTCCTTCAGCAACTGGAGGACAGCCTGCCAGTGCATATTTTATGCATGAAGATGGTATTCCCGGAGGAGTGGTATCTGCCACGCTGATTCTGAACCTTATGATGTATACCGCAGCAATCGGATTTCTGGGGATTGTTGCGATAATCCTTAATCCCGACTTTTTCAGGGAATTCGGATTGGCACCAAGAGTGCTTATAATGGTTGGATTTGTAGTACTTATCCTGCTTATTATGGTGTTCTTTACCATGCTTAAGGACAGTGACAAGGTTTTTGGTATTCTTAAGCGCGTAGTTGTATTTTTGAAGGATAAAAGACTTTTAAGGCACGGCGAAGACAGACTTGCAAGACTTGATAAAGCTCACAAGGACTACAGTAACTGTGCGAAGATGTTTGCGGGAAGAAGTGATATCCTTATAAAAGCATTTATATGGAATGTCCTGCAGAGAGCATCACAGATAGCGATTCCGATGTTTATGAACCTGTCCTTTGGCGGATTTAAGAGAGATGCTATTACGCTTTTTTCAAAGCAGTGTCTCATAACAATCGGTTATAACTTTGTTCCGGTTCCCGGAGCTATGGGAATAGCAGACTATCTGATGATAGACGGCTTTTCAAAGATAATGACACATGAGGCTGCACTGCAGCTGGATATGGTCAGCAGAGCAATATCATTTTATATTTGCGTTACAATAAGCGGTCTGATAACGCTTGGAGGATATCTATGGAAAAAGAGAGAAAATTGATAGGTGTGTATGATTACACGATTATTCTTACATATCTTTCGACTATATCAGGTGCACTTGGAATAATAATAACCATGACAGGAATTGGTCATCCCTATGGTGGAACGTTGTTTTTGATGGCGTCTGGACTTTTTGATGCCTTCGATGGAACGGTTGCAAGGACCAAGAAGAACCGCACCGATTTTGAGAAGGAGTTCGGAGCACAGATCGATTCACTTTCTGATCTTATCTGCTTCGGCGTGCTCCCTGTATCTATAGGTGTTGCACAGCTCAGAATCCATGGTGCTTTCAGGGATGTCATTAAGGAGAGCGGCAATAGTGCCAAGGCATCTCTTGTTCTGATTCTTCTACTGATCGCTGTTTTTTATGTTCTGTCAGCTCTTGTAAGACTTGCGTATTTTAATGCCACAGCAGGAGAGAGAGCAAAGCAGAAGAAGGAGTTTGGAAGAGAGTATTACACAGGACTTCCTGTTACAGCAGCAGCCCTTATTTTTCCGCTTACACTGATCATCCATTACTTTACAATCCTTGACCTTACCTTCTTTTACTTTTTTATGCTGCTCCTGGTTGGGATTCTCTTTATTGGCAATTTTAAGATTCCGAAGCCCGGACTTAAGATGATTTTGGTTGGAACTTTGATTGGTGTTGCTGAGTTTTCAGCAGTAGTTTACATACTGGTATCTAATTTATGAGCATACTTGATTTTTTATATAAAACAAAAACCGGAAGAATTTTACTTAAGCCTTTGACCTTAAAACCCCTGTCAGACATGATGGGGGCTTTTATGGATTCCGGGGTTTCTGCTATTTTTATTAAGCCCTTTGCCAGAAAAAACGGAATAAGGATGGAAGATTATATACTTGATGACATCCGCTCCTTTAACGACTTTTTCTGCAGAAGGATAAAGAGCGGACTTCGTCCCATCAGCCCTGACGAAGATACTGTGATTGCGCCCTGCGACGGCCTTCTTAAGGTGAGCAGGATAACGAACAGAACTGTGCTGAACGTGAAGCAGAGCAGATTTTCAATAAGAACCCTGCTCCGTGACAAGAAGCTTGCGGATAGCCTGGAGGGCGGATACTGCCTGGTTTACAGACTCTGTGTTAATCACTATCACAGATATGCCTACTTCACGGATGGCTTCAAGCTCCCTGACCGTAAGATAAATGGCTATTACCACACCGTAAGACCTGTAGCCCTTGAGGAGCTCCCTGTTTTTACAGAAAACAGCAGACAGTACTCAGTGATAGACAGCGATAAGCTCGGCAAGTGCGTTCAGATGGAAGTGGGCGCAATGATGGTTGGCAGAATCGTCAATGAGAAGCACAGCGCCGGCAGGGTTATAAGGGGAATGGAAAAGGGACACTTCGAATTTGGAGGCTCCACCATAATCGTTCTTATCCCTAAGGGTAAATATAGCCCCAGAGAGGACATACTTGAGAACTCACGAAAAGGCATTGAAACCTCAGTAAAACTGGGCGAAGCCGTGGGTAAGCGTGTATAAAAAATAATTGAATAAATACAGAGTTAGATAATATCTCTAAAATATTTTGAGAACGTCGTTAATTTTTTGATTATACGATGTTCTTTCTTTTTTTAGGAAAAGTTTATGTGCCTTCTAAGGGAGTCAAAACTATAATTGTAATTGTAGAAGGGGTTTTTGCTTCTTATGTATGGAGAGTTACAATCATGATGACATTAAAGGAATACGCTAAGAGTCGTACTATCAGTTATGAAAGCGTAAGAGCACAGGCACAGAAATATAAGGAAGAGCTCGAAGGTCATGTGACAATAGAGGATAACCATCGCGTGATGGATGACTATGCCTGCAATTTTCTTGACCAGCACAGGCTTAAAAGAATTATTGTAATGCAGTCGGATAACGACGACTTAAAGCATGAGCTTGAACGTGTTCAGGAAGAAAACGAAGAGCTTAAGTATGCGATAATTGAGCTTCAGAAGGAACTTCAGGATATGGCCAAAAAGAATGCAGACTTGAAGGAGGATCTGGCAAGAACAGATACGCTGCTTATGCTTGCGGACAAGGAACACGAGCACATGGTCAAGGTTCAGGATGAAATAAGGCAGTCTCATGATGCGCTTCTTGAATCCCAAAAGGACCTGATCGAGGCAACAGAGGAACTGGCAAGATATCACAGAACATTTTTTGGATTATATATTAGGGAACTCTGAATAATAGTGGATTCCTGATTTCTTTTGGTGAGCAATCCGGGGGCCAAAGAGGGTGGTTATGAAGTTAGCTGACAAGAGTATTGGAAAAACTCCTGAAAGAATAAATGATTATATACCTGTAGTGACTCCGTCCATATGGGTTTTCTTAGCAACACTTCTGGCTTTTCTTGGAGTTGTAATTATATGGGGAAATGTTGGAAGAGTACCCTTAAAGCTTACAACGACAGGGGTTGGCTATAATTACGAGCATCGGCTGGAAATAGAAGATATCACCTACGAGCAGATGATTAGTGGTGATTTTGATGTTGATACATATTTTTGCTTACTTAATCCTGATGGAATAACAAGTGAAAATATTCACAAAAAGCCGGCGACAGTAATTCTAAAAGATGGCAGGCAGATTAGCGGATATGCGGAGCTTACCTATACAATGCCATGTACTGAAAAAGAAATAAAGGAAACTTTAAAGGAATACGATCTGGATACCGATTGGGTATATAAGGGTCTGGATATGGGGCAGTATAGATATGTTGTTGATGTAAATATCGATGAAACGGTATCGTATGTGTCATATGGAGAACCTGCTCAGATTGTCATTGAATATGCGCAGGTTCCGCCGCTTTATTATCTGTTCAGATAGTCTGTAAAAATGCTTACAGAGGTAATGCGATGAAAAGTAAAAGAGTCGTAAGCACACCTGTAATTCTCCAGATGGAAGCACTGGAATGCGGTGCAGCATGTCTGACAATGATACTGGCATATTATAAATCCTGGATCCCGCTTGAAAAGGTAAGAAGTGACTGCGGAGTATCGAGGGATGGAAGTAAAGCTATCAACATTGTTAAGGCTGCAAGAAATTATGGTTTTGAAACAACTGTAAAAAAATATACCCCCGAAAGGATCATGGAAGTAGGAAAGTTCCCCTGCATAATATGGTGGGAGGAACAGCATTTTGTAGTTTTAAACGGATTCAAAAACGGAAACGTATTTTTGAATGATCCGGCGTATGGGAAGGTAAAAATTCCTTATGAAGAATTTGTAAGCTCATATTCCGGAATATATATCTACATGGAACCGACGGTGGACTATGTGCCACGGGGAGAAAAGAAGAGCCCACTCAGGTTTCTTGCAGGGAGAGTTAAGGATAATAAGGTTGGATATGGACTGATCACAGTAACTGCACTTGTAGTAGCTGTATGCGAGATTCTGGTACCTATGTTTTCGGACCTTTACACAAGCAGAGCTCTTGGGCAGCATGATAAGGAAGCATGGATTGGTCTCCTTTTTGTCCTTGGAATTACCGGAATATATTACCTTCTGATAGGTGGTGTCAATGTAGTTGTCAGTATCAGAACAGCGGGAAGGCTGGCAGTTGCTTCAAATATCAGGTACATCATGACAATTTTGGGACATCCGCTCGATTTCTTTTCACAAAGAATGTCCGGTGATCTGGCGGAAAGACAGAGTGAAAATGATACTGTCGCAAGAATACTGACAGGTACATTTGCACCACTGGTAATACAAATAGCATTTCTTGGTGTTTATGTGGGAATCATGCTTAAATACAGTGTTTTGCTGACTGCAATAGGAATACTGGCGGTACTTATAGATTTTTGTGCTGCATTTATGACAAATGCGAAAAGAACAGATGTGCTTCGTGTTACGAAAAGAGATGAAGGCAAGGTAGAGGGAGTAACTGTCATGGGGATTTCCATGATAGAAACTATAAAAGCCAGTGGAGCAGAGAATGGCTTCTTTGAGCAATGGGCAGGAAATTATGCATCTTATCTGACAAGCAGGTCGAAATTCACAAAAATAAACCGGATTTTGACACCATTTCCTGCGCTTGTGGAAAATATAGCATTAGCGCTGGAAATTTCAGCAGGGGCGGGACTTATCATAACGGGAAATATAACTGAAGGAAGTTTCGTTGCTATATACGGCCTTTTGGGCGGGGCCTTCAAACCGGTGGAAAAACTTCTCGATTCTCAGGAAGACATTCAGGAGATGCACTCCGATATGGAGAGGATAGACGATGTTATTAATTATCCCACCGTAAAGGAACCTGAAAGCATAACAGATGAAGAACTTAGAAATGCTCAAAAACTGGATGGCAATGTGAAAATAGAAAATGTGACATTTGGTTATTCAAAGCTTGGCGAACCGATTATAGAAGATTTTTCTCTTGAAATAGAAAAAGGGAGCAGGGTAGCAATAGTCGGTGGCTCCGGTTCCGGGAAGTCCACTTTAGCGAAGCTTTTGACAGGGTTGTACAGTCCCTGGAAGGGGCAAATTACTTTTGATGGTAAAACCATAGATGAAATACCTAAGGAAGTATTTAAGGCATCGGTGTCTATGGTGGATCAGAATCAGGTAATGTTTGAGGATTCAATTGGAAATAATATTAAGATGTGGGATGAAACCATTGAAGACTACGACATGATACTAGCTGCCAGGGATGCACAAATACATGAAGATATCATAGACAGAAAAGGTGGATATAATTCTTCACTTCTTGAAAACGGTAAAAATCTTTCCGGCGGACAGAAACAAAGACTCGAGATAGCAAGGGCGCTTTCGGTTGAACCTTCAATAATTATACTTGATGAAGCAACAAGTGCACTCGATGCAAAGACGGAATTTGAAGTGGCAAGGTCCATAACAAATAGAGGAATAACCTGCATAATCATAGCACATAGATTATCAACAATCAGGGACTGTGACAGAATTATTGTGCTTGATGATGGTGAAATAGTTGAAGAGGGAACCCATGATGAACTGTTGGCAAAAGAGGGATATTACAGCCGACTTGTGAGAACGGAATAGGTGAAAAATGTCTATTTTCGGTGAGCAGTTTTTATCAAGAAGAAATCGCAATCGAATAGATTTGGACAATGCGCTTAAGGATGTTTTTGAAGCTGCAAGTGGCAGAAAAAGCATGTTCTTTAGCATTAATTCAGATGAGCAGATCAGGAGGGAAATAGAGAAAATTTGCTTCTATTTGGGAGTAAGGGCAGACCAGGATATTCCGGAATATGATGACCTGGAGGAAATGCTTGATTATATCACCAGGCCTTTTGCCATAATGCGCAGGCATATACTCCTAAATGGGGACTGGTGGAAAAATGGAGACGGACCAATTCTGGCATCAAAAAAGGATAGTGATGAAATTATTGCGCTGCTGCCGGGGCGACTAGGAGGATATTATTATACTGCTTCCCAAACAGATAAACGTATTATTATCAACCATAAAAATGCAGGAGAATTTGAAAAAGAGGCAATATGTTTTTATAAACCTATGCCATCTTCTGCATTATCGTTAAATGAGTTTATATATCAGCTTTTTAAAAATATGTCGGCTACGGATTTGACAATGCTGATTCTTAGTGAAATAGCCATTGTATGTGTAGCTCTTTTGACGCCGTTTGCAACAGAAATGGTATTTGAATACGTGATTCCCACAGGTACGATGACGCTTGTTGGCTCATTTTCATTTCTTCTGATAAGTACAGCGATAGTAGCTTATATCGTTTCAGTTATAAAACAGGAGTATGTCACCAGAGTGAAAACGAGAATGGAGGTATATCTTCTTCACGGAGTAATGGGACGGATGATAAATTTCCCGACCTCCTTTTTCTCATCTAAATCAACGGGAGAGCTATACAGAATTTTTGATGATTTAAGGCTGCTCCCGGAAATACTTATGGATGGGGTAGTTGTACCGCTGATAAATCTTGGATTGTCGGCACTTTTTATCGTTCAAATTGCCTTGATAGTGCCACAACTGCTTAGCCCTGTGATCATCTCAGCTATATTGCAGCTTTTTTTCATAGCGATATGTACTTTTCAGGCTACAAAATTGCAAGACATAGAGCTGCTGCAGGATGGTAAGATTCAGGGACTGGCTATATCTGCGTATGATGGTATTCAAAGGATAAAGCTAAGTGGCAGTGAATCAAGAATCATGGCTAAATGGGCAAACCAGTACAGTATAAAGGCTAATGCTGCATATCCTTTGGTAGTTCCTTTGAGTTTTCAGGCAGAAATTATCACTTTTATATCCATGATGGAGATGCTTGCAGCTTTTTATAAAGGCTTTACGAACGGAATAGCGATTTCACAGTTTGTGGCTTTTGTGACAGCCTATGGTCTGTTTATGGCGAATATTGCTACTTTTTCAGATAAGAGCAAGCTGGTTGCCAAATTGAAGCCTATCCTTAAAAAGGCAGAAGTTTTTATAAAAGAGTACCCGGAGTATTCTAAGGAAAAGGTTATTGTAAATAAGCTCAGCGGAAAAATTGAAGTGAGAAATCTTTCTTTCAAATATGGCAGGGATTTACCGTTAATACTTGATGGCTTAAATTTTACCATAGGGCCGGGTGAATACGTGGCTATTGTGGGAAAAAGCGGCTGTGGTAAGTCTACGCTCATGCGTATACTTATGGGATTTGAAAAGGCTGTTACAGGTGGCGTGACCTATGATGATATAGATATTGCCAGAATAGATCTAAGAGCTCTTAGACGTAATATTGGTGCGGTAGTACAGAACGGTAATCTGTTTAACGATACTATTTATCGTAACATAGCAATTTCCGCTCCGGGGCTTAGCATGGATGAAGCCTGGGAGGCAGCAGAGAAAGCCGGAATAGCAGATGACATCAGAAATATGCCGATGAAGATGAAAACCCTGATACCGCAAGGCGGCGGAGGTATATCGGGAGGGCAGAAGCAGAGAATTATGATAGCCAGAGCGCTGGCAGCAAAACCGAAGATACTGATTTTTGATGAAGCAACAAGTGCTCTTGATAATATCACTCAGAAGGTGGTGCAGGATTCTCTGGATCAGCTTAATTGTACTCGAATTGTTATAGCGCACAGACTTTCAACTATACGGAACTGCGACAGGATTCTGGTTCTTGATAAAGGAAAAATTATTGAGGAAGGAACGTATAATGAACTACTAAGTAATGGTGGTTTTTTTGCGGATTTGGTTCAAAGGCAACAATTATAAAGAAAGGAGAAAAACTATGGTTAACGATGAAATGAAGGAAGTAAAAGAGGAACTAAAGGAAAAGCAGGTACCTCAGATCGAGGATGTAAGCGATGAGGAACTTGAAGCTACCGCTGGTGGCATGGGAAAAATTGGAATCAAGGACAAGAACAGAGTAGACAACTGAATAATAAAGAAAAGAGAAAAAACTATGGGTAACGATGAAAAGAAGGAAGTAAAAGAGGAACTAAAGGAAAAGCCGGTACCTCAGAATGAGGATGTAAGCGATGAGGAACTTGAAGCTACCGCTGGCGGTGGCTTATGCGGAATCAAGGACAAGAACAGAGTGGACAATTGAATAACTGATAAAAGGTCTCTTTACTGTATGCAAAGGGACCTTTTTATAAAGGATGACATGAATAAACTTACGCTGATGTTATATATGGTTGGGGGGGATCTTGAGAGAAAGAGTCTTGCCGATACTAAAGTTCTCTTGCAGGTTATGAAGGGGATATCACAATATAAGAGCACATTTAGGGAAACAGGTGGAGCGGACGATGTGGCGGTCATAGCCGAGACAGGAGGAAGCTGCCTTGATCCCGAGTGCACTGTTACAGGCGGCGTTGAGGATGACGCAAGAGAGAAGTACAGGGATTTAAAACAAAACTTTATGGACCGGCTTAGAGTAAATGCAGAAAAGGGTAGTGTTTCATCTGCCGATAGTCTTACGAAGCTGGAGGTTCTTGATAAGATCACCTGGGATAAAAATGAGAGATGGAAAATAGAAGATAATGAGCTTTTGCCTCTTCAAAACCCTCCTAAAAAAGAAGGGCTTGTTTTGATGACTGAAAAGGACGAAGAGGGAAATGTTATTGAACTTATAGATTTGCTCACTGAAGCGGTGACCTTATATCCTGCTGAGCAGTATGCGTTGATATTCTGTGGACACGGAGGCGGCCCTCTATGGGGATTTGGCGAGGATGAGAGAAACGATGATGACATGATAATCTCTGCAGATCTGTGCAGGATGATGCCTGTGATAAGGGAATTACTTGGAGGAAAGAAGCTGGCTTTCATCGGGTATAACAGCTGCAGAATGTCTCACATAGAAGCTGTGACAGCGTGGGCAAAAGGTGCCAGGACCATGATAGCCGCAGAAGGGGATGAGGAGGGTATCGGATGGATGAGGTCAAAAACGATAGAAACTCTCCTTGCGGCATGCCATGGATTTGATACTAAGCTTACAGACAGTGCTTTTGATAAGAAGATTCTTCCGATATTACTTGATAAAATATATGTCGGATTGGATAAACATGAGGGACTGGTTTTAACATCAATCAATCTGGATGAAAATATTGTTGACGGATTTAAGAATGCTTTTAACCGTTTTTGCAGATGCCTTGCGGTAAGGATGAGGGAAGCACCTGGCCAAATGTACAGGCTTCTTGCGGGGATAAGGGATAAGTCCCAGAAAATTGATGAGTATAGCGTAGATCTTGGGCTCTGGGCAAGGAACCTTGCTGCTTCAGAATATTTGCGTGCGGATAAGGTCTTTATCAGCAATTACGAGGCGCTTGCAAAGAGTATCAGGGAGATGATCATAAGGCTATATGCTTCGCCCGAGGTTTTTTCCAGGGATATATCGGGAATTTCCTTATTTTTTCCAAATACAGATTCAACGACTGATAATTCCAATTTGGAGAAATATTTATTTAGTCACAGGGTGAGCCATAGAGATGGATTTAAGACCTGGCCCTTTCATGGCTATGTTATAGGACTTGCGAGGCCGGGAACCGATGAGGAAGCACAGGATTTTTGTCCTGAGTACGATTATCTAAAGGACGGTTATTGGGAGCTTGCAGCTCTGTATAATGCCATGAGAGAAGCGGCAAGACTTATGGAAGATAACGAGAATAGTGTGGATGAGATATATGACAAAATAAAGCAGGAGCTTTTCATATATGGAAAGTCATATCTGCTTTCGGAAAGCGATGCCAGGAAGTTAGCCACTGAGTTATTGAATGTAACGGATGGCGTTTTTGAGCAGGATTTGGTAGTCCGATACATATACGAGGGAGATGAGGGCAAATACTCAAGAAACAGAGGCCTCGGATATCTGCCGCTTAATAAGTGCGATGGTGGCAACCTGGATGATGGCGCTTGGTGGTTTTGGGCAAAGGATGGAAATTCAAAGTTTTTCATTCATGTATATGGCATAGAAGGCAGGGATTATCTAAACGGTGAAATTACAATTCTGGTGCCCGTATTATTGGACAGTAAAATTTTCATGCTGAGAGTTAGATTTGACGAAGGCGCAGCATATGGGCAGATAGAAGGATATTACAGATACTATTTTCAATATGACAGGATAACGGATTATATCAGCGGCGATGCAGCGCTTATAGGAAAGGAGATAGCTTTCCCTGGCTCAGTATCGGAGGGAGCAAGATATGAGATGGCGTTTGACAATGAAAAAGCCGAGAACTTTGTAATTGGCACTATCAGGTACGGAAAGGATTCTGCCTTAGTCAGGGACCGCTTTGCGGAGAATGAGCTGCCATCTCAGTATGAGTCCATAAGTGTTAAGCGGTACAGGCGGGATGTATTTGGGAATAAATATTAGGATGATATTCTTTATTTCTAATCTATTCCTTATAGGAATGATCCTGCTTGTCGTATGGATTATATTCCTTATAGGCTGGCTAACGCTTGGACTTCCTATTGGACCGTAATGGCGGTATATGGTTTTTGAAAGCTGTAAAGGGGGTAAAATGGTGAAAAAGAATGATGCTAATGATATTGAAATGCTAATTAAGAATGCTCGGGAGTTCTTTGAAAAGAGAAAGGTTCAGATGGAACAATCAAAGTATAAACAGCTTATACTGAACTTTTCAGCACTTTTTGCAGGTGTATTATTGGGAATAATTCTTAAGTATACATGTCCCGATGCTGTAATTCAGGCGCTTATAAAGAATCTGCTCAGTCCTGTGACTACCATGTTCCTCAATGCACTGAAGGTTATCGTTGGACCGCTGGTATTCTTTTCAATAGCATCAAGTATAGCGGATTTTGGGGATATGAAGTCTCTTGGGCGCATTGCGGGCAAGGTAATTACCGGCTATTCCATTACATCCTTTATAGCAATTGGGATAGGAGCATTGGTGTGGTTCATTTTTCCTATAGGTGATCCCTCATTAAAGGCTCTTGTTTCTGATGCGGCGGACTCCACAATTGCCAATGGTCAAAATGTATCTACATCTGTTCTCGATGAGATTATAGATATAGTTCCAAGCGAGATTGTGTCTCCGTTTTTGAAGGAAGATATGCTTCAGATTATTTTCCTTGCGGTGCTTATGGGAGTTGCAGTTTCAGCGGTGGCCGATAAGCTGCATGTTTTCAAGGATATAATAAGTGACGGCTATCTTGTCTGCTCCAGGATTACAACAATAATAATAAATATCATGCCGTTGGCAATTTTCTGTTCAATGGCAAAGATGGTTTTCAACATGGAGATCAAGTCACTTTTGTCAGTGTTTGTGTGGGTTCCTGTCATATATTTGGGAGATATCATGATGCTTGGAGTCTACAGCCTGATAATAATGATATTTGCAAGGTTGAATCCGATTACGTTCTTCAAGAAATATTATCCTACGATGGTGGTTGCATTTACTCTTGCTTCAAGTAATGCAGCACTTCCGACCTCAATGGAAACCTGCGGGAAATCCCTTGGAATTTCCAAGAAGATATATGCATTTTCGCTGCCTCTGGGAGCAACTATCAACATGGACGGAAGCTGCGTTACCCTGATGCTGAGCTCACTGTTTATGGCGAAGATATATGGAATCTCAATTACTCCCGCCATAATAATGCAGCTGGTATTTTCAATCTATATCCTCTCGGTAGGTGCTCCGGGGGTGCCGGGAGCAGCGCTTATCTGCCTGTCACTTCTTGTTCCGCAGATTGGTGTGCCGTCAAATTCAATAAGCATAGTCATGGGACTTTATGCTTTGGTGGGAATGATGCAGGTACTTACCAATGTAACAGGAGATGCGGTGGTAACTCTGGCTGTTGCCAGAGGAGAGAAGCTTGTGGATGTGGAGAAATTTAAGGCATAGGGGAAGCTCCGGCTCGGAATCTAAGAACAATCAGAAGTGCGGTATTGCACGGATACAGTATGGGGGCTCGTGGCGGTGGGGTGTCGGTGGTGTTTTTGGTGGGCAGCAGTTGAGTCAGGAATAGGAGAAAAGGGGTAACTGGTGTACTGGGAATATGCTGCAGATAGCTGTGGATCCACCAGAAGAAGGAATGGGAAGATTATTGGTGTAACGGGAACCGAGGTAAGTGGACACCAGTTGAGTCAGAAGCAGAGAAGAAGAGATAACAGGTGTAATAGGGGGGGTAGGTAGGTGGATTATAGTTACGTCAGGAGCAAAGAAATAGAGGGAATTGGTGTAAAGATAATTTGCTATAGAATAATTGGTTGAGTCAGGAATAAGAAAAAAAGGATAACTGGCGTATTGATGATATAATGCTAAGGTTTGCTGTTACACCAGAAGAAGGCAAAGGCATATACTTGGTGGAATATGTACTCAGACGGATGAATTGCAGTTGAGTCGGAAGTAAAGATTAAGCGGGAATTGGTGTAAAGATGTTCTGCTATGGAAGAATTCGTTGAGTCAGGAATAGGAAAAAGATATAACTGGTGTATTGGAAATATTATATTGAGACTTGCAATTACACCAGAAGAAGAGGAAGACAGATAATTGGTGGAATAAGAATCGAGGCTGGTAGATTGAAGTTGAGTCGAAATCAGGAAATAAGTGTTAACAGGTGTAATGTAAAATTATTTTGCGCAATTATCAGATAGAAAATCTGGTAGGTAGACTGCTATAATAGTTTCTTAGATAGAGGGGAATTTTAATCAAGGAGGAAGAAGGTATGAAATTAAAGTTTGAATCTGTTAAAGATGAAGAAAGGGTAAATTCATGGAATGCCGGAAGTAAGATACGCGATTTGGGGAATATCCTTTCGGATACAAATTCAATGGTGCTGACTTATGGACGACTGCAGTATCTGTTCGGGGAGCCGCTGTACTCTTCTGATGATTTTGAAAATGCGTATGATTACTTCATTCT
>JAEEGF012221768.1_pt1 | contig 30413 bp, 30 predicted proteins | sample 9134171 | NCBI WGS metagenome assembly JAEEGF01 (sample SAMN16246542, study PRJNA631951) | gut metagenome | biome: gut microbiome; feature: rumen; material: AP-attached | host: Bos | place: Iran: Karaj | collected 2018-10 | reverse complement strand
CTGCAGCTCCAAGTCGTCGAGGGTCTTGAAGAAGTTCTCGTTATAGATTTCGAACTTACCGTTCTTCAGGTCCACATCCTTCACCCACACATTCTGATAGTAGTACTGCACCTCATAGGCGTGTGGATTGAGTCTGCGGTCGGGAGCGATGATGCCGTTGCAGTTGAAGTTATAGTCGCTGGCAGGATATTTGCCGTAGTCGCCGCCGTATGTGAAAATCTCACGGCCTGTGACGGGGCTCTTGTCGCGCATGCCCTGGTCCACGAAGTCCCAGATGTAGCCACCCTGGTACTTGGGGTACTTTCGAATCAGGTCCCAGTACTCCTTGAATCCGCCCATCGAGTTGCCCATAGCGTGAGCATACTCACACTGGATGAGTGGTCGTGGGTTGTCGCCCTGAGCGTATTTCTCGCAGCGGTTATAGTCAGCATACATGGGGCAGAAGATGTCGGTCTTCTTGTTCTCTCCAGCCTGCTCATACTGGCAGGGACGTGTCTTGTCGGTGGCCTTCACCCAGTCGTAGGCTTTCTCGAAGTTGGGACCATAGCCAGCCTCATTGCCCAGCGACCACACGATGATGGAGGGGTGGTTCTTCAGTGTGAGCACATTGCCCTGGTTGCGCTCCAGGTGCATCAGTTCAAAGTCTGGGCGCTTGGCCAACGTCTTGTCGCCATATCCCATGCCGTGGGTTTCCAGATTGGCCTCGGCAGTTACGTAGAGTCCATACTCGTCGCAGAGGTCGTACCAACGGGGGTCATCAGGATAGTGGCAGGTGCGCACAGCGTTGATGTTCAGCTGCTTCATGATCTTAATGTCCTGAATCATGCGGTCCATCGACACGATGTAGCCACCATCGGGGTCGAGCTCATGACGGTCGGCACCTTTTATTAATATAGGCTGGCCGTTGACGAGCAACTGTGCGTTCTTGATTTCAATGTGACGGAAGCCCACGCGCTGTCGAACCACCTCAAGCACATCCTTTCCCTTCTTCAGGGTGATGATAAGGTTGTAGAGGTTGGGCGTTTCAGCGGTCCAAGGCTTCACCGTGGCCAAGTCAGCCACCTGTCCGTTGGCATCGAGCAACTGCTGGTCAACGACTGTACCCTTCGGAGCCTTCACACTCACGTCGAGCACACCCTTTCCATTCACGTAGTCCTGATTCACCAGGATGTCATGTATGTGTGCCTTCGGACGACTGTAGAGATACACCTCGCGGGCAATACCCGTGAAGCGCCAGAAGTCCTGATCCTCCAGATAACTGCCGTCGCACCAGCGCATCACCTGCATGGCGATGAGGTTCTCGCCCTTCTTCAGATACTTGGTGATGTTGAACTCAGCAGCCACCTTCGAGTCTTCCGAGTAGCCCACATACTTGCCGTTGACCCACACCGTGAGGTTGCTGGTGGCTGAGCCTACGTGGAAAAAGACCTCCTGTCCGTTCCAGTCCTGTGGCAGCTGGAATGTGCGGCGATAGGAGCCAGTGTAGTTGTTCACCTCGCTGATATAAGGGGGATTGCTGTCGAAGGTCGTGGCCCACGAGTAGCTGGTGTTCTTGTAGATCTTGTCGCCGTAGCCCTCTATCTCGAAGAGTCCCGGTACGGGGAAATCCACCCACTTCGAGTCATCGAACTTCAGTGTGAAGAAGTCCTTGGGAGCCTGGCTGTGGTCTTTCACGAAGCAGAAGCGCCACTTGCCTTCCATGGAGAGGTAGCGCGATGACTTAGTCTTGTCGTTGGCTTTAGCCAAGTCTTCATTCTCGAAAGCGAAGAAGTTGGCTCGCCGCGACTCTCGGTTCACTTGATTCACCAGTGGGTCTTTCCACACGGGTGTCTTCTCTTTGGGTGCAGCTGTTGCTCCTATCGAAGCAAGGCATACTGCTGTTAGTAATAATTTTCTCAGCATGGTTTTGTTATTAAATAATTATTCGTAATCGTCTATCACATTGTTCATGAAGTCCATCATGGGTTTGGCAGCCCTGAACACGCGCTCCATCTCGTCAATCCATCCGTCGCCCTCGAAGAAGTCGTTGGCTACGGCATGCCAGGCGCAGTAGTCCTTCAGTCGCAGGTATCTCACGTGTTCGTAATCGCGCGGGAAGCCAGCCGGACAGGTCTTCAGTTTGGTCAGTCCAAAGCCCTGTGGCGCATCCCACGACTCGTTCCAGTCCGTCGTGTCCTTCTTCGTGTCGAAATATTTCTTGAAGGCTTTGCTCTCAACGGCGTTCAGCCACTGTTCCTCGTTGGCCATGATCTCATTGCGGCATGCGGTCAGGATATTAGTGGGCAGCCAATAGTTGCCCACGGCCAAGAGGCAGTGGTCGGGCTCCATGTGCAGGTAGTAGCCGCCACGAAGGGCCTTCTTGCCCTTGGCGTTGATGTAGGCTCCGAGGTGATTCTTGTAGGGCGACTTGTCGGCTGAGAAGCGTGTGTCGCGATAGAAGCGATAGGTACAGTCCTTCACGCGCTGGTTGCCCACTGAGGCATCAAACGTCACAATGCGCTCCAGAGCCTGCCCCACTCCGCGCTCCCACTCAGCTCGCACGGCCTCATACTCACTCTTATGGGCAGCAAACCACTCACGGTTGTTGTTGGCCATCACCTCCTGCAGGAAGCTGATGATACGTTTAGCATCCATGTTCTTTCCTCTTCTTAGAAACGGTCGTTTTTCTTAGGTGAATTGCAGTTTGCACCGGCTGGTCTCTGTGCCGTCGCTGCGCACGATGCGCACGTTGAACTCTGTCTCGCCCAGTGCCTCGCGATAGAACGACAGCTGTTCGCCCCCATGTGCCTCGGCCACATAGGCTATCTCGAATCGCTTCAGCTGATGGGCCTTGTACCAGGACATGGGCCAGAGGTCGAGCACGTGCTCAATGTACTTCACTGAGTTGATGTGACCGTTGATGTCAACATCGTTGTAGTGTGTGTCGATGGTGCTCACCAGCTCTGCCGTGTCTGAAACTCTCACCCTTCCCCCTTTGTCGATGGGACAGGGTTTGTCCTTCTCTATCCACTGGGTGATGGAGCCGTCGTTAATGGCAAAGATATCTGTGGGCTGGCGCGTCTCGGTGTCGATCATGGCCCACACGCTTCGCCCGTAGCCGTACACCTTTTCCTCTCCGTTGTCACCGCGCCCCACCACGCGGAAGTTGCGCTGTGTGAAGAATCGTAGCGCGTTCTCCACCCATGTCTCCACGTTGAAGCGAGTGTATTGGCTGGGCATCTGCTCCATCTCGATAGCCAGGCGCGACAGCACCCAAGAGCGTTGAATGCTCATGAGATAAGCCATGCCGAAGCCTCGGTCGGTGGAATGGAAGTCGGCTGCGTTCAGCAGGTGATTGCCCAGATGTCCCATGAACAGCTTGCCCGAGAAGTCACAATGGAAGGGCTCAGCCATGAATTCGTAAGTTCCTACTTTTTCTAAACTCATCATTCAAATATCAATTTCTTCAGTCGTTGGCGCAGCTGTTCGGCTTCCGACTGTCTTATACTTAGTTTTATCTGACACGTGTTGTCGTAGTTCTGCTCCACGATGCGCGGCTGCATCTCCTTCACCACGCGCATCACGTCGTTCATCATCACGTAGGGGAAGTCGTAGGTCACCACCTCCTCCACCTGTCTCACCTCGATGGTGGCATGCTCCAGCGCATCGGCAGCAGCCTCTCGATAGGCCACGATCAGTCCGCTCGTGCCAAGGTTCACTCCGCCATAGTAGCGCACCACTACGATGAGCACATCGGTCAGTTCGCGGCTGTTGATTTGTCCCAGAATGGGCTTTCCTGCTGTTGACGATGGCTCGCCGTCGTCGTTCATGCGGAAGTCCTTGCGTTCAGCTCCCAACATGTAGGCATAGCACACGTGGCGGGCATCGTAGTACTTCTTGCGATAGTCGGCCAGAAGCGCCTTTATTTCGTCGAGTGTCTCTACATGATGTGCGAAAGCGAAGAATTTACTCCGTTTCTCAGAGTAAAATCCCTCGCTGGTTCCGTCTATGGTCTTGAACTCGTCAGACATGTGCCTGGTGTGCTTTCTTTTTCTATTCTAACGCGTGAATCACCAGTCCTGAGCGCAGCTTCGGTTCGAACCATGTGGCCTTTGGCGGCATGATCTTTCCGCTGTCGGCAATGTCCATGATCTGCTTCATCGACACGGGATAGAGGGCCAGTGCCATGCGCATCTCGCCGCTATCCACCCTTCGCTTCAGCTCGCCCAGACCGCGCAGTCCTCCCACGAAGTCTATACGCTTGTCGGAGCGCAGGTCCTTGATGCCCAACAGCTCGTCGAGTATCAGACGGCTCGATATGTCAACGTCGAGCACGCCGATGGGGTCGCTGTTGTCGTAAGTGCCTTCCTTGGCCTTCAGACTGTACCAGTGCTGGTCCAGATAGAGCGAGAACTCGTGCAGCTGCTGCGGCTTGTAGAGGTCGGTTCCCTTGTCGCTCACCTCGAAGTTCACCTGCAAGGCAGCGAGGAACTCCTCCGAGGTGAGTCCGTTCAGGTCCTTCACCACACGGTTGTAGTCCAGAATGGTGAGCTGCGAGGCCTGGAAGCACACTGCCATGAAGTAGTTATACTCCTCCTTGCCCGTGTGATTGGGGTTCTGCTGCTGTTTCTCGGCACCCACCAGCGCTGCAGCGGCTGAGCGGTGGTGTCCGTCGGCTATATACATGGTGGGCATCTTGGCAAACTCGTCGGTGATGGTCTGCATGTCCTGCTCGTCGCTGATCACCCAGAACTGATGACGGAAGCCGTCGATGGGAGCCACGAAGTCATACTCGGGCGCGGTCTGGGCATAGCGCATGATGAGCGCATTGAGCACCTCATTGTCGGGATAGGCAAAGAACACGGGCTCAATGTTGGCGTTGTTCACACGCACATGCTTCATGCGGTCTTCCTCCTTGTCGCGACGGGTCAGCTCGTGCTTCTTGATGCGACCCTGCATGTAGTCATCGACAAGTGCGCCCACCACCAGTCCGTACTGGGTCTTGCCTTGCATGGTCTGCGCATATATATAATAATGTTCATGCGTGTCTTGCACCAGCCAGCCCTTCTCCTTGAACATCTTGAAGTTCTCGGCTGCCTTCTCATACACACGCGGGTCGTACTCGCTCGTACCCACGGGGAAGTCTATCTCGGGTTTGATGATGTGGTAGAGACTCTTCTCGTTGTCGCCAGCCTCGGCGCGGGCCTCCTCACTGTCCAGCACGTCGTAGGGACGGCTCTCCACCTGTTCCACCAGCTCCTTCGGTGGACGAATGCCTCTGAATGGTTTTACAGTTGCCATACGTTTCTCTCTTCGTTATTTTATGTTCTAACAGGAAAAAATCACAGATTCGCCTTGATCTGCTCAATCATCTGTGCATACTCGGCATCAGTCAGATACACCTTGCCGGGGTTCATCTGGAACGTGCCGCCATAGTCGGGGCCATCTACATACTTCGGAGCCAGATGGAAGTGCAGGTGCGACAGTTTGTCGCTATAGGCACCATAGTTGATCTTTTCAGGATTGAATGCCTTCTGCATGGCGCGGGTTACGCGAGCCACATCGCTCATAAAGGCATTGCGCTGCTCATCAGTCAGCTCGTTCAGGTCGTTCACATGGCCGTTATAAGCCACCAGGCAACGTCCGCGATACGTCTGTTCCTTGAAGAGGAAGGCACGCGACACACTGAGTTCGCAGATCTCAATCATCAGGTCGTGCTGTGTCTGGTTGTTTGTGCAGTACAAGCACTGTTTAGGATCGCTTTGCATAATGAGTTTGTATGTTTTTGATAAATGATTTGAGGGACAGTTTTCTTACGTGCAAAGTTACAAAATAAAATTCAAATACACAAGTCTTTTCGCAAAAGAATACAGAAATACAGAATACAGTTTTCATATGAGCGATATACACCTGCTTCCCAAAAATCATAAGAAATAAAATTACTATATATTATATAATATAATTATATAATATAATATATAGTAAAAATTTTGGTTCATTTTTTCAGTGCTGCTGAGGAAACTGTATTCTGTATTCTGTATTTGCTGGTTGTTTCAGCAAAATTGAAGCGTGCTTTTTTGCGTGTCTATTTTAAGAATTTATTTTTACACACTCCAAATTGTTCGTACCTTTGCCGTGTCAATTGAGAGCAAGAGACGAAAGCGCGCACCTCGCCAAGAGTTGAAGCTAAACGCACCCGGAGTTGAAGCTAAACGCGAAGCGAGTTTAGGTCAGATGCTCAGAGGGACAAAAATGAATAAAGAGAGAATCAGTTTTCTATGATGTTCAGCATCTTAATGGTAGCCTTGATGGCTGCCTCCGTCTGGTCGGCATCGAGACCGCGAGTGCGCATCAGCCGCCCATCGTCCATACGCCATGTGATGACCGTCTGCACCAAAGCATCGGTACGGCCACCCGGTGGAATGGTCACGGCATAGTTCTCCAACAGGGGGAAGGTGCGGTCGAGATACTCCTTGTAGATTTTGCGCACAGCCTTCACGAAGGCATCGTACTGACCGTCGCCCGATGAATGTCCCTCATACTGCATGCCGTTGACCTCGAGCTTCACATTGGCCAAGGGCTTCAGACCGTAGGCCAGCGACACCTGATAGCCCACCAGCTTCACCTTGTCCTCAGCCACGTCGTGCTTCAACACATCGCTCACGATGAAGGGCAGATCGTCTTGTGTGACCACCTCCTTGCGGTCGCCTAGTTCGGTGATTCGCTTTGTGACGCGCTGGGTCTGTTCGGGTGTGAGCTCCAAGCCCAGTTCCTTCAGGTTGCGGGCTATATTGGCCCGCCCGCTGGTCTTGCCCATTGCATACTCACGCTTGCGCCCGAATCGCTCAGGCACCAAGGCATTGTGGTAGAGACCGCCCTTGTTGTCGCCATCGGCATGAACGCCAGCCACCTGCGTGAACACATTGTCGCCTATGATGGGCTGATTGGGTGCTATGGCTATGCCGCTGTAGCTCTCCACGAGTCGGCTGATGTCGTTGAGCCGCTCTTCGTTGATGCTGGTCTTGGCGTGGAACTGATCCTTGAGAATGACTTGCACACTGGAGAGAGGCGCATTGCCGCACCGCTCCCCCAGCCCATTCACTGTGACGTGCAGTCCTCGCACACCGCAGAGGGCAGCTGCCAGCGAGTTCGATACTGCCAGGTCATAGTCGTTGTGGGCATGGAAGTCGAAGTGGGCATCGGGATAACGACGGTTCATCTTGCGGAAGAACTCGATGACCTGAAGCGGATTCATGATGCCGAGCGTATCGGGCAGCATGTAGCGGTGCACAGGGGTGTCGATGAGCGCATCCATCAGCTGATATACATATTCGGGCGATTCTTTCATACCGCCCGACCAGTCTTCGAGATACAGATTGACTTCAATGCCCTTGCTATGGGCGTAGGCCACCTCCTCACGTATGTCGCTGATGTGCTCGTCGGGTGTTTTCCGCAACTGCTCACGACAATGCTTCAGCGACCCTTTTGCCAGCAGATTGAGGGTCTTACATCCGGCACTCTCCACCCAGTCCACCGACACATGGCCGTCAACGAACCCCAGCACCTCAACACTATTGAGACGGTCTATCTGTCGGGCATAGCGGCAGATCATCTTCACGGCCTCTTTCTCGCCTTCGCTCACCCGGGCCGACCCCACCTCAATGCGGTCCACATTCAGGTCGCGCAGCAGCATGCGGGCAATCATGAGCTTTTCGTGAGGCAGGAAGCTCACGCCACTCGTCTGCTCGCCGTCGCGCAGCGTAGAGTCCATGATCTCAATAAATGGTCGGAAACCGTGCACGTCTTCCATCTCTTTCATTGTCTTCATTGTTTGTTGTGGCGCTCCCACGCCTCTGTCTTGTCCTGGTTCTGCACAAGGAAGTCTATGTCGTCGAGACCGTTCATCAGGCAGTGCTTCTTATAGCCGTTGATCTCGAAATGCTCCTGTCGGCCCGTAGCCTTGTTGGTCACTGTCTGCCGGGGCAGGTCAACCTCGACTTCGGTCTTGGGGTCGTGCTTGATGCTCTCGAAGAGTTCAGCCAGAAACGGCTCGCTGACCACCACAGGCAGCACGAAGTTGTTCAGCTCATTGTTTTTGTGAATATCGGCAAAGAACGAGCTGATGACCACGCGGAAGCCATATCCCGCAATGGCCCATGCAGCATGCTCCCTACTGGAGCCCGAGCCGAAGTTCTTGCCCGCCACGAGGATGCAGCCTCCGTAGGTGGGGTCGTTGAGCACAAAGTCCTTCACGGGCTGTCCGTCCTTGTCGTAGCGCCAGTCGCGGAACAGGTTCTCGCCAAAGCCCTCCTTGTCGGTTGCCTTCAGGAAACGGGCAGGAATGATTTGGTCTGTATCTACATTCTCTAATGGAAGCGGAACGCAGGTGGATGTGATAATATCGAATTTCTGTTTCATAACAATACACGTGGATCGGTGATTACTCCTGTTACGGCGGCTGCAGCAGCCACGAGGGGCGAGGCAAGGATGGTGCGTGCGCCAGGTCCCTGACGGCCCTCGAAATTGCGGTTGCTGGTTGAGACAGACAGTTTGCCGGAAGGCACCTTGTCGTCGTTCATGGCCAGACAAGCCGAGCAGCCGGGCTGCCGAATCTGGAACCCAGCCTCAGCCAGCACCTTGTCGAGTCCCTCTTCACGAATCTGACGGTCAACCGCCCATGAACCAGGCACCAGCCAAGCCACCACATCGGGGGCTTTCTTGCGACCTTTCACGATAGAGGCGAAGGCACGGAAATCCTCAATACGACCATTGGTGCAGGCACCGAGGAAGACGTAATCGACGGTCTTGCCCAAGAGCTTTTCACCGGGCTTGAACCCCATGTAGGAGAGGGCTTTCATGAAGCCAGCCGACTCTCCTTCAGACGGAGCCGAGGGGATGTTTTCGGTGATGCCAATACCCATGCCCGGATTGGTTCCATAAGTGATTCGCGGTTCAATATCTTTCGCACTGAATATCAGCTCCTTATCAAACACCGCATCCTCATCGCTCCGAAGCGTTTTCCAATAGGCCACGGCACGTTCCCAGTCGGCTCCCTTGGGGGCAAACTCACGTCCTTTCAGATAGGCGAAAGTAGTCTCGTCGGGGGCAATGAACCCACCACGTGCACCCATCTCGATCGAGAGGTTGCAAAGTGTCAGTCGGCCCTCCATCGACATGTCGCGCACCACCTCGCCGGCATACTCCACGAAGTAGCCCGTAGCACCGCTGGTGGTGAGCTGCGACATGAGGAAGAGCGCCACGTCCTTGGCCGTCACGCCACGCTGCAACTGACCATTGATGGTGATGCGCATGGAGCGCGGTTTTTGCTGCAAGATGCATTGTGAGGCCATCACCATCTCCACCTCAGAGGTTCCGATGCCGAAGGCCACGGCTCCCACGGCACCATGCGTGCTGGTGTGAGAGTCGCCACACACAATTGTCATGCCGGGCAGCGAGAGTCCTTTCTCAGGCCCCACCACGTGAATGATGCCATTGTCGGGCGACATCATGCCGTAGTGTCTGAGTCCGAACTCGCGTGCATTCCGCTCCAGCGTATCTACCTGCTTCTTCGACACGGGGTCGCTGATGGGCTTATCCTGATCGTGCGTAGGAGTGTTGTGGTCGGGCATGCAGACGATATGGTCGGGCCGAAAGCATTTCAAACCACGAGCCCGCATGCCGTCGAATGCCTGCGGAGAGGTCACCTCATGACAATACAGGCGGTCAATATAGAGCTGGGTGGGACCGTCGGCCACTTGCTGAACGACATGGCGGTCCCAGATTTTGTCAAATAACGTATTCATCGCTTAAATTTATTTATACAGTCAATATAAGCCTCGACCGAAGCCGTGACAATGTCGGTATTGGCTCCGAAGCCGTAATACACAGAGCCGTCGTACTCCACCTGCATGTGGACCTTACCCACATCGTCGGAGCCTTTGGAGATGGCCTGAATGGTGAACTCCTTCAGGGTCATCTGCTTCATGATAATCTTCTTCAGGGCCTTGATGGCAGCATCGACAGGGCCGTTGCCACTCGAAGCAGCCTCGAACTTCTGTCCGCTGATGTCGAGTCCGATGGAAGCCACCGACTTCACCCCCTTGCCCGTTGTGACCTGCAAGAAGTCGAGATGCACGGCATGCTGATCGGCGGTATCGGCACCTGCCAGCATGAGCACGTCGGCATCGCTCACCTCTTTCTTCTGGTCGGCCAGCTCCAGGAACTTCTCATAAATCTTGTCGAGCTTCTCCTCACTCATTTCCACTCCGTTCACATGCAGACGATGCTTCAGCGCAGCACGTCCGCTGCGGGCAGTCAGCACGATTGAGCTGTCATCAATGCCCACATCCTTCGGATCCATAATCTCGTAAGTGTGCACATTCTTTAGCACTCCGTCCTGATGGATGCCGCTGGAATGGGCAAAGGCATTGCGGCCCACGATGGCCTTGTTAGGCTGCACCGGCATGTTCATCAAGCCCGAAACCATTCGGCTGGTGGGGAAAATCTTAGTGGTATTGATATTGGTATCAATGCTGATAGCCTTATGACACTTCAGAATCATGACAATCTCCTCAAGTGAGGTGTTACCGGCACGCTCGCCAATGCCGTTGATGGTCACCTCTACCTGTCGGGCTCCGTTGAGCACGCCCTCCAGCGTGTTAGCCGTAGCCATGCCCAGATCGTTGTGGCAATGGGTGGAGATGATGGCACGGTCAATGCAATCAACATGCTCCTTCAGATAACGGATTTTACCTCCGAATTCGTCGGGCAGACAATAGCCCGTGGTGTCGGGGATGTTGACAACGGTAGCGCCAGCCTTGATGACTGCCTCGATGACACGTGCCAGATACTCATTGTCGGTACGTCCGGCATCCTCGGCATAGAACTCCACGTCATCTACGTATTTCTTGGCATACTTCACGGCAGCCACAGCCCGCTCAATGATTTCCTCACGATTGGAGTTGAACTTGTACTTGATGTGGGAGTCGCTGGTGCCGATGCCTGTATGAATGCGCTTGTGCTTAGCATACTGCAAAGCTTCAGCAGCCACGTCAATATCCCGCTGGACAGCGCGAGTGAGCGCACAGATGGTGGGCCAAGTCACAGCCTTCGAAATCTCAATCACACTATTGAAGTCGCCTGGCGAACTAATAGGGAATCCTGCTTCAATCACATCGACACCCAACTGCTCAAGCGCCTTTGCTACCTGAATCTTCTCAATCGTATTCAGCTGACAACCCGGCACCTGCTCGCCATCACGGAGCGTCGTGTCAAAAACAAACAATCTGTCATTCATACTTTTTTACCTTAGTTTACTTAACTCTTTTAGGAATCGGGAAAATGCCCTGCGACTCCCGAACTAATAATCAATACTGGGCTGCAAAGTTACACCATTTTGGCATAAAACAAAACAAAACTGCAACTTTTTTCATTCTCTCCAGCAGATAAATGAATAGATATACGAAAACTTATTAAATAATGTGAGAATCGACATGAATTAGCCAAAATTATTCGTCTTTCGCTTTGCTTTTTGCTCGCTTATTTGTACCTTTGCACTCTTGAAAAGAGTATATACCAAATTTCGAAAAATGAAACCAACCGCCATCCTTCTCCTACACTGTCCCGACCAACAGGGCATCATTTCAGAAGTGACCAAATTTATTACAGACAACAAGGGTAACATCGTCTATCTGGACCAATATGTTGACAAGCTCGACGGCATGTTCTTCATGCGCATTGAGTGGGAACTGGAAGAATTCCTTATTCCCCGCGAAAAGCTATACGAATATATCACCACGCTCTATGCCCAGCGCTATAAGATGAAGTTCAGTCTTTACTATAGCGACAAGCGCCCACGCATGGCTATCTTCGTCAGCAAGATGAGCCACTGTCTCTACGACCTGCTGGCACGCTGGAAGGCTGGCGAATATAATGTTGACATCCCCTGCATCGTGTCGAATCATGAGGAGCTGCGATATGTGGCTGAACAGTTCGACATTCCCTACTACGTGTGGAGCATCAAGAAAGACCATTCCAACAAGGCTGAAGTGGAAAAGGCCGAGATGGATTTGCTGAAGAAAGAAGACATCTCGTTCATTGTGTTGGCACGCTACATGCAGATCATCAGCGACGACATGATTGCGGCCTATCCCCACCATATCATCAACATCCACCACTCGTTCCTGCCTGCCTTCGTAGGTGCCAAACCCTATCACCAGGCTTGGGAGCGCGGTGTGAAAATCATAGGTGCCACAAGCCATTACGTAACGGCTGAACTGGACGCAGGCCCCATCATTGAACAGGACGTTGCCCGCATCACTCACAAGGACACGCCAGAGAGTCTGGTGCTCAAAGGAAAAGACTTGGAGAAAATCGTGCTCTCAAGGGCAGTGGCCAAACACATTCAGCGAAAGATTCTGACTTACAAGAACAAGACGATCATCTTTAGTTAATGCAATAATCATCAGGCCTAATTATGAACGTAGCTATTGTAAAATATAATGCCGGCAACATCTTTTCGGTGGTGAATGCGCTCAGACGACTGGGCGTTGAGCCACTCCTGACCGACGATGCCGAAGCACTGAGCAGGGCCGACCGAGTGCTCTTCCCCGGACAAGGCGAGGCACGAGGAGCGATGGAATATCTGAAAGCCAGAAAGCTGGACGAGCTGATTCGCTCACTACAGCAGCCAGTACTGGGCATCTGCGTGGGGCAGCAACTGCTCTGTCGCCATTCGGAAGAAGGCAATACGGACTGCATCGGAGTGTTTGATGCAGAGGTGAAACGCTTCCAGCCGAAACGACACGAAGAGAAAGTGCCGTGCATGGGATGGAACCGACTGTACGACACCTGCTCGCCACTCATGAAAGGACTGGAACAGCAGTACGCTTATTTCGTACACAGCTACTACGTCCCACTATGTCCAGAGACAATTGCCACAGCCGACTATATCACCCCCTATAGCGCGGCGCTGCATAAGGACAATTTCTATGCCACACAGTTTCACCCCGAGAAAAGCGGTGACGCAGGCGAACAGATTCTAAAGAACTTTCTCGAACTATGAAACAGATTGAACTGATACCCGCTATCGACATCATCGAAGGAAAATGCGTCAGGCTCACGAAGGGCGACTACAACCAGAAGACTGTCTATCACGACTCACCTGCCGACGTGGCCAAGGAGTTTGAGAACATGGGATTCAAACGCCTGCATGTGGTGGATCTCGATGGAGCGAAATCGAAACATATCGTCAACACCAGCGTACTGAAAGAGATAACGACTCAGACACATCTAACGGTCGATTTCGGTGGCGGCATCAAGACCGACGACGACATCAGCCAAGCTTTTGAAGCCGGAGCCTCTATGGTAACGGTGGGCTCGGTAGCGGTGACCAATCCACAGCTGTTCGAAGAGTGGCTGGGAAAATACGGAGCCGACCGAATGATCCTGGGAGCCGACGTCAGACACGGACGAATCAGCATCAACGGATGGAAAGAGAGCTCCGACGTGGAATTAGCAGACTTCCTCGAGCAGTATGTAGCAATGGGGGTGACAAAGGTGCTCTGTACAGAAATTTCGAAAGACGGCACACTCGCAGGGCCTGCCATCGACCTCTACAAAAGCGTGATGCGCTCCTACCCTACGCTACACCTCATTGCCAGCGGTGGCGTGAGTGCCATCAGCGACATTGAGGCGCTCAACGAAGCCGGCATACCAGGGGTGGTCTTTGGTAAAGCAATATATGAAGGACGAATCAATCTGAATGAACTATGGCACTGGCACGCAGAATAATTCCATGTCTCGACGTAAAGAACGGTGAGACAGTAAAAGGAGTCAACTTCGTGGGACTAAGGAGCGCAGGCGACCCTGTGGAACTGGGCAAGGCATACAGCCAGGCTGGGGCCGACGAACTGGTGTTCCTCGACATCACAGCATCGTTTGAAGGCCGCAAGACCTTCACAGAGATGGTCACTCGTGTGGCAGAGGCCATCAACATACCTTTCACCGTGGGAGGTGGCATCAACGAACTGGCCGACGTGGAGCGACTGCTCTATGCAGGAGCAGACAAGGTGAGCGTGAACAGCGCTGCCCTGCGCCGACCAGAGCTGATTGAAGAGATTACTACACGCTTTGGCTCACAGGTATGTGTCTGTGCCATTGATGCCCGACACGATGAAGACGGATGGCACTGCTATCTGAAAGGTGGACGTGAACGTACGGAAAGAGGTCTCATTGAATGGGCACACGAAGCACAGGAGCGCGGAGCCGGAGAGATTCTGTTCACGAGCATGGACCACGACGGAGTGAAGACAGGCTATGCCAACGAAGCACTGGCACGACTGGCCGACGACTTGAACATCCCCATCATAGCCAGTGGAGGTGCCGGAAAGAAAGAGCACTTCCGCGATGCCTTCCTACAGGGCAAAGCTGATGCTGCACTCGCTGCCAGCGTGTTCCACTTCGGAGAGATAGCTATCCCAGAACTGAAACAATATTTACATGACGAAGGAATTGACGTTCGTCTTTAAAAACTGACACATATAGAAAAAAATGGAAATAGACTTTGACAAATGCGGAGGCCTGGTGCCTGCCATCATACAAGACGCAAAGACACGCAACGTGCTCATGCTGGGCTTCATGAACCAAGAAGCCTACGACAAGACAGTGGCTACCAAACATGTAACGTTCTGGAGCCGTACACGCAACTGCCTCTGGACTAAGGGAGAGACATCGGGACACTTCCTGAATCTGGTAAGCATTCAGAACGACTGCGACAATGACACACTGCTTGTGAAAGTGAACCCCGTAGGGCCTACCTGCCACACAGGTACTGACACCTGCTGGGGAGAAGAGAATAACAGCAACCCGATAGAGTTTCTGAGCGAACTGCAGGACTTCATTGAGCTGCGACACGAACAGATGCCCGAAGGAAGCTATACCACGAAGCTGTTCAGCGACGGCGTGAACAAGATGGCACAGAAAGTGGGCGAAGAAGCACTTGAGACAGTAATTGAGGCTACCAACGGCACGAAGGAACATCTGGTGTATGAAGCCTCCGACCTACTCTACCACCTTGTCGTGTTGCTCACGAGCAAAGGTCTCCGTATAGAGGATGTGGCCGAAGAACTGCACCGCCGTCACGACCCCAACTGGGACGCTCAGCGCCGGAAAGCCAAGGCAGAAGGCAAAATGAAATGAGTGGTACGCAACAAAAACATATTAGTAGGTTACACATACATATACAATGCTTGTAGAATATAAGAACGCAACAATCTGTCAGCAGGACGGAACAACCATCCTGAAGAATGTGAACTTCAACGTCAATGAGGGAGAGTTCATCTATCTCATCGGACGAGTGGGCTCTGGAAAGAGCTCGCTACTGAAGACCATCTATTTTGAGCTCGACATTGACGAAGCTGATGTAGCAACAGTCTTGGGAAATGACTTGAAGACATTGCGTCGGAAACACATTCCGGCTCTTCGTCGACAGATGGGTATCATCTTTCAAGATTTCCAGCTGCTGTCACATTTTACCGTATATAAGAACCTGAGATTCGTACTCAGAGCTACTGGATGGAAGAAATCAGAAGTGGACAATCGAATTGAGGAGGTGCTTAGCTTAGTCGGCATGAAAGACAAAATGCTCTGTTTGCCTCATGAGCTTTCAGGAGGTGAGCAGCAGCGCGTAGCCATAGCACGAGCCCTGCTCAACAGTCCGAAGATGATTGTGGCAGACGAGCCAACTGGCAATCTCGACCCCGAAACGGCAAAGAGCATCATGGAAATATTGCGTCAGATTTCGCAGAAAGGTACAGCCGTGGTTATGTCCACTCACAATATGCCATTAATGAACCTATTTCCTGGCATTGTATATCGCTGCTTTGACGGCAAAATGGAGAAGATCTCGAGCGAAGAAGAGAAACAGGAGATGAAAGAGAGTTTAGAGGAAGAGAACGAATACAGCGATCCCTTATGTTTGGAAGAAGAATAGAAATAAAAACAAATAATTATATCGACTATGAAAGTAATGAAGTTCGGTGGCACCTCAGTAGGTAGCCCACAAAGAATGAAAGAAGTGACCAAGCTCATCACAAAGTCAGGTGAGCCAGTGTTCGTAGTTTTGTCTGCTATGTCAGGCACAACCAACTCACTAGTTGAGATTTCTGACTATCTGTACAAGAAAAATGCCGACGGAGCAAACGAAGTAATCAACAGGTTGGAACAGAATTATCTTCGCCACACACAAGAGCTTTATTCGGGTGAAGAATACAGGCAACTTACAAATGACTTCTTGCGTGAAGAGTTTCAGTATCTGCGTTCGTTCACGAAAGAACTATTTACAAGTTTTGAGGAAAAAAACATCGTTGCCCAGGGCGAGATCATGTCGACCAACATGGTTGTCAATTATATGAAGGAACAGGGCATCGATGCTGTCCTGGTTAATGCGCTCGACTTCATGCGTACCGACAAGAATGCAGAGCCAGACCCCATCTATATCAAAGAGAAACTGAATGCCATCCTTGAGAAAGAAAGCAATCATCAGGTATATATCACTCAGGGCTTCATCTGTAGGAATGCCTACGGCGAGATTGACAATCTACAGCGTGGCGGCAGCGACTACACCGCTTCACTCATAGGAGCAGCTGTCAATGCCGAAGAGATTCAGATATGGACTGATATCGACGGCATGCATAATAACGACCCACGCATCGTTGACAAGACAGAGCCCGTACATCAGCTCCACTTCGAAGAAGCAGCAGAGCTAGCTTATTTCGGTGCTAAGATCTTGCACCCCACCTGCGTGCAACCGGCAAAGTATGCGGGTATTCCCGTACGTCTGCTCAACACGATGGATCCAGATGCAGAAGGCACTACCATCTCGAATGCTACAGAATACGGAAAGATCAAGGCTGTAGCAGCAAAGGACAACATCATTGCCATCAAGATCAAGTCGAGCCGCATGTTGCTCGCCACTGGTTTCTTGCGCAAGGTGTTTGAAATATTCGAGAGCTATCAGACACCTATTGATATGGTGTGCACCTCTGAGGTGGGTGTTTCAATGTCTATTGATAATTCCGCACATCTTGGCGAGATTGTCGACGAGCTGAAAAAGTATGGCACCGTAACCGTTGATACCGGCATGTGTGTGGTATGTGTTGTTGGAGACCTCGACTGGTCGAACATCGGTTTCGAGACACGTGTCCTTGATGCAATGAAGAACATCCCTGTACGAATGATCAGCTATGGAGGTTCTAACTACAACATCTCTTTCCTTGTGCGCGAGGAAGACAAGAAGCGCGCGCTTCAGGCACTGAGTGATACACTTTTCAATAAATAACAATTCGATTTTCAGCAAATGAAAGGTAAGTTCCCCATAGAACGTTTCGCGGGAATGCGGACACCCTTCTATTACTATGACACGGAGCTGTTAAGAGCAACGCTGCAAGCCATCAACGATGAGACTCGAAAACATGAGGGTTTCTGCGTACACTATGCGGTGAAGGCCAATGCAAATCCCAAAGTGCTGCGCTACATACGTGAAGCAGGACTGGGAGCCGACTGTGTGAGTGGCGGTGAGATTGAAGCTGCCATTCGCGCAGGATTCCCACACGACAAAATAGTCTTTGCAGGTGTGGGTAAGAGTGACTGGGAAATCGAGCTTGGGCTGAAGCATGACATATTCTGCTTTAACGTGGAAAGCATACCCGAGTTGGAAGTGATCAATGAACTTGCAGGTGCCAATGAGAAGATAGCACGGGTGGCTTTCCGTATCAATCCTGACGTCGGAGCTCATACTCATGCGAACATCACTACAGGGTTAGCCGAAAACAAATTCGGCATTGCGATGAACGATATGGAAAGTGTCATTGAACATGCCTCACAGATGAAGAATGTAAAGTTCGTGGGACTGCACTTTCACATCGGGTCACAGATTCTGGACATGGGTGATTTCCAGGCACTCTGCAATCGTATCAACGAACTGCAGAACCAGCTTGAGAATCATCACATCACTATCGAGAATATCAATGTAGGAGGAGGGCTCGGCGTAGAATATCAGCACCCCAACCGCATGCCTATTCCTGATTTCAAGGCTTACTTCGAGACTTATGCCAAGCATCTGAAGAGACGCCCAGGCCAGACCATTCACTTTGAACTGGGACGTGCAGTAGTGGCACAATGCGGCTCACTCATCGCGCGTACCTTATATATTAAAGAGGGGGCTCATAAGAAGTTTGCCATACTCGATGCAGGCATGACCGACCTCATTCGTCCGGCGCTCTATCAGGCTTTTCACAAGATTGAGAACATCTCGAGCGAGGAGCCCATGCAAGCCTACGATGTGGTAGGACCTATCTGCGAGTCGAGTGATGTGTTTGCCAAACAGACAGACTTGAACACCGCTCATCGTGGCGACATAATGGCAATACGCTCTGCTGGTGCCTATGGCGAAATTATGGCTTCGGGCTATAATTGCAGACAGTTGCCCAAGGGCTATGTCAGTGAGGATTTTCTCTAACAAACGACTCTCATAATTCTGCCGAAAAGAATGTCAATAAAAGTGCTGCATATATATCCGTCAACCGACAGTATGATTGCGCAATACGTCAGCCTACTGAAGGAGGATAAGAGCGTGGAAATGATGGTCTGTGACGAACCTAAGCAGATACAACAACACTGCAAAGATTTCGGTCCGCACATCCTTCATCTACACGGATGCAATGCTCCCAGTTTCACAAAAGCTGCACTTTGGGCAAGAAGTCAAGGCATTCGGATTGTTGTAACGCCACACGGCCAGCTGGAACCGTGGGACTCCTCATCGCAGAATATGGTCAACACAAATCTTCCAACGCTCATCAGTCACGCTTATGCAATGATCGCACGTAGCCCGATAGAAGCTGAGGAGTTGAGAAAACAAGGTTGGAACTCACGCTTGGAAACCGTGTATAACCCCATTGTAACACGTTCTACGACAATTACCAAGATGCAAGAAGCCCACCGTAGAATATATGAGCAGGTGATGTCATCAAACGTTTTAGAGTTGATTGACGAGAAAACAAAATCGGCAACGCGTACCCTCATCAAAGTGGGTATCACTGACGATAACAGATGGGGAAACACATTCGACCCTAATCCTATCAACTGGAACATTATACTCATCTATGCCAAACTGGAAGGAATCACTTCTTATATAGAAAGAGGAATGACAAACATGGGGATTTCCATACAGGAATCGAACCTAAAATCCCAATATCTGCCAGATGGCTACACAAAACCAGAATCAATTGCGGGAAAGCCCATCATTGAGATGGTCAGAGAAATTCGCGATAACTATGAAGCGAATGAACTTGCTTTACTACCCTTGATTGAATTAGATCGGGCATTAAGATATGATGATGTTGAAGATGATGTGTTGATGCAACAACTGAAGAGTGAAAAGCTTGATAGTTTTTTTTCTGCTCTTATGCAAATCTTAAAAGAGCAAAGTGACTTCGATGAGGGGTTCATGCCCTGCCCCCCTACAAATGGTGCTGAAACTGAACGTATCAGAGATAGAATAAAAAAACATCTTGAAATATGAATAACGATGAAGAGCGATATTTGAATCTGCTTTCACATACATTCCCAACTATAGCAGATGCTGCCGGAGAAATCATTAACCTTGAAGCGATTTTGAACCTACCGAAAGGAACAGAACACTTCCTGGCTGATTTGCACGGAGAGCATGAAGCCTTTATTCACGTACTGAAGAATGCCTCCGGAAATATTAAGCGTAAGGTATCGGAGATTTTCGGTAACTCTATACGGGAAACAGAGAAGAAAGAGCTCTGCACACTCATCTATTATCCAGAACAAAAGTTAGAGCTCATTAAGGCTATTGAACAAGACATTGATGACTGGTATCACATCACTATTCATCAACTGGTAAAAGTATGCCGTGAGGTTTCTTCCAAATATACTCGTTCTAAAGTTCGCAAGTCTTTACCGGAAGAGTTCTCCTACATTATTGAAGAACTGCTTCACGAACGTTCTGACGACCAAGATAAAGCTGCCTATGTAGCCGTCATTGTTGACACTATAATATCAACAGGACGTGCCGATGATTTTATCACAGCTATCTGCAACGTCATTCATCGGCTTGCAATCGACCAGCTTCACATTTTAGGCGATATCTACGACCGAGGCCCAGGAGCACACATCATACTTGATACTTTACGTCAGTATCATGCGTGGGACATACAATGGGGAAATCATGATATGCTATGGATGGGAGCTTGTGCTGGCAACGATGCCTGCATCTGCAACGTACTGCGTTTGTCGCTACGCTACGCCAACCTCGCAACTCTGGAAGAAGGATATGGCATCAATCTTGTTCCATTGGCTACATTCGCGCTGGAGACCTATGGTGACGATCCATGTACTGAGTTCATTCCCATGCTGCTGAAAGAAGCTACTATGGACGAGAAGACCCTTCAACTGACGGCAAAAATGCACAAGGCGATATCCGTTATTCAGTTTAAGCAGGAGGCCAGCATCTTCCATCGTCGTACTGAATGGAACATGGAAGACCGCTGTCTGTTGGAGGCAATCGATTACGAGAAGCATACCTGCACCATCGACGGAAAAGCATACGAAATGAAGTCGTGCAACTTCCCCACCATCGATCCCGCGCATCCGTCAGAAATGACAAAAGAAGAGACAATCCTCATGCAAAAACTGCATCACTCATTCCGTGTGAGCGAGAAACTAAGAAAGCATATCCGCACCATTCTCAGCCACGGATGCATGTATAATATCTGCAATCAGAACTTGCTCTTCCACGCTTCCATCCCATTGAATTCAGACGGAACATTGAAGGACGTTGAGATCTTAGGAAAACAATATGCCGGCAAAGAACTCATGTCATATATCGGTCAGTTGGTGAGAGCCGCTTTCCAAAACGATTCGCCTGCCGACCTCAAACAGTATGCAAAGGATTACTTCCTCTACCTTTGGTGCGGCAAGGACTCCCCTCTTTTTGACAAGTCAAAGATGGCAACGTTCGAGCGCTATTTCCTGAACGATCGCGATACTTACAAAGAAGAGAAAGGCAACTACTTCACGCTGAGAGACTCAGAAGAGATCTGTGACCGTATTCTCGATGCCTTTGGCGTGAACGGTACAAATCGCCACATCATTAACGGACACGTTCCCGTACATGCATCAAAAGGCGAGAACCCCATCAAGGCAGGAGGAAAGTTAATGGTGATTGACGGTGGTTTTTCAGAAGCATACCATTCAGAGACAGGCATTGCCGGTTACACACTCGTCTATCACAGCCGGGGATTCCAACTCGTACAGCACGAGCCTTTCACCAGCGCTCAAGATGCCATCATGAGGGGAACCGACATTAAGTCAACCACCCAGATTGTAGAGATGTCAACTCACCGCATGCTTGTAGCCGACACAGATAAAGGTGAGGAACTGCGCCATCAGATAGCAGACCTCAAGAACCTTCTCTATGCTTACAGGCACGGCATCATCAAGGAGAAAAGGAACTAAAGCAGGTCATACATCTATTATATATTATATAATGACTGAAGGTTGCAATGACATAAAGAAGGAAGTGCTCCTTGGAAAGACTACTGAAGAGCTGAAAGAGGTAGCCAAGAACTTAGGCATGCCAGGCTTTACAGGAGAGCAGATTTCCCGATGGATTTACGAAAAGAGAGTCATGTCTATTGATGAAATGACGAATCTGTCGAAAGCCAATCGTGAGCGTCTGGCTCAAACTTACTGTATAGGTGCCATGCAGCCGATTGACTGTCAGAAGAGCATTGACGGAACAATCAAGTATCTGTTTCCCGTAAGAACAACCGGGCAGGATTCAGGACATTTGTTTGTTGAGACCGTCTTCATTCCAGACAAAGACCGGGCAACACTCTGCGTGTCATGTCAAGTAGGCTGCAAAATGAATTGTCTGTTTTGTCAAACAGGCAAGCAAGGTTTTGAAGGACACCTTACCACTGGCGATATACTCAATCAAATCTACTCTCTTCCTGAGCGCGAAAGTCTAACCAACATTGTGTTCATGGGACAAGGCGAACCAATGGACAATTTGGAGAATGTGCTTCATGCCACCCAGATACTGACCAGTGAACAAGGCTTTGCATGGAGTCCGAAGCGCATTACAGTGAGTTCTGTTGGAATCATCGACAAGCTGAAACGTTTTCTAGACGAGAGCCAATGCCACGTTGCCATCTCCATGCACTCCCCACTTCACAGCCAGCGAGCTGAGCTCATGCCCGTAGAACGGAGTCAGCATCTCACCGATGTACTGGCTCTTCTCAAGCAATATGACTTCACGCATCAGCGCCGGTGCTCGTTCGAGTACATTTGTTTTGCAGGACTCAACGACACAATGGAGCATGGGCGTGAAATTGTTAAGTTACTCAAAGGACTTGAATGCAGGGTCAACTTGATTCGCTTTCATCCGATTCCAAACATAGACCTGCCCGGAGCCGACGAAAAACGCATGGAAGCACTGCGTGACTACCTCACAAGTCACGGTGTCTTTACTACCATAAGGGCAAGTCGAGGTCAAGACATCTATGCTGCCTGCGGACTGCTCTCAACAGCGAAAAAGAACGAGGAATGATTTCAAAACAAAATAACAACCTAACTGAAATATGAACGACAAGAAAATAATTGTAGCCATCACGAGTGGTGATACGAACGGAATTGGTTACGAGATGATTTTCAAGGCATTTGAAGATCCCAACATGCTTGAACTGTGCACACCGATAATTTACGGCTCACCTAAGCTTGCCACCTATCATGCCAACTCCATTCACAGCGAATTGCAGCTTTCTGTGATCAACAATGCTGAGGAAGCTCATCATAATAAAGTCAACCTGCTGAACTGTTTCAACGATGATGAAGTGAACGTCACCTTTGGTGAAGCAACGGCTGAATCAGGCAAAGCTGCACTGAGCGCCATCGACAGAGCCATTGAAGACTATCAGAAGGGGCTAGTTCATGTGTTAGTCACCGCCCCTGTGAATCGCAGCACGATTGACGGTTTCCAGGGTCATGCCGATTATCTGGAGCGCAAGCTGGGCAAGGGTTCTGGCATCAGCATCCTGATGAATGAAGAACTGCGTGTGGCACTGGTGACGAACAATGTCGCGATTAAGGATGTCTCTGAATCCATCACCAAGCAGAAAATCGTTGACAAGGGAGAGCGTTTCTTCGAGTCGTTACGCCGCGACATGCGCATCACAAGTCCGCGCATTGCCGTGCTCTCGCTCAATCCCCGCTGCGGTGAGGACGGCGTTTTAGGTGAAGAGGAGCAGGAGATAATCATCCCCGCCATTGAAGAGCTGGAGAGCAAGGGTATTCAGGCGTTTGGTCCCTATGCAGCCGACAGTTTCTTCGGCAATGGCGACTACTATCATTTCGATGGTGTTTTGGCCATGTATCATGACCAAGGTCTCACTCCGTTCAAGACCATCTGCCCTGACGAAGGCATCAGATATACAGCCGGACTACCCATTGTGCGCACTGCTCCAGCCATCGGAACGCAGTTCGGCATTGCAGGCCGCAATCAAGCTTCGCCCACTATGCTTTGCCACGCCATCTACTCAGCCATTGACATCTTCCGCAATCGTAAGGACTACGACGAGCCGTTTGCCAATCCTCTGCCGAAACTCTATCACGAAAAGCGCGACGATAGCGAGAAGGTTCGTTTCCGCTCACCCATAGGGCAAGAGGGACAGTCATCGCCCACTCCTAAATCGCCAAAGAATTGAAAAAGAAGTATCAGAACATATTCTTCATCATAGGCCTCATTGTCCTTGTGCTGATGGTCACTCAGCTCAACTTCGATGAGGTCTATGAAGGAGTTCAGCGTGCAGGCTATTGGTTTCTTGCCGTAGTAGCGTTATGGGCAGTACTCTACATCTTCAATACGGCTGCATGGTGGCTCATCATCAACAGCCAATCTGCTCCTGCATCCGACAAGCAGCCATCACATGTTTCTTTCCTTTGGCTCTACAAAATCACCGTCTCGGGGTTCGCACTCAATTATGCCACTCCTGGGGGATTGATGGGAGGCGAACCTTACAAAATCATGTCCCTATCGTCTAAGATAGGCACCGAACGCGCCACCTCATCGGTCATTCTGCACACCATGACCCACATCTTCTCGCACTTTTGGTTCTGGCTGATCTCTTGTGTCCTTTTTGTGATGACTGAGCCCCTGAACGTTCTCACGAGCAGCATTCTGGTCATGGTGACACTATTCTGTCTGACCGCCATTTGGTTCTTCATCAAGGGATATAAGAAAGGCATTGCCCGTACCGTCATGACGATTCTGAGCCACATACCTTTCATCAAGAAATGGGCGCAACGTATGATTGAGCGCTATTCCGACAACCTCACCACGATTGACCATCAGATTGCTTCATTGCACAATCAGAACCGTCGTACATTTGTGTTGGCTGTCATGCTTGAATTATCGTGCAGAATCGTCTCGGCACTTGAGATTATGTTTGTGCTACTGGTGATTATGCCCGAGGTGAACTTCGTTCAGTGCATCCTTATCTTAGCTTTCACTTCGCTGATTGCCAATATGCTTTTCTTCATCCCCCTGCAGTTAGGAGGCCGCGAAGGTGGATTCCTCATGTCGGTCAACGGACTGGGCATGACTGCTTCTGCTGGTATTTTTGTGGCATTGATTGTCCGACTGCGCGAACTCATCTGGACAGGCATTGGCCTGCTCATGATAAAAATAGAAAGTTCTGGCAAGCAGCACCCCTCAAAATAACCGCAAACTCGCTAAAAACGCTTAAATTCCTGCCATAATTGCAGTTTTGTGAAAAAAAATATGTAATTTTGTCAGCCTTATGAAGAGTACAGAACTACAAAGCATCAAACAACGATACAATATTGTTGGAAACTGTGATTCCCTGAATCACGTGATCGACGTGGCACTTCAAGTGGCTCCCACTGATCTTAGCGTACTCATCATTGGCGAAAGCGGAGTGGGTAAAGAGATTATTCCCCGAATCATTCACGACAATTCGCCACGCCGACGTGAAAAATATTTTGCCATCAACTGTGGATCGATTCCTGAAGGCACTATCGATTCAGAGCTGTTCGGCCATGTGAAAGGTTCCTTCACCGGAGCTATTAACGATTCAGCAGGCTACTTCGGAGTGGCCAACAAAGGCACCCTTTTTCTTGATGAAGTTGGCGAGTTGCCATTAGCCACACAAGCCCGACTGCTTCGCGTCTTGGAGAATGGCGAGTATATTCCCGTTGGAGCAACAGAAGTGCGCAAGACTGATGTGCGTATTGTTGCTGCTACCAATGTGAACATTCAGAAAGCTATTAGCGAAGGCCGTTTCAGAGAAGACCTGTATTACCGTCTGAATGAAGTGGCTGTACAAATGCCTCCTTTGCGAGAACGTGGCGAGGACATCGTGCTCTTGTTCCGCCTCTTTGCCATGCAGATGGCCGAGAAGTACAAGATGGAACGAGTGCAGCTCACCGACGAGGCCAAGCAAATGCTGATGCGCTACAAGTGGCCGGGAAATGTGCGCCAGCTGAAGAACATCACCCAGCAGATTTCTGTGCTGAGCCCTGAGCGTATCATCACGCCCGACGTACTGGCACAGTTCATTCCGCAGGATCGTGAGAGCACACAGTTAGCAGTTGTAAACTCCGGCAATAGCGACCACTCTTTCGAAAACGAGCGCGAGATTCTCTACAAGATACTCTTCGAGCTTCGCGGCAATGTCAATGACATGCGCCGTGAGATGGGATTGCTCAAGAAGCAGATTGAAGACGTACAAAGCAAAAAGCCAGCTACCATCATCGGTAGTTCAAACTCTGCTCCCATTCAGTCTCTACAGCCCATTCAGTCCATTCAGACTATTCAGCCAATGGCGCCCAAAATGGAGGATGCCATTGCCGAAGAGTATATCGAGCCGTCAGTCACGCCTGAAAATCTCAATCTGAGTGATCTCAGTCGCCAAACGCTCATCAAAGCATTGGAACGTAACAACGGCAACAGAAAGAAAGCGGCTCAGGAATTAGGTATCAGTGACAGAACACTTTACAGACGACTTAAGCAATATGGACTTAACGATGAATAAACGCGTTTTCAGACCCTTGACATTCTGTATTGCGCTGCTATTTATCAGCCTTTTACAGTCATGCTCCATTAGTTACAAATTCAATGGAGCAAGTATCGACTATACGAAGACGAAGACCATTCAGATTAGCGAGTTCCCTATTCGCGCCACCTATGTATGGGGCCCTATGGCAAACATCTTTAATAACCAGTTAAAGGATCAATTTGCCAACCACACTAAGCTGATTCAGGTTAGAACAAATGGAGACTTACGGTTAGACGGCGAGATTACCCGATATGAGCAGCGAAACAAATCGGTCTCTGCTGAAGGCTATTCGGCACAGACAGAACTTTCAATGACAGTCAACGTGAGATTCACCAACAATGCCAATCACTCTGAAGATTTCGAACGTCAGTTTACTGCTACAGCAACATACGACACAACTCGCTCGCTGAACTCCGTTCAAGAAGAGTTGGTAACGCAGATGGTCAAGGATATCACCGAGCAGATTTTCAATGCTACTGTAGCCAACTGGTAGTTTCATCATAATCATCGTTTGTTCAACATTCTCTGAAAAAAGGCAGAACTAAAAGCCAAGGAAGTATATGGTACTTACAGAACTCATCAAGCACCCCGAACGACTCGATCGCAACACGCTGTACGAGCTGCGTTCCATGTTAGCGCTTCATCCTTATTTTCAGACGGTAAGGTTGCTGATGCTGCAGAACCTATACCTCCTACACGATTCATCTTTTAATGATGAATTGCGACAAGCAGCCATCTACATTACCGACAGAAAAGTCTTGTTCCAGATGATTGAGGCAGGTCACTATCAGCTTACAGCTGAGAAAGAGGGCAATCAGACAATGCCGCAGTCACAAGAAAAGAAAAGTCGTACAATCTCACTGATAGATGACTTTCTGGAATCCATTCCCAAGGAACCTGAAAACGAAGAGAAGGAGAAGAAGCGCAAGCCTACACCAGCCGATGCCGCCGTTGACTATGTGGCTTATCTCATAGAAAGCGAAAGCGAAGAAGAACGTGAACAGGCAAACGACACTCCTCAACTGATAGGACAAAGCCTGATCGACTCATTCATTGAAAACGATCATGGAAAGATTGTATTGAATGAGAATCCCACTTTGAAACCCGACATTCCCGACTCAGCTTCAGCTGACGAAAAGAAGACTGAAGAGGGCTATTTTACCGAGACATTGGCCCGAATTTACATAAAACAAGGCAGATATTCGAAGGCTTTAGAAATTATTAGCCGTTTAAGTTTGCAATATCCAAAAAAAAATGCTTACTTTGCAGACCAAATTCGATTTCTCGAGAAATTAATTATAAATAACAACAAAAAATAAATTAAAAACAATGCTTTACACATTATTCGTAATTCTTATCTTGATTGTCTCTGCGCTGATGATTCTCATCGTGCTCATGCAAGAATCAAAAGGTGGCGGTCTGGCTCAAAACTTTTCATCTTACAATCAGATTGCCGGTGTGCGCCAAACCACTGACCTCATAGAGAAAATGACATTTGGCCTTGCTGCCGCTATGGTTATTCTGAGTGTTCTGTGCGCTTTTAGCGTTCCCAAAGCTACTACCGAAGGTTCGGTGATGGAAGGCGTTGAGGTTCCCGTAACCAATCCGAGCAATCTGCCTGGATTTGGTGCCAGCCAAACTCAGCAAGAGGCACCTGCAGCTCCTGCACCTGCTGAAACACCCGCTCAGTAAGGAGTCGGCATTAAGAAATACAGGATTTAAAAACATAAAAGAAAGGGAATGCTTAGTGATGAGCACTCCCTTCTTTTTTTTATTCAAACATCCCTTCATCCGTCTGTTTTCACGTGCCTACTTCTCATTGCTGTCTTCACTATGCAGAATGGGCAGCGAGATATGATAGCGTACAGCCAGGAAACGAATCAAGCAAATGAAGAAGAAAGTGAAGATGGATGTGAATTCTACCGGAACATTACAAACGATTCCTGCCCAATAGACAAACCCTCCCAGCACGCATGCTATTGCATATATTTCTTTATGGAAGATGACGGGTTCGTTATTCAGCAATACGTCGCGAATCACGCCTCCAGCCGAACCTGTGATGCATCCCATGATGATAGCCACCCAGACGGGCTGTCCGAAAGCAAGACTTTTCTGAATACCAGCAATGGTGAAGAGGGCCAGACCGAAGGTGTCGAACACGAACCATGCATTCTTCAGCGGTTCCATCCACCGCCCGAAGAAAGCTACAGTCAGCAGAGCCACTGCAGTACAGATCATATAAATCGGTGTAGTCATCCAAAACGGTGTGGTCGACAACATGACGTCGCGAATCGTACCGCCACCTATAGCTACCGCAATGCCGCACACATAGCCTCCAAACCAGTCGAACTGCTTTGCTGCAGCGTGACGAATGCCTGAGATAGCAAAAGCGAAAGTGCCAAGCATTTCGATGACACTGATGATAAAATCCTGATTCATCCTATTCTTCTTTGTCCATAAAACGATCACCCCAGTAATTCACCATGCGCTGATAGAGTTTCTCTTCCGACGGATTATGCTGCCCCTTCCAAAAACGCTTGGCTATCAGTTCGTCAGGGAGATATTGCTGGGGGGTGAAGTGGCCAGCATAATCATGAGGATACTTATAGCCATCGCTATAGCCCAGGTCTTTCATGAGTTTGGTAGGAGCATTACGAATATGCAGCGGTACGGGCAAGTTGCCTGTCTCTCGTACAGTAGCCAGCGCTGCATCGATTCCCAGATAAGCCGAGTTGCTTTTTGGTGATGTAGCCAGATAGACAGCTGCCTCTGCTAAAGCTATTCGGGCTTCAGGCCAACCTATTTTCATGACCGTATCAAATGCTGCATTTGCCAGCAAGAGCGCATTGGGATTGGCCAGTCCTATATCCTCAGATGCTGAGATAACCATTCGTCTTGCAATGAACTGCGGATCCTCTCCACCTTCTATCATGCGTGCCATCCAGTAGAGCGCAGCATCTGGATCGCTGCCCCTGATACTCTTGATGAAAGCTGAGATGATATCGTAATGCATTTCGCCATCTTTATCGTATGCCAGCGGATTCTGTTGCAGTCGCGATATCACCAGCTCATCGGTAATCACCACATCGCCGTTCTCAGCCTCAACAACCAACTCTAAGATATTCAACAACTTGCGAGCATCGCCTCCGCTATAGCGCAGTAGAGCCGATGATTCTTTCAGTTCGATGTGGCGTTCCTTCAGAATCACATCTTGAGTGAGTGCACGATTCAGCAGCGACAACAAGTCGTCTTTCTCCAGCGACTTCAAGACGTACAACTGACATCGTGAGAGCAGAGGTCTGATCACCTCGAAAGAGGGATTCTCAGTAGTTGCTCCAATCAGGGTCACCACACCTTTCTCTACTGCGCCCAGCAAAGAGTCTTGCTGAGACTTTGAGAAACGATGAATCTCGTCGATAAACAGTATGGGTGAAGCCTCATTGAAGAAACGGCCTTTCTGCGCCCGCTCTATCACATCGCGCACATCCTTGACGCCACTTGTTACAGCAGACAGCGTATAAAAAGGTGTGTTCAGTTTGTTGGCAATGATCTGAGCCAATGTCGTTTTTCCTACTCCAGGAGGGCCCCAGAGAATGAACGATGAGATATGGCCTGTGTCAATCATTTTGCGCAACACAGCACCTTCTCCCACCAAATGTCGCTGTCCAATATATTCGTCGAGCGTGCGAGGACGTAGTCTTTCAGCTAAAGGTTGTGACATTTCTGACAGTTATTTAGGAAAACATTCGCTTTCGTTGTGCCAAAAAGCGAACTGCAAAGTTACAACTTTCCATTGCCGTTAGCGAATAAAATGCTAACTTTTATTTCTTTTTATGAAAAAAGCACCTGACGAACAGTTAAATGCATCGGACAGCCTGTTAAATGCATCGGACAACCCGTTAAATGCATCGGACGAGAAAGACACTCTTCCTTTTTTCTTTACAGAGTCAGAAATTATTTGTATATTTGCTGTCGAAAAAGGGTATAATCTAATTTTTCCCAAACCTCTGCCACGATTTGGCACAACCTTCGTGTACTTTTGCAGAAAAAACAAAGAAATATGGAGAACGATAGAGGACAAAGTCTGATAACCAAATACGTCTGGGTGATAGAGACCATCTATCGCAGACGTAAGATCTCATTCAAAGAACTGAACGAGCTATGGCTCCGTGATGATATCAGCAGAGGTGTCGATATTCCCAAGCGCACCTTCGACAACTGGCGTTATGTCATCTGGGATATGTTCGGCATCAACATCGCTAATGAAGGACG
>JAEEGF012195975.1_pt1 | contig 30413 bp, 21 predicted proteins | sample 9134171 | NCBI WGS metagenome assembly JAEEGF01 (sample SAMN16246542, study PRJNA631951) | gut metagenome | biome: gut microbiome; feature: rumen; material: AP-attached | host: Bos | place: Iran: Karaj | collected 2018-10 | reverse complement strand
ATCACGACTCGTTTATAAATATAGAAATATTTTTATTAATCAAATTTAACCTTTGGTGCCTTTTTAGCTTCTTCCAATCCTTCAAAATAATCTTTTGGTTCTTTATGGAACAAAATGTTTGCAGGGAATTGTTTAATCAAAGTATTATACTCTCTTGTTGCTGCATTAAAATATCTTCTTGCTGAGGCGATTTTATTTTCAATATCAGATAATTCTGTTTGCAAACTTAAGAAGTTTTCATTAGCTTTTAACTCTGGATAAGCCTCAGATAATGCAAACAAAGACTTCAAAGAAGTAGTAAGCATGTTATCAGCCTCTGATTTTGATTTAACATCTGTAGCTGTAGCAAACTTATTTCTAGCTTCAACTATCTCTTTAAAAGTACTTTTTTCATGCTTAGCATACCCCTTAACAGTTTCTACTAGATTATCAACTAAATCGAATCTTAATCTAAGTTGTACATCGACATCTGACCGAGCATTACCTACAGTTTCTTCTAATCCTACAATTCTATTATTTAATCTAACATAATAAGCAATTACACCCGCTACAAGTACCAAAATAACCAATAAAGCTGTCATCTTTTTCATAGATTATAAAATAAAACTACTTAATTATATGCAAAATACACCATTTTTGCAAATAATTAAAAACTTTTTATAAATCTGAGATCTCCATTTGTGAAATATCTAATATCTCTGATTCAATATTTCATCGCAGCTATTCTATTAATTCACATTCAGAAAGCAAATCCTGTCCATCACTGTGTTACATCTACTCCAGCAGCCTTCAATACATTTTCGTGAACCATTCCTGCTCCCAAAATTTCAAGCCATTTAGATTTCGTTTTTTCTCCAGTTTTTGGATCTACAATATCATATCTAGCATCGATTTCAAATCCAGGCTCCACAAATGGAAAGAATGCTGGTCTCATCCTGATTTCTACTTCTTTTTTAAGTATAGCTGAAAGGAATGTAGTTATAATGCTTTTGAAATTAGCTATAGAAATATTCTTATCTACATACAGTCATTCTAATTGATAAAACATTGTATCATGAGTAGCATCCATTTCGTCAAAACGATAACATCTTCATGGAATTACAGCTTTCATTGGAAGCCCATATTTTTTAATCAAAAAATTCTGACCAGATGAAGTATGAGTTCTCAAAACGAAAGGTTCTCATCTGTGATCTTTTTTATCTACATAAATCGTATCATGCATTTCAGTAGCAGGATGCGTAATAGGAATATTCACTGATTCAAAATTTTCGAATTTGGTAACTATATCTGTAGAGTTATCTACAATAAATCCAAGAGACTGTGCGATATTTTCTACTTCTCTTCTAGTCTTTGCCAGTAAATTATAATATCATTGGTCCAATTTAGCTCCAGGCAAAGAAATATCTATCAAATCTTTTTCAAGCATTTCATTGATAGCTGCAGAAGATATTTCAGAATTTTTCTTTTCATAAGCAGATTCTAATGCTGTTTTAACAGCAGAAAGCTGTTGTCATTTTTCTCTTTTCTCTTCTGGAGACAAATCTCCCATCACTTTAAATTCAGCCGGCAAAAGTCATTTTTTACCTAAATATTTCTGGAATCGCTCTTCCAAAGCTTCAGCATTCTTAACTTGTTCCAATTCTCAAAGAATCACATTTTGATCCAACATTATTAATTAATTCAAATAATAAATCTAACTTTAATTCTAACATTATTACATATATTTTCAACTTATTTTAGTATTCATTCAACCTTTTTACCACTCTATCTCTTCACATTACTTTCATTAATGAAAATAGATCTGGAGTTTGTTTAGCATTACACAGTTGAATACGAAGAAACATTGCCAAATCTCCAACTTTTCCTACATATCATCACTCTTTAAATTCCGCATTATTAGCTGCATAACCGAATCTTTTTCAGATTTCTTTGAGCTGTTCAAATCGTCATAATGTGTCTACTCCTTCCAATTTAACTTCATCGATATATGTTTTCACAAAATCTTGTAATTTTGAGAAATTTTCATTTTCTGCTAATAGACTTTTTCTAGTTTCTACTCATTTTCCCCAATTCTCATCATCAAAGAAAAGAATCTGATTTTTTACATCTGGATAAACTGTGAATCTTTTTGGATCTTTTTCTGTATGACGTTCGATATTCATAGCTGCTCTATAATAGTCTGGATTTGATTTCAAAAGCTCTGCAAATTCAGAGTCAAATCATTCAGCCCACTCTAAAGTTTCATCAAACAGTTTCTCAGTAGAAATAGCTGAAAGATATTGATTATTTATCCATTGTAATTTAGTTTCATCAAACAATGGAGCAGCCACTCCCATTTTTTGAAGCTCAAAATTAAACTCAGAAAGTGGAGCTAATTGATTATCTTTTCTCCAGTCTTCAAATGACGAACTAGCTAAAGTTAAAATATAATCCATTAGTCACTGAATTGAATATCATCTCTCGAATAAAATTCTTACATCTGCTTCTGGATCGTGTCTTTTACTCAGCTTTCTTTTTTTTCAGTCATCCAATTTTGAAATAGGAGCCACATGACAATATTTAGGTGCAGTTAACCCAAATGCCTGAAATAATTGCAAATGCAAAGGAACTGAAGTAAGCCATTCATCTCATCTCATCACAAGTGAAGTCCTCATCAAAGTATCATCTACAATATGTGCTAAATGATATGTTGGTAATCCATCTCACTTAAGAATTACGATATCGTTATAATTATCTATCATAGAAACTACTCATCTAAGTTCATCAGAAAAAATGATTTTTTTGGTCAAATCTGCAGGAGAACGGAATCTGATTACAGAGAAAGTATCTCACATTTCATGAAATTTTGCAATTACTTCATCTGGAGATAAACTACGATATTTTGAGAATTCTCCGTAAATTCCAGGAATTTGCTTATTTTTCATCTGTTGATCACGAATTTCATTCAGCTCTTCTTCGCTCATCCAACATGGATAAGCTAGTCATTTTTCGATTAAATATTTTATAAAAACTTTATAAAAATCTGCTCTTTTTGATTGAATGTATGGACCATAATTTCCGACATCTGATTCATTTTCTCCTAATGGTCATTCATCTATTTCAATTCAGAATTTCTTGAGTGATTGAACTAATGACGTTGCAGCTCATTCGACTTCCCTTTTTTGATCGGTATCTTCTATACGCAAAAAGAAAATTCAGTTATTTTGCTTTGCATATTTCCAGTTTATCATCGCTGTGAATAAACTTCCAAAATGCAAATATCACGTTGGAGAAGGAGCAATACGCACACATACACAGTTACGCTCTGGATATTTTTGTAATAGCTTTTGAATATCTGGATCCACTCATGGAAGTAATAATTCTGCTACATCATGCCAAGTTGCCATAAATTCAATTTCAAAAAATCTAAAAATCTGATTGGAATGATACGCATTCAATACAAAAAAACAAGAATTATTACAAACTAAATACTATCTGCCCAATCTTTTTTGAACCATTTTTCAAACTTTGCAATATGCCCTGTATCCATCAATATAATTCAGATTTCCCTATTCTTATCTAACGAATTTGATGATAAATTCATCGATCATAAAAGCAAATATTTTTCATCGACCAGAATCATTTTCGTATGATTATAGCGACTTTTCAAGCTTCTTACTATTCATGGTCCAAAATACGAAAGCAAATCATAATTATCATCTGTGTCTGCTACAATTATTGCTATATCCACCTCACTAGATTTATTACGAAGAATATCCAAAATTTCATCATCTACAATATATTGAGTCTGAATCACTATCGATTTTTCAGCATTTTCAAGTAAAGTTTCTATTACATCACGACAATTCCATGGACAGACAACTAAATTTGGATGAAGATCCAAGGTCGATAAATCATCTCAAACCAAGTCTGCATCAAGTAATCTTTCCAAACTATCATGGAATTTTGAATCATTTGAATAGAAAAAATGCTCACGATTTGATTCAAAACTTGATTTAGTTAAATTAGCTGTCTGTATTCGAAAACCGTCTTCATTTAAAGTTACTTTTGCATGTACATACATTGTTCACATCTGCTCATCACTACGGAATTCAATATTTTCATATCAAGAAAAATAGTCCTGTAACTGACGAAAACTATTCTGATATTGCTGATATTTATTATTTTCTAAAATTATTTGAATCGGAATTCAACGATTTGAAATATTTTTAAAACGATTTTTAAAGAAATTATTTGTAAAATCATATGTCTCAAGTTTCAAATATTCATCCGTTGAATCTAAGAATTCCCCGTATTCATTATATAACTCATTACTTGGTCACTGAAGAATTGTTCATGAAATCACTTTTAAATCATCATAAAATGATTCTGAATTAAATTCATTCTCATGCAACTGTTTCTCATATCATGGTCCAAATTCCACATCTAACAAAAAAACAAGGATCAACACAAAGAATATGCACAAAATTATATTCAATCTATCTTGTAAAAATTCTTTCATTCACAGAATTCTAATAAACAATATTCTATTAAAGAATTATTTCAAAAATTCAAACAAAAAAGCTGACCACGATGGTCAGCTTTTATATAAGATACAAAACTATAAAATACAAGGAATATCATCTATTTAATTATTAACTATTAATTTCGTTTTTGCCTCTGCTCCTTTTCTTGAAAAACGTATGACACGATTTCCAACAACACTATGATAGAAGCCAAGCCCACAATTTTCATCAAATATTTTTTGAATTACTTCCCATGATTTTCATTCTTCAATTAATTTTAATAATATTATTGTATCATCTATATCTCCTCAATAGTACATATCTCTAGCACTACTATTAACATATTTTTCCCGATCTTCCCATTTTTCTTCATCAATATACTTTTTACCTTCTTCTATCCATCACGGAATCTTTTCAATAGCTTCTAATCTGTCTTTTTTTTGTTGAGCCTCACGTTCTTGGGCATACTTTTCCCAAAGTTTCTCTTGCTCAATTTTTGGTCTTCAATAAAATTGTCGATAAAAAGCATCTTCTAAATCACATCCACGGATTTGAGATATATTTAATAAATCTATTGAATATACCCTTTTTCAGCTAAGCTCACAATAACAATTTTCTCCTTTTCTTACATAATTATCTAAAAAATACGATATAGTTTCATATGCTCACCCTCATATTGGAACTCGACACTCAGTAGCTTCCTTTTTCATTTTTTTAATTTCTTCTTCTGTAAGCTTAGTTTCACTCCCAAAGTCCGTTTTTATGTTTGTTTCTACTCATTCCCTATTTTCACAAATACCGCCAAGGTTTAACTTATGTTTTACCATTTTGAAATAATTATAATATAAATCAATACGATTGTAGTATATATTTTTATAAAAATATGTCAAATTTTTTGCGACTTTTTTCTCAAAAAAGCTCAGATTTTTCTGAGCTTTCAGATTTATTTAAAATTTTCTTACTTATTTTTACATTCTATCATGGAAAGTCCTTTTAATTACTTCTAATTGATGAGCTTTAGATAATCTTACAAAATTAACTGCATATCATGAAACTCTAATAGTCAATTGAGGATAATTCTCTGGGTGTTCGTATGCATCCATCAATGTTTCTCTATTGAGCACATTTACATTCAAGTGGTGAGCATTTTTATTGAAATATCCATTAAGCATTCCTACTAAATTTGTAATTTGTTCCTCTTTATTTGATCCAAGTGAAGCTGGGACAATTGAAAATGTATTTGAAATACCATCCTTTGAATAATTATAGTCAAGTTTAGCTACTGAATTCAATGAAGCAATTGCTCATGAATGATCTCTTCCATGCATTGGATTTGCTCCAGGAGCAAATGGTTCTCCTGCCTTTCTTCCATCAGGAGTAGATCCAGTATTTTTTCAATACATTACATTTGAAGTAATTGTAAGAAGTGATAATGTAGGATTTGCGTTTTTATAAGCTTTATGTTTAGACAATTCTGACATAAAATATTCTTGAATTTCTCTTCACATCAAATCTACTCTATCATCATCATTTCCAAACATTGGATATTCTCCTTCTATTTCGAAATCTTTTGCTAATCAGTTTTCATCTCTAACTGCCTTAACCTTTGCATACTTGATAGCTGAAAGAGAATCAAGCACAACTGACATTCCAGCGATTCCATAAGCAATATCGATTCCGCATCCAGAATCTATAAAAGCCATTTGAGCTTTTTCATAATAATATTTATCATGCATATAATGAATTATATACATAGCTTTTGCATAAACTCTGGCTGTATTAGCCATAGCTTTTTTGAAATTTTCGTATACTTTATCAAAGTTCAAAGTTCCATCCTCATTATCACAGTTATCGAATAATGAAGCATCCATTACTTGAACTCCTTCATCTTCTTCTCTACCACCGTTGATAGCTAAGAGTAATGTTTTCGCTAAATTACATCTTGCACCAAAATGCTGAATTCTTTTTCAGATTTCTTGATATGAAACACAGCATGCGATTCCATAGTCATCTCCTCATCTTACTGATTTCATCAAGTTATCATTTTCATACTGAATCGATGAAGTATCGATAGAAACCTGAGCACAGAATCTTCTAAATCATTCTGGTAATTGATCCGACCAAAGAACTGTTAGATTCGGCTCTGGTGATGGTCCAAGATTATAAAGAGTTTGTAAAAATCTGAATGAAGTTTTTGTAACTTTTACTTTACCATCAGAGAAAATTCCTCCGATAGATTCAGTTACCCAAGTTGGATCTCATCCAAACACATCATCATAACTTCCCATTCTAAGATGTCTTACGAGTCTTAGTTTCATAACGAAATGATCAATCATTTCTTGGGCTTGTTCTTCAGTGATTTTTCAATCTTTTAAATCTTTTTCAATATAGATATCCAAGAATGAAGAAACATTTCCAAGAGACATTGCGGCTCCATCTTGTTCTTTCACTCCTGAAAGATAGGCAAAATAAACCCATTGAATAGCTTCTTGAGCTGTTTCAGCTGGTCTAGTTACATCATATCCGTAACTTTTTGCCATTTCAGCGATATCATTAAGAGCGCTTATTTGCATGGAGATTTCTTCTCTAAGTCTAACCTTAGCATCATCCATTTCACCTTCAATTGCTAAGAAATCAGCTTTCTTTTCTTCGATAAGTTTAGCTGTTCAGTATAAGGCTAATCTTCTGTAATCTCCGATAATTCTACCCCTAGCGTAGTTATCAGGAAGTCCAGTTAAAACATGCTTTGATCTGTAAGTCCTAATCTCAGGATCATATGCTGAAAATACAGCATCATTGTGATTCTTTGCGTATTTGAAAATTTCTTTTACTCTTGGATCAAGTTCAAGTCATCTTTCATTAAGAGCTTTTTCTACCACTCTCACTCCTCCAAATGGTTTAATAGCTCTTTTGAGAGGTTCATCTGTTTGAAGTCAAACAATAGTTTCCAAATCTTTATCAATATACCCCGGTTTATGAGAAGTGATAGTAGAAATAGTAGATGGATCAGCAGATCTGAGTCCATTATTGTCTCTCTCTTCTTTGAGATATTCACGACATTTATCCCAGAGTTTTTTTGTTTTCTCCGTAGGTCACTGAAGAAATGAAGCATCTCATTCATATGGAGTAATATTGTCATAAACAAATTGTCTTACATTTATAGACATCGTATTCATCGTAAAGAAATAAAATTTTGAATTATATATTAGAATATAATCAGCTCCTTAAAAATTTTCGCGCGATTTTGGTTGTATCAAATTTCGATTCATCTTCAAGATTAATAATATACTATCAACGATTTTGTCAATCCTACATCCAATAAAAAGCTGACCATCCGATCAGCCCCATCTCGTCTTTTATTGATATAATGGTGAAGGATAATTCTGATCTATAATCACCAAAGAAGCATTTTCATAAGGATTTATCCAAGTATATGATTCATATTCTTCAGTACCTGGACAAGGCACACCATCCGTTCCCTCTATTCACATTTTACATCTTCGTTTAAACACACCTCATAACTGATCTACTGTATCTGTGGTTGTCAGTTTTCAATAAACGAAATAAACATGATCAAATCCAGAATTAGTTGTTGCTTTTATACTTCCATCTACAATAAAATTTCATTTTATAAATTTTCAAGCCACTACTTCATCTCATGTATATTCTGAATCAAATTCGATTAAAGTATTTTTAACTCCAGAGAACACATCATATTCCATATCACTTATAAATCCATTCTTTTTAAATACTTTTAATTTATCATCCGTTACTTCCTCAATAATTAAATTTCAATTATCAACAAATATATCATAATTTCAACCATTCACAAAATCATTCATATCTGTTACACGAACATCACTATTCTTCACAATATATGTTACTCCTGTTTTTGCATATACTCCACCTCACACCCCATCTAAACATTGAAGTGTACTTGAAGAATCAAAAGATGACTTCCATTTTCCTCTACAAAGAATTTCTGCTCTTTGTTTTGCATAATTAATAAGTTGCATATTGTTAATATTCACAGATGAGAAATACTGCATTTTATCATTACTTTGATTTTTCTGAATACCAGTATTTTTCGTATCTCTATTAATTCAAACCAGTCAATCTACGATAACAGATAACAAAGAATTTGTTGCTGATCATCAGCCTGATGTATCAACTCATTCTAATATTGACGATATACCGTTTCCTTCATCATTAAACTTAAAAAGATTCTCCAAATCATTATTCCCCCTATCCGGATCTTCATAAGCATCATATATATCCTCTACTCACATATTATCATCAGTTATCTTACCTCAAAGAAATCACAATCCACCATTAGCATCATATATAAATCAAACTGGATACTTATTATCAAATCTAATTAACGTTCCAGTAAGCTCATTTCACATAATTCTTTGTTTACTATTTACCTCATATGGTACATAGTTAGTTCATGCTGACAATAGGAACGTATGACCATGATACTCATGCCAAATCATTCAATAATATCAATGGGTATCTGCAAACGCTTCCCTTGCATTCTTTTCACATTCTTCACGTAAAGCTTCATTTTTTTCGTCTCAACATTTCTTAATTTTATCTCTAAATCAAGCTCTATTACACCTAGTATAAAATCATCCCCTCACTTCTACTCAACCCATGTCGTATGTGTCATCTAATGACCGCAATCTTTCACCTCTTTCTGCATTATAATAAAATCATTTCACCCTCTGACGACATTCATAGATTTTCTTATTCTCTCCCGTAAGTACCACTATATAGGGAGCTTCATTTATATCATAATCATCACCCGTACCCACACCATTAGAAAAATACACAAATCAACCAAAATCATTTCAATTTTCTTTAAAATGTATCGGAGCAATATTCCTTCTCATATAACCAGCTCTAACAGTTGTTGAACTATTAAAGTTTATACTAAAATTGATTGCTGAAGTAAAACCTCATATTACCCCAACAAACATAGTCAACACCAATCAAAAGACTAAGTGCAATTTTTTGTTACTCATTTTATTAATAGAAAAGTAAAAATTTTTCTCACTCAATTATACACACAATCAATAAAAAAGTCAAAAAAAATCAGACTTTTTTCATCCGATTTTATTGAAAATTAAAATCAAACTTTTACTTTCTTATTTTCGCTAAATACACAAATCCAAGCGCATCCGCAGCATCGTTATATTCAGGAATATCTTGCAAATTATAAAACCTCCTAATCGTTTTTTGAACCAACATTTTATCTGCTTTCCCGTTTCCTGTAACGAATTTTTTAAGCTCAATTGGGGTTAATTCCAATACTGGAATATTTTTTTTGAGAAATAACATCATCAAGGCTCATCTAATTGCATACACAAATTCAGCATTACTTTGATTGTAATCAGTAAAAAATAATTTTTCCATCGCTATTTTTTTAATATCATATTTTTCTAACATCTCTGAAAAAAAATCAAAAATCTGATTTGCTCTATTGAATTGATCTTCTCTTGTCGGAGATTTTTTATCTTGCAACAAAATCCCAGCATCGATAATTTTTAGATTATCATCTATCAATGCATATCCAAGTTTTCTTACTCATGGATCTATTCCAAGATAATACATTTTAAAATTATAATTAAATCTTATTTTCCATCTCTAAGTTTTTTCCACAAATTTTCTTCATCCTTACTCAATTTTTTCGGAATTGAAACCTCAGTTTCCACTATCATATCTCATTTACTTTTAAACATTCATTTTTCTCCAAATCATCTCCCAGATATCCTAATTTTATCTCAAATTTGTGTTCCTTTTGGAATCTTTACTAGCAATTTTCACTCTGGATGAGGCACTTCAACCTCTCATCAAAGTACTAAATCAAATACCGTCACTGACGCTTTTACATACAAATCATCTCATTCACGACGATACTTATTATTTGGAACTATACGAATTTTCAAATACAAATCTCCATCTGGAGCATCTCATATTCCAGCATCTCATTTTCATGAATATTTGATATAAGCATCCTCTTTAATTCATGCCGGAATCTTTATATCAATGGTCTCTTTTACTTCTTCTAGTCAACCATTTTCCAAAGTTTTTCAGCCTTTTTTATAAATTTTTCAAATTCATTTACATACACTACATGCACTAGAAGTCTGCATAGCTCCAAAAGCTGTCTGCACTTGTTGACGAACTTTTCATTTTCCATTACAATTTGGACAAACTTCCTCAGTAGCTCAAGGTACTTTTTTAAATCTTGAATAACTAATCTTCTTTTCACATCCAAGATATGAATCTTCAAAACTAATTTCTATAATCTTTTTCAAATCCTCTCATTTACGAACTTTAGCTCATCATCATCCGAATCATCCTCCGAATATTCATCCGAGCAAATCTCAAATATCAAAGTCCACACTTTCTCAATTACTAAATCCACCGAATCCTCAGAAATTTCAGAAATCAAAACCTCATTGTCATCATCCAAATCACCCAGTAAATCATCATTTACGGAATGCATCGTATTGTCACCTTTTCTTTTCGTCAGACAAAACTTGGTAAGCTTCATTTATTTCCTGAAATTTTTCTTTACTTCATCATCTATCTGGATGGTGCTTGATAGCGAGCTTTCTAAAAGCCTTTTTTATCTCATCTGTCGAAGCAGATTCACTTACTCATAGTATATCGTAATAATTTTTCTTAGGATCAAAATCCATGTTTAAATTTTATTTATCATACTAAAACGTAGCACTTTTATATTATAAGTGATATTATAAATAAACAAAATCTGAATGCAATGGAAAAGATTTATTATTTATTAGTATCCTCGGAAATATCCAAGTCCATTATTGAATTGAAATCTTTATAAGTTCAAGTATATCCAAAGAAATTAGCATAGGTTTTTGCATAGTTTCATCTATTAAACAATTCCATCAAATTCCTTTTATTTTCTTCCGGTTCTTTTTTCCAAGAAGTGAGCATATCCCTCCAATCTGGATCCGAAACACTAGTTGGCTCGGTTTTATTTAACCACTTAGTAAACTCCTGTATCCAAAATTGATCACTCGCATTAGGATTTAATACCATTCATTTTCAACCATTACCATTAGGCTTTATTTTAGTATTAATATAATCACGCTTTGCTTCCAAAACTTTTAATCACGCCAATCCTGCACTACTTCACGCATTCATTATTGCCGTTTTTTCACTTTGAGTTAAAGAACTTGGATTAACAAGTCACCATTTATTCATAAGAGAATCAACCTGTGAATTTGTAATTGTTGTTTTCTCTCTAGTCATAGAGTCGATTTTTCTTTGCGGAAGTGACTTTAATCATTGCCAACTTATTGCTTTTGTAGTAGGTACTCATTGTTTATCGTATCATGGAACTGGAACAAACGGTATTGAAGTTATAGTTCTTGTTACAGTATCTTGTAGATTATTGATACTTTTCGAGACAAAATCGTCTCATCATCACATTTTAACCGCTGTTTTTATAACCCAATATACCACAACCACCGTAATTATAGCCATCATAAAGTCCAAAAATCATTTTCAAATACGAGAAAAAGAAAGTCTAACTAAGTTTCACTCAAGATTTGTTGTATAAGTCACATCTTGAGATGTTTGATCTTCCTTAGGATCCATAAATGTTGTAATTTTCGCTCAACCTATATCAAAATTTTCCATACTTTTTGTAGTATTCTCATTAATAATCCCATTTATTAGTGATACAAAAATCAAACATAATGAAATTCACAAAACTATAACAGATGGTTGAAAAACTTTAAGAAAAAATGCTTTAAAATTGATCTGTTTTAGTAAACTTGAAACAAATCATGTACTCATCAAATCTTTTTCTCATGATTTTTGCAAACAAGCTAATAATACAGCCAATGGTGACAATACAATAAACATCCATAAATATACTATTCTCATCAATGCCAATACACACAATACCGCAATTTCTATCGAATAAACTATTGTCGTTCATCCCTGCACAACTAGATTGATTATCGACTTTTTTAAATTTGTATCATTAACACTATTTATTTCATTTGTTCTCAATATTGACCATCCCATGTAAAATAAAGGACCAGAAACTGAATCTTTTTTAGGCAATATTTCATCCATAAGTTGCTCTTTATTTAAATTTCCATTAAATCAAATTTGTCACATTTCTGAAAAACTATTAGCCGCACCTCACTCAGGAAATAGGTTATATACATTCGTTCAAGTACCAAATTTCTCTATTCATGATAAAATTGATTTGTTTAATTTTTCATTTTCTGAAACTACCTGTGCTGGCAAAGATCAAACCGCAGTTAAAACAACAGTTGAGACATCAACTGCCACCGATGTTAAAAACCAACTCGCTTGGATTCATATTCACGCAATTAAAACTCGCAATAACATATTTTTCAAATTTTTAATTATCTCTTCCTTACCACCATACTGTCAGATTAATCACTTAAATATTACATATACCAAATAAAATCATAAACAAAAATTTGCCATATTTTTTACAATATTTCGGTACTGCCATAACAGTACATCAATTCATAAGATTTCACCATACACCCATTTATTCGTCAAAAACTCTCAAGCAATCTTTGCAAAAATCACCCAAAGCCAAGAAACAATACTAATAAGAATATTTAAAAACCATGTAAGTGATCAAAGTTCTCACTCGATATCTACTGTTGCAAAACTCCAATCAGAAAAAGACATCACACACACAACAATCAATACAATTCAAATTTTAATTCGTCTTTTCTGTTTCATTAATTATAAACCATAAACAAAATAAACTAACTCTGTTTAAAATATTTATTATCTTGATCTGGCCTAAACTGCCATATTTCAATCTTATCTTCTCCATTTGTAAACTGTATTACAGGTTTACTACTTCCAAAAGCTTTACGCTTACTATCATCCATACCATTAATAGTTTCTATTATTTTTTCCTTCTTATCCCATGGTAGAGAGTTAAAATCTTGCTTATGTGATCAATTCGCAGATTTAATTTCTATTTCTTGAGTCGTCCAATCATTTCCTTGTAAAGAATTTAAGTTAAAATTAGATGAATTTATTACATTCATATAAGCATCAGCTCTACGTCCAGCAGCCCTTGATGGATTTATCAAATCTTCTACAGCATCATTGCTAGCAGTTCCAAATGTATCTTTCACATACTGTTCAGCCACAGATGGAATCTTTTTTACCGCATTCACTCACACAAAAGAAACTCAATCTTTTCATGGAATTGGAACAATTGGGATAGATCACAATGTTGTCGTAGCAAAACTTTTAATACTCTTAATCAACTCACTCTTTCATAATGCCGATGCTTCAATCGCTGTCCAAATCAAGAACCAGCTAATTGCAACTCATATCACACTACAAATCAATTTTCATGTACCCACTCAAAATCCTGCAATATTGAGTTCTATTAATCATCAAAGTATAGGCGTTTCATTCTCCATAATACGTTCAGCATTTACTGTACTTATAATTCTAACGAGCACCGTAGATATACTTACAGCAAAGCAAACGACAGCAGGAGACAAAATTATACCAACTAAATTACTTACCGTCAGATTTCCCAATATACTATCTTTTTTAAATAATTTATCTTCAAGTTTGAACGCCTTCAATAAAATTATAATAGGAGACAAAATTATAGCCATCCAAATGACTCAGATTCTCATAAAAAATACTACTAGCATAGCCAACAATGGAATTCATACAGCTATTACATGACAGAAAGATAACATAGTGTTCAATAGCTCTCCATAAACTCAGGCATTTGGAATCTGGAAATCCGCTCCCGCATTTAATAATGATGAATATAAAGCAGAAAAAACTCACACATATCCATCATCTCACTCTAATATATCATGAAGCCTAGCCATTTTCCACTCAGATCATATTCACTCATTATTCACATCTAGTCACTTGTCATTCTCATTATAAGGAACCAAAACTTTACTATCTCATGTTGCATGAGCATTTCTAATCTGTAAAACAGTTCAAGCATTAAGATATCCAATAATTCATCACTCATCTTTTTGTTCTAAAACAGTTATTGCTTCAGTAAGCGAATTATGGTACTTAATCTGAGAATCTTTCCGTGTTGGGTTCTCCCCACTTTGCCATTGGATACCCTCTGCAAATCCTTTAAGACGATAAACATCATCTCAAACATGACACAACTTTTGTTCTGTTTCATGGTAATTTTTTCCATCATAATAATATACTATTTTAGGTGCCACTATAAAATTCTCTCACTTTCAACTTCATTTAAGAGTGAACGTCTCACATTCTGCAATAAAATGATTTCATCATTGATTTGCTCCAGTAGACGTATTAGATAAATAATGATAAACACTATCTGGATCATCCAAATTAACCCATATAACTGTCTGTAAAACATATGGATTCCCAAAATTAGCGTCATCTCATGCATCACTTTGTGTTCATAATATATGTATTGGTAATCATCCGAGACTATATGTCAAAATGTTCGATATATCTATCAATACCGCCAAAAGAAACCAACTCGCCTGAATTCATATTCATGCAATTAAAGTTGATGTCAAAAGTTTTCCTAAATCCCCCGTTTTTTGCCCACCTATCAAAAACTGAAAAATCTTAAACACAAATAAAAATCATAATGCATAATTCGCCAAATTTCTCACTACATTCCAAAATTGCCATAATACTACATCAAATGAAAAAACTTCTGCATAAACCATAGAATTATTAACCAAAGCACCCGCTAACACCAAAATTGGATATAATAAAATATAACATCATTTCTTCAAAAAAGATAATTTACTTAACCACTCACCGGCTCTATCCTGAAAATCTGTTTTTTGACTAGGTGTATTTGGTTCTGCAGCATATGTCACATTATTTATTCCAAATCATCATAGATTAAAAAAACAAATCTGACCAATCAATAAAGCCAAAGCTCAATAAATCAGCCTTTTCTTATATCTACTAATCCATTGTAACAATTGCACAAACAATTTTTTCATAAATAAATTTATAACATAAAGTACATACTCAATTATAGTCCAAAATTCAAAAAAAAGCAAAAAATTAGGGATTTATTTCAATATTTAATTTGCTTTATATATTTTTTGTGATATAATATACTTCCATTTAATTTGCATTTCACCAGTAAAAAAATATATTTTCTTTATGGAATCATTTCATAGGAAGGTGATTACAAAAAAGTATTCTAAGACAGAATTCTTTTCTATAATCAGTTTCCAGAAATGAATTTCAGACTTTTATTTTCTATGTTTTTGCTTATGCCAACATTTAAAAGAGAGGTTCACGAGAACCGCAAAAGTTTTGACCGAGCTGGTAAAAAACTAACTTTCGAACAAGGTAAATTAGCCATGCAAGCAGATTCTGGAATTACTCTAAAATTTGAAGATTGGGCCGTATTATTTACAACTGTAATGAATAAAGACCCCGTACCTACTACAGATTTCTTGCCTTTAATGGTAGAAATGAGAGAATCATTTTCTGCAGCCGGAAGAATTGGATGAGCCGCTTATAGAAGAAGAGAATGAAAAGCTTCTGATCAAGCTATCTTGAATGCTAGACTTACAGATCGTGCAATCAGACCAATGTTCCCAAAAGGAATGATTAATGATGTAGTTATGACATCTACTCCACTTGCTATGGATCCTAGATATCCACTTGGAGTAATTTCAATCATCGGGGCATCTATTTCAATTATGACGGCTGGACTTCCATTTGATGGACCAGTTGGAGCTGCACAAATTGCTTACTTAGATTGAAATTTTATCGTGAATCCTACTCGTGAAGAACTAGAAAAAGCTGAATTAAATTTATTAGTAGCCTGAAAAAGAGATTCAATCAATATGATTGAGGATGAATCTAAAGAAATTCCTTTGGATATTTTGAAAAAAGCTTTTGAAATCTGACAAGAAGAAATCAATAGATCTTGTGATTTTCAATTAGAATTCTTGAAAGAACTAAATGTTACTGAAAAAGAAGTAATGTTTAATAAACCATCTCATGAACTCGAAGAAGAAGTTAGAAATTTCTTGTGAGAAGAAAAACTAGAATGAATGATGGGAAATACTAAAGTTCCTTTCAATGAACAATTCGCTCAATATGAAAAAGAATGTGTAGAACACTTTAAAGAGCAAATTGAAGATGAAGAAGACGAAGAGCATACAGAATCAAAAATCAAAATGGCATTCTTCAATGTGACAAAATATCACATTCGTGGAAGAACATTATCCCAACATAAAAGAGTGGATGATAGACTTCAAAAAGATATTCGTCCTTTATACTGTGAAGTTGGATTGTTTGAACGTACTCATGGAACTGGATTATTCTGGAGATGAGATACTCAAGTTCTCTCAACTGTAACCCTCGGAGGACCTATGGAATATCTTATTTTAGACGATATGGAACATGATGGAGATACTCAAAGATATATACACCACTATAACTTCCCTCCATTCTCAACTGGAGAGGCTAAATGAATTCGTGGAACAGGAAGAAGAGAAATCTGACACGGAAGATTAGCAGAAAAAGCTCTCGAGAATATGATTCCTTCCAAAGAAGACTTTCCATATACAATCAGAGTTGTTTCTGAATGTTTAGGTTCTGGAGGTTCTACTTCAATGGGATCAGTTTGTGGTTCATGTTTATCATTGATGGATGCATGAGTACCTATTAAGAAACCTGTTGCTGGAGTAGCAATGTGACTATTTACAGACCACGATGAAGCGGGAAATATTACTGACCATATGGTATTGACTGACCTTATGTGAACTGAAGACTTTATCGGAGATATGGATTTTAAAGTAGCCGGAACTAGAGACTGAGTAAATGCAATTCAACTCGATACTAAATTAAAGTGAATCCCTTTATCAATCGTATTTGAAACTATTGACCAAGCCTTCGAATGATATAACGAAATTATGGATGTAATGCTCGAAACTATCCCTGCTCCTAGAGATCACGTCGGTAAATACGCTCCAAAGATTCACGTATTCAAAATTGATCCAGAAAAAATTAAAGAAGTTATTGGAAAAGGATGAGATGTTATCAATGACATCATCGCCCAATGTGATAATATCAAGATTGATTTCGAAGACGATGGAACATGTTTCTTAACCCACCCAGATCAAGCTATGATAGACAAAGCTAAATCACTTATCCTTGAAATAGCTACAGACTTGGAGGTTTGACAAGAATTTGAAGCAGAAATTACTAGAGTGGAAGACTATGGAGTTTTCGTTAAATTACCAAAAGGTAAATTAGGACTTTGTCATATATCAAATATGTGAGAAAGATTTGCAGATTGATTAGCAAATCATTTCAAAGTTTGAGAAAAACTAAAGTGTGTAATTTCATCAATCTGAGCTGATGGTAAAATCGCAGTTAAAAGATTAAAATAATGAACCAATAAATAAAAAAGCTGGCCATAATAGCCAGCTTTTATTTAATTAATATAAAAATTATTCTAATGCTGTAAATTTCAAATTATTTGCAAAATTCCACCAACTAGAATCAGTCAACTTAACAACGAATATTTTATCTTCTCTAGGATAAACTAATATTTCAGGAGCCCAAGATTTAGATACAGTTCATAAACATTCATAAATTCTAATAGAAGGAGAGACCTCCAAATTTTCTTTCTCAGAATATTTAATAGCATTTATAACATAAGAACAAGATACATCGCTTCTTCAAAAGTTTTCTTTAACTGAGCTAACAGCATATGATATATTTGAAGAAGGAAACTGTAAACTATATCATCATCTACTGGAATTATATACCAATCCTCATTCTTCTTTTAATGGAAATTGAGCAACACTAGTATCCAATACAAAATCACTTTTTGAAATAGTTTCATCTGGTTTATCTTTTTCTTCATCACCTCAGTCTGATTTTTCTTCTGTTTCATCACCCATTTCTTCATCTTTATTCTCTTCTATTACCACATCATCTCATAATGTTAAACTTTTCAATACTCACTTTGTTGGCAAACTAAAATCTACCAAAATCTGACACGTCATTTGTTTTTCTAACCCATCTCATGAAACAGTTACAACCAATCATTCCTGCTTCAATGTGATATCTGAATTTTTTATATTTTGAAGTTTTTCTCATGATCACTGACAAATTCTCATTGCACGAGATTTAATCCATTCATTCATATTTCTTTCATTCGCAAACTTCATCAAATCTTTTAATTCGTATACTACATCATCGGAAACATCGTTAATAAACACTCACCACCAATCTCAGTTTGCTACAAACCACGATTGAACTTCACTTTGCTTATAATAAACATCTCATTCAGAAGTTACAAAACTTTGAGCAGAATTATTTGCAAAAGTTTCTGCAAGTCATTTACAATTTCTATTTGGGTCTGAAGCATTGCAGCGGAAATAATCGAGAGATATTTCTTCTCATGATTCAATATTCTGCAATAATATCTGTCAATTCTCTCACTCATTAAGTAATACATACTTATCAAAAAAACTTGGCAGAAATTGTATACCTGCTCATAATATATAAACTCATGAGTTTTCATCCAATACGATGTTTGTATCTTCATCTTCCACATCAGCAAGATTTCACGATAAATTATACACCTTTACTATAGGTTCTCACTGATAAAATTTTTCCACAATTCCAGACACTTCTACAAATCATGCATAATCATACAAATTAATTGTATCAGATTTTATACTAATAATTCAATGTTCGGAATCATTTATAGTGTGAGTATGAGTTATTATATCTCAATCATCCCTAAGCTCTCACTTTAGATAAACTTCTTCTCATAGAGAAAACTCCATTTCCTGTTCAACATCTCAATTATCCAAATTTGCTGGTGCCCAAAAGACTTTCCATAAAAAGAATCCTCAAGCACACAAAAGCAAAATAATCAAAATAATCCATATCCAAATACGAGATCTTCTCCTTTGTCTAGTAAAAGACCTAGTATTTGATAATTTTTTCTGAAAAAAATCTACCTTATTGTCCACCATTAATTACAACAAAAAAATAAAAAAATTAACCTCTGCATTATAAATAATTATGCAACTATTGCAAATTAAGATAATTTTGATAGGTAGTACAATACTTTTAAATAATTAAAAAACATTTAAACATAAATAAATTTTCAAATTTATCACAATTCACTACAAATTATTCGATACTATACCATTTTTATACTTTGTCAAAAGATTTAATTAAACAATAATAAATCTGTCAAAAGTTTTTACATATATAACCTTAATTTTCCTTGTTTTAACAGAAAAAATTCCTAGTTTTGGAATGTTTTTAGGTTTGCCGATTCTTTTATGATTGCAGATTCAAAACATAAATCAACTACCAAGAAACCATCGAATAAAAAAGATGACAATATTTTGCAAGTAAAAGCCGAGAAAGAGTCATCTAACGTATCTGTAATTACAAAAACCACAGCTCCGAAAGTTGTAATCCAATCCGAAAACGTAAGCAATAATTCTCACCATTTGGATGAAACCAAAGACAAACATTTACTTCTAAAGCTAATTTGCTTTGTGATAATGTGTATAATATTATTGATGACATTCTTCTTATCTCTCAAAACTTATCATGCTGTAAATGAATTATCTGATTATATTCAGTGGAGAATTTATCCATAGGTATCAATAGTTTGATATATAACAATTTTATTTTTTATCCTATATTATTATGGCAAAAAAATTAGAGAAATCTGAATCTTGCTCTTGTGAGAACTGCGGATGTAACTCATGAGGAAAAGTTCTTGGAATCAGCCTATCAGCATTGGGACTGATAATCGGTATTGTTACTTGTTTGCTTGCGTGAGGAGCATTAATTTGTGCTCAAAAAGCTTATGAAACTTCAAAAGCTTCATATGACTTTAATGTTCTATCTGCAGGATGAGAAGAAAACTTCAACAGAATGAGTAAAGTATATGCATCTCAAGGTTATGTAGATTATATGTCTCAATATGCACAACAAGGTGAAGAGCAGTTTGGTTTAACTGAAGACAGTGCTGAACCTGCTCAACCAACAGATAATGCATATGCATCTTTAGATTCTTTAAGAGATATCGCTGTTAATCATGGAACTGATAAAGCAGCTTTACAATCTTGTATAGAAGAATCAAGATATACAGATGCTGTTAATAACATGATGAACCAAGGAAATCAACTATTCGGAGTTAATGGAACTCCAGGAAACGTAATCGTTGACAGAGAAAATGGAAATTACATCCTTGTTTCAGGAGCTTATCCAGTTGAAGAATTCGTTAATGCAATTAATGAATACAAAAATGGTGCTGAAAACTATGTAGCAGGTGGTGATGAAGTAAAAAATGTTGTTGAAGATATGCTTGCTAATGTTCCAGTTCGTGGAGATGAAAATGCTAGATTTACAATCGTAGAGTATACTGAATTGCTTTGTCCATTCTGCCAGAGACATTCTCAACAATGAACTATTAATGCCGTAATGGAACAGTTCCCATGAGAAGTTAACTCTGTTTCTAGGCATTTCATCATTCACTGAGATGAGGCTTTACAATTAGCTTCTGCTATGGAATGTGTTGCTGAATTAAATCCAAGCGCATACTATGAAACTTTTGAAGAAGCTTTCAAAGGACTATAATACTAACAAAAACTTAACATAATCAGAAACAAAAAATCCTGACTAAAAGAGAAACTCTGTAACAATACAGAGTTTTTCTTAAATTTGATTTTTTACTGAAAATAAATAGGAATAAAAACATGAAGACACTTGAACAATTATATAATTGATTTTTTCTAAATACAACGTGTGCAAACGCAAAAATTACCATTTGTGACAAATTTTTACGAGTCGCCCCTTTAGAAAAAACAGATCATTACACACAAATACAAATTGAAGAAGATAATTTTGCTTTTGCAGAAAAAAATGGAAACTGAGAAATAGAATATTTTCATGGACTCAAAAATTTCTTACTAATAGAAAAATCCGGCATCCCTCCCATTTTCATATTTGACAATCATAACCACGCACCAATCTTTCGATACTATTGCATCCAAAAATCAAATATAAAATCTCCCACATTAATACACATAGATCAGCATTCCGATTGCTGGGAAAATAAAGAAACTCTAGAACTTAACAGTAAGGAAGATGACATAGAAAAAGTATTCCATTTCTATAACGAAAAATGTAACGTAGGAAACTTTATTCCACCATCATTAGAAAATTGAATAATATCCGACCAAATTCAAATCCGTGCGACCTCCGCCCTGCAAAATTTGAAAATAGAAAAAAATCAGAATTTTATCCTAGATATAGATCTCGATTTTTGTTTAAGTTGAATTGATAGAAACCAAATAGACAAAGAATCAGTAAAACTTTTGAAAGAAAAATTCAATAAAATCTCAAAATTTGCAATATGTACAACCATTGCTACTAGTCCATACTTTTTGAGCCAAGAAGTAGCAATAAATATTATAAAAACTATATTCAGTGAACATAGCCAAGATTAAATAAATTTATTTTTCTCTAATAAAAATTATGGAAAAAACAAATGACAAAATACTAGAAAGAATAATATTTTGAACAGCAATTATTGGACGAATTATATATAACATACGAAAGGATTTTAATGTACATTTTTTTATCAATTTATGACACTCTATTGTCGAATATAAATATCGAATACTTTTCGTCATATTAATAAACCTTATAATAATCATATGAATAAGCCTACCATATAAAAAACCCAGAATAATACACATATTTTTACATTTTTGGTGATTGATAGTATTTATTCTTTGCCTTTTATACCCCTTTACAGCTAATTTTAAAAATAGATTTTGAATTATCTCAAACACCAATGTTTCAGATTTTTATGCAGCTATTCTTCCTATATTCATTATGTTATTCTTTTACGCTACCACCTCAGAACCATGAGATTATAAACGAGATTCTGAAGAAAAAGCTAAGATAAAAAGCACTCTATCAAAAAAACTATCTCCTTACAAAAGGAATAAAATTTCTAACTTTGTTTTCATCATATTATTCTCATTCTTATTTGCAGGACTAACTATGTGGATATGTCTTATAAGGAAAGTAAATCCAGATTTTCAAGAATTATTCATAAAATATCCTACACTTATATTCGTAATATCGATTACAATTAGCTGATATTTTACAAAATCAAAACGCACAGAATGAGATACCACAAATACAATAAAAAATCAAATTAAATCAAAAAAAACTAAAAAACATCAAAATATGCCCAATATAAAACAAAAGTTAAAATAAATAATAACCATTTGCATTTTCTATTACTATTTATAAATTAAGTTCAGATTTATATTTTTTGTAATATTTAATATTATGAAAGAAAAGAAATTACACATCTACAATACAATGAGTAGGCAAAAAGAAGAGTTTATTCCACTGATGGACGAATGAAAAAAAGATTTCGTATGAATATATTCTTGTTGACCTACAGTTTATTGGAATCCTCATATTTGAAATATGAGAGCTTTTGCTTTCGCAGATTTGCTCAGAAATATTATTAAAAATATACTTTGATATCCAACAAAACATGTAATGAATTTAACTGATGTTGGACATTTGACTGATGACTGAGATGAATGAGAAGATAAAATGGAAAAATGAGCAAAAAGAGAAAATAAAACTGTTTGGGAATTAGCAGATATGTATATTGAGAAATTCTATAGTTATCTAGATAAACTTCAGATTAATAAATTTGATGTAATGCCTAGAGCTACAGATCATATAAAAGAACAGATTGAAATGGTAAAAATATTGGAAGAAAAATGATATACTTATGAAATTCCAAATGATGGGATTTACATGGATACTAGCAAAGTTGATGATTACGGAAAATTAACTTGACTAGAAAACCAAGAAAGAATTGCCGGTGCTAGAATTCAGAATGACAATAAGAAAAATGATACAGATTTTGCTCTGTGGAAATTCTCTCCAAAAGACCAAAAAAGACAAATGGAGCGAGAGTCCCCATGGTGAGTTTGATTCCCTGGTTGGCATATCGAATGTAGCGCAATGTCTAGTAAATATCTATGAGAACAATTCGATATTCACACATGATGAGTAGATCATATTTGAGTTCACCATACGAATGAAATTGCACAAAGTGAGTGTACATTCTGAAAAAAACCATGGGTGAAATACTGGATGCACAACCAATTTTTAAATCTTTGATGAAAAAAGTTATCTAAATCTGCATGATGACTTGTAACAGTAGATGATTTAGAAGAAAAATGATATTCAGCTCTTGATTTGAAACTGCTCTACTACACGGCTCATTATAGAAACTTCCTAGACTTCAATGAAACAGTCCTTGAACAGTCTAAAATTCAAAGAAAAAATCTAATTAAGAAAATCAACAAAGCTGAAAAAATTGAACTAAAATGAAAGAATTATAAAGAAGTTGCAAATGAAATGAAAACTGAAGAATGAACCAAATTCTTTTCAGATTGTTTGGACGCATTATTAGACGATTTAAATTCTCCAAAACTCCTTGCAACTATCAATTCATGACTAAAAAATCCAAATCCAGAAATTATCTGAATCATAGTTTGGCTAGACCAAAACGTTATGAAATTAGATTTATTGTGAGAAAAAGAAAAATCTGAGACAATTGAGGATATTCCTACAGAAATTACTGAGCTTGCTAACCAACGTTTGCAAGCGAAACAAGAAAAGAACTATGCCCTAGCTGACGAGCTCAGGAATCAAATTCAATCAAAATGATATAATATCAAAGATATACCTTGATGATTCGAAATAGAGAAAATATAATTCTCAAAAAATACAAAAAGCCTCGATATTGAGGCTTTTTGTAAAACATTAATTTTATTCACACATCCTTTGATATTTTTTATATGCCGCAGAATTTGCATTAGCGAAGAACATTCTAGGATTATTCAACAACTCTGTCAACTGAGAACTATTATTAGCACTAAGCTCTATTGTTAAATTCCTAATTTCAAGTGTCTTGTTACAGGCAACATAAGAAATCTTAGTTAACATATGTGTACTCACGTTATAATGCGCCTTTAATTTAAAACTTCATATTGAAAAGTCTACCATGAATACATCATCTTCTCCCTCGATATCTGAAATTGTAGGCACAAGCTTTAGATGGATACGGAACTGATCAATAATCTCCACCTTTTTCTCGATGTTTATATCGCCTTCTTTCTCCAATTCAAAATCTACTAAAGATTCAATAACCGTTGGCGTATTATCTCTCGAAGTCATAATGGAATTAAATTTTTCTTTCAATGCAGATTCTATATCTGGATCACTAATTACAAACGAATCTAAAATTCAATTTACCAATGTAAATGCATATTCAACATCTCACTTATATAATATAATTGATGATTCATCACAAGTATATAATTCAATACCTAGTTTATGTTCAAGCTTATTACAAGCTATAAATTCACTTTCTGTTTCTTCTCATGGCACCTTATACCAAAATGCTATTTGTTCATCAATATATCATAACATCTTATCAAAACTCACATTTCCATCTGAAGCATAAACATTTAAAGTTTCAGAAAGGCCACGTTGATTAGATACGTTTATGCTCTTAACATACAGCACATTCTGTTTTTTATGTAATAAAATAGTCGTTTTCAATGTCTGTCATCCTGTTATTTTGAGTATATCATCAGAATAAATTTCTGTTTGAACCTGCATATCCGTATCAGACAATTTTGTGGTCCTCCTAATTTGTAAATGGTCATTTCTATAATATTTCAAAAATATTTCATCCAATGTGCTTCCCTGTTTATCATCTGTAACAAATTGTCATAAAGACTTAACGATACCTGTTGTAGTAAGTTGAGATGTTAACGATGGATAATCTAACAAAGGATTACCATTATTAATTTGATCAAGTTGATTATTTAACTCTGTAGAAAACCTACCTTTTTGTATTAGAGTAGTATACAATATATCTGTATTAAACACATACAATAAATCTTTATAAATCGGTGCAAGATATCTACCAGATTTATTATCTTTAATGAGAAGATTCTGGACAAAAGTTAAATAACTTTTTATAAAGCCTTCATTTATCGAAGAACTATTCAATGATCTATAAACTATTTGCTGAGCAGAAAGAAGTTTATATGCGTTTAAATCTGGATCATTAAAAACTTTATCCAAAAGTTCAGGTTGTTTCAAAGAATTATCAATATCTATAAAATCAACCATTTTTTTATAATACTTAAAATCATCTTCTAAACAAAAGTTCATTGTAGATGTTAATATATCAGATGACGTTACTCAAGAATGCCAAACATATTCTGGAATCATTTTACAAATTGGCTGGAAATCTTTATTCTGTCTATTTAATTCTCTAACTAATATTAAAAGATCTGAAGAATATGATGATAAATCATAATACTGTCCATATTTATAAAATCTATCCAACAACTTATCACATACAAAATCTCACAATTTTTCATTTTTTACACACTCTAAACCGAAACATTCCATTAATCATCATTGACATGTTTTTCAGTTCCAAGTTAAACTCTGAGCATTAGGAAGTATTGATGTTTTCCTATATATTACTTCATTTGTTATCAGATTCTTTATCATATTCTCTAAATCTTCACGCGTAGTTTCCTTATTAACAAATTTATCCAATGATATAAAATTCGTAGATCAAAAATCTAAGGAAATCAGTTGTGGAAGAACTATTCACTGATATTTAATCAAATTACTTTTAGATTGAAAACTTTTATTGTTAAATGAAACTGACCCAAATGAAATAATTGGCTCAATATCATTATCCTTACTAATTTGATCAGATAATATTTTATCAGAATTACTCTCCCTCCAATCATTTTTATTTGTGATTGATGACTCTCATACAAGTTTAGTATTATTCGACTGATTCGCTTTAACTTGAACCATTACTCATCATAACACTCAAAGAATTACAGTAAGAATAAAAGTTCACCATCTAAACAAAATACGATAAATTTTTCTATATTTCTCAACTACAGATTTCCATTCATTATCTACTAATAAATCCAGTTTACTATGTACTGATCATTCCATTCAAGATATAATTTCTTCTCTTTCTTTATCCAACATTTTTCATGGAATAGCTTCTTCTTCCTCTTGCTTAGCTCATCAATCAGATGCAGAATCATTACCTTGCGGCTGTGAACTCTCCATATTATTTTCACCAGAAGATTCTCATGATTTACCACTTTCAATCTCTGATAAATCAACAGTAAAATCTTCTGCGACTTCTTCAGTAACATTATTATCAGAAGTTATTCCTCCTCAATTTTTGGCATTTTCACTATTTTCCAAAAGCTGAGATAAATCTGGAGCCTTAACCTCTTCAACTGGAGTATCTGAAATTATATTTGCATTTTCTACAATATTTGAATTATTTTCATCTGCGTCAGGATTAGAAAAAATTCTAGATCCATTTGAATCATTTGATACACTTTCATCTGATGTTTGAGTATATTGATTAGATGTTGCTTGTGGTTGCTGTGAATTTTCCATACTATCTAATATATCGTCAGTTGGTCTGAAAGTCATTCACTTTTGTTTTTATTAATTAAATCACAATTAAATTATACTCAAAACAACATTTTTTGTCAAATTTTTAGGGACATTTTTTGCCATCAGATTTACCAATTTTTTATTGAAAATATTTGAGATTTACGTAATGTAATACATACTAAATTACCATTTTAGGAAAACGTTAAATTCTTATATATGTACGATTACAGCAATTTTCAGAAATCATTCAAAAAGAAACGCAATATTTGAGAACGAATTGCCTATTATTTTCAGAAAATTCCATTTATATGAAATCTGAATTTTACCAAAGAAATCCAGTTAGCTTCACTATTTTGAATAATGTTTCTGATAATCATAATCAAACTTTTTTATTTACAAATAATTCAACACGACAATTACAATGCCGAGCTAATGAAACAGTCTACTTCATTAGCATCTATCACAGCCGAAAGATGAGATATCTATGCTCTGGATAAGACTGGACAACCTGTAAAATTAACTGAAAACATAAATCTATACGATGTTGCACTAGACCCTAGAGAAATCTGATATAATACAGGAAAAGTTTTGATGAAAGAGCGTTTTATAGAATTGGTCGCTCCTATTGTGTACAAACATTTATGCATAATACATTGAATGGACAACATAGAATGAGACAAAGAACAATGCATCAAAAATATTGAATCATTTGCTAATGTAGAATTATTGCCTAAGGAACCAGAAATTTTCTATTTTTGAAGAGAATTTGATGCTGAATGAAATGAAATACCAATCATATCTCCAGAATATTCTACATTCAACTATGATAGCTTTTATGAAAGGAAGCAAAAAGTAATAGATGACTTCACAAAAAGTCAGGCAATGAGTATCATTACTAATAGATTGAATGAAAAGATCAAAAAATGAACAAAAGAGAAAAATTACCTTGGATACTATACTGATGAAAAATTTCTAGAAGATTTGAAAGATCAGCATTTTAATTTTATATCCATTGAATCAAATTTCTACGTGTACATTATTCCAAAAGATCCAAGCAGTACAAGGGATAAAATCCTATTCCAAAATTTCATGAATAGACAACATAGGCCAATTGATCCTTCGACATTGGATACATTATTTACGCAGCAACAGTACAAATACATAAAACTATTCTCATCCGCAAATCCACAAATCGCACAAGATATAAAACAGCTAAAATCAGACTATGCAAACGAAAAATATTCCCTCGATGGAAGTCAGCACAACAAATACTCTATCGTTCACTGAATAATTCTAGAACCACACGCTACCAGATATTATCCATATTGAGAATTTATGTCCAATGTACTCTGATATGTAGATAAAAATTGAGAAGCTTTTTACTGAGTAGAAAAATACTACGATAATCTTTTGGAATGAACTGATGGACAGATTATTTGACGCTCAAACTGGAATATGTGATGAAGTGATTTTGAAGTAATAAACACCAAAGATTGAGATGATGTAATTTTGACTATCGATATTGGAATTCAAAAGGAAGTAGAATCTATCGCAAAAAAATATATCGATACATTCAAAGCCGATTCTATTGCCGTAATGGTTTTTGATCCCAATAAGTGACAGGTAAAAGCATCTGTTTCTCTGCCAACATACAATCCGAACAACTACAATGATGCTTATACAATGATTCCTCTTGGACCTGAATATTCATACTTAATCGATAACGAAACATACAACGAAGTACCAGTATACATTTATACATGAGGAAAATATGTAAAAGCTAAATCTGATGAAAGAGTCGATAAAACACTGAAAAAATATATATCCAAAAATGTATACTGAGCATCTGTTTTCGTAGATAAAAATATTTCAACAGTATTCGAACCAGGAAGTATTTTCAAAGCATTTACTATGGCAATTGGACTAGACAGTGATGAAGTCAGACTAGATGATTATTATCAAGATGATTGAAGTGTAAAAATCGACATTTACACGATTAAGGATGCCGACCAATGAGCTTGTATGTGATACCACAGTCTACTAGAAGCATTGATAAATTCATGTAATGTATGAATGATTAGAATCGTGCAAGCTCTAGGTAAAGAAATATTTTACAATTATTTAGTAAAATTAGGATTTGGAGAAACAACATGAATCGAATTAGCCGAAGAAAAAAGCTGATCTTTGCCTAATGCTACGAATGTATCCATGGCAGCATTCTTCAACAATTCATTCGGACAGTGAGTAACTGTAACTCAAATACAGCTCGCTACTGCATATTCTGCACTTGTAAATGGATGAAAATACATGCAACCAACAATCATTTCACAAATAAGAAAGAAAACTGCTAATAGTGATGCTATCACAGTAGAAGAAAATAAAGCTCGCTCTGTAAAACAGATTATCAGACCAGAAGTAAGTGAAGAGATGAGAAATGCTCTATATAACGTAGCAAACGTAAATGATCAATATAGAAATGCAAGAGTGGAATGATATCGTTTATGAGCTAAGTCATGAACATCTCAGATTGCTTATAAATGAAAATATCAGAGATGAGAATGATGGACACAAGCCACATTTGCATGAATAGTTTCCATTGATGATCCAGAATATATTGTTTTAATTTGGGTATCTCGTCCTAGAACAAGTCAATGGTGAGTATGAACAGCATGAAAAATTTTTGGAGAAATTGCGACATTCCTAATCTGATACTCAATGATGGAATAATTTTTATAACGTTAAAAATCCATAAATGCCATCTCTATTTCTGACAGAATATATCAAATCAAATATGTTTGTCCAAGATCTGCGTGATGAGCTAGCTGACCGTGATGTAAATTTTGATTTAATCGTAAGTGACTTGAATTACAGCGACTGCCCTATTCTAAATATCAATCCAGACAACAAACCTGAAAATGTTTCACTACTCGATGCTCGAAAAGACGCTATTTCAGTATCTAAACATCCATTAATAATTCTAAATGAATTGAATATCAGCTTTTTAGAGCCTATTTTTGAATTACTTGATAGCAAAAAATACGCAACAATAATAAATATTCACGCATGATTATGAAGTTATGGTAAGAAAATCTCACCTGAAACGAATGATCTAGACTATGTCCGTAAGCTAAATTTCCATAGTTTCGAGCCAATCGATTTGGAAAATATGCGAAATATTTTCAAACAAAATCAAAGACAATACATACGTTTATTACACAAAGAAATGCCTGATGCAATTTTCGATGTAGATGAACTTGGAATAATCGATGCATCAATGCTTGAAAATCTAGATTCAATATC